>ERZ1292629.1542-Hain-H43-01um-R1-1542-length-21917-cov-11_pt1 | contig 21917 bp, 37 predicted proteins | sample MGYA00564399_ERZ1292629 | MGnify/ENA primary metagenome ERZ1292629 (study PRJEB36523, sample SAMEA6512636) | groundwater metagenome | collected 2019-01-08 | study: AquaDiva: Metagenomics assemblies of 32 groundwater samples | reverse complement strand
AATTAGCTGTTTGACGAGCATTCTTAACTGCATCCTGTAATGCTTCTACTTTAGCTAACATTCCTGCCTTCTTCTCAGAAGGAATAGCCGAAGACAAATAAGTCGTTTCATACTTACCAATTGCTTCATCCTGATGATAAACCTCAGTTTGTGCAGGATGTTCTTTTGTAGCCTCATACTTCACAAGAGTTTTTGGAACTTTTTGAGTTCTAATAGTTTCAACAGGTTTTGTGGCAAAACAATTCTTATTCCCATCCCACAACCATTCTCTATCAGGCGGCAAAACAGGCAATCCAGTAATAAATGTATGAATATCCTCTAATCTCTTCTCTAAAAACAATAACGCTCCAACAGGAACATTATTCAATACAACTTTATCACCTAATTCTACATTTGCTTTTGCAATGGTATTTGCTGTTTCTTGTGTTATAACTAAATCTAAATAATCAGATAATTGAGTGGTTAATCCTTTTAGTTTGTCTGCAACATTGACTTGGATGTGCTTTTGTTCTGGAGGTAATTTTTCTCCATTTTCATCTTTCGATGTATAAATCTTAGAAATTCCAGAAATAGCATCTTTATTCCAGCCATGATGAGCTTCTGTTAATAGTTTCTCTGAACGAGTTTTTCTACCATTAACAAGAGCAATAATCTGATGAAGTTGCAATTTCTTAGCCATCTGCACGTACTCCTTTTTTAGACTTTTTCTGAGACTGCTAGAATTCTACTGTATTTTGAAAAAATGTCAAGAAGAAAATTCAATCATTTATTTCGGTTGTTAGGCGAAATTTTAGCAATTTCCTAATTTTGTTCACTTCATTTTGCCAAGCATTTTGTCCTGATGCGAATCCATCTTGATATATTTGTTTTACTATTTTTCGCGAAAAAGAGTTAAAATTTGGTTTAGAGCCTTCATCTCGACCAAGAACTCCATCTCTGAAACCGATCATATGAACATTTAAAATACCAGATTTTTGTTCCTCGACTAATTCTTTAATTAATAATTCTTGTATTTGTTCTGCATATTTTCTAATGCGAATTGGGGGTTTTTTAAATTTATTAATCATGACAAGTTCCAAATTTTGTTGGGGCATGTCTCCATGAATATATATTAGGGTAAAATGATAATATTATATCTCCAATTCTAAAAATTGGTGATCGATCATGTATTTTCATTTAAAAACTCGCCGTTAGAATTGCACAACAAAGCGTATACTCGACACTCCCCTTGATATGGATTTAAATCTGTCGGACCATCATCTCCCACTGTTTGTTGATAAACTCGTTCTGCTTCTTCTTCGGTATCTACTAAAATAACTCCATTCCCATCAACTAATATTTGAACTATTTCTGGCTTAGACTCATTAATAAAATTAAGATATGGAGCAGCTTTTTGGACTTCTTCCCAATCATCACTAAATTCTATTAGAACTCCCCATTTATGTTCTGCTTTGCATAAACGTCGAAACACTTCATGGTTATCTAAAATTTCCATTTTTTGTCTCAATTAAACAGGCCAAATGTACGCTAAATCCGATGATTCTGCCCATCCAAAATTACCATAAAATTCTTTATTCTTGCGAAGTAAATTCGAACGATGCGCAGAATGGAACTCTTCCTTTCCTAACCAAGAAGGGTATTTAATTGGATGCTGAATTTTTTGAAGTTTCATCGTATTTTTGTAGCCTCGCCAAATCCATTCTTTTACACAAAAATTATAATATTCTGCTAAAGCAGAAGGGTTATTTTTCCACATTCGTACTGCAGGATGATTCCTCCATCTACTATTCGAGTCTAATCCAGATATAATTTTTAATATTTGCAGTGCTTCTACTCTTTGTTTGCACAAACGACGATAATCTAAAACTTCAACAGTTTTTTGAAAATCAGAATAAGGAAGAAACGTCTGCATCCCCAAAATATACAATAAAATTTTTCTTTTGTCAAGGACAGAATCGAAAACAATGGTACATTAAATATCATGAGAAAGATTTCATTTATCTTTCTATTTCTCATTTTTGGATGCTTCCCTACAAACCCAATTATAAATAAAGTAGCTATTGAATCTTACAAAATTTCCGAAATATATAAAGAATTAAAAAAAGAAACTCCAGAAGAAGTTTTTTTACCACTCGATACAGACACTTATTTTGTTAAAACTAAAATCATCATAGAAACATCTCAATTTAAAGGAACAAATGGAAGTAACGTAACATGGTTAGCTAGAACACAAGAAGAAATTAAAGAAGATTTAAAAATTGCAGAAAATATATTCAGTGATATTCCTATTAAGTTCGTGGTTAAAGAGATAACATATAGAGAAATTCAAAATAATATTCATGATTTTAGAAACAGTCCCGACATGATGACAATTTTCTATTTTCTACCGAGTCAATGTGAAGCACGACGTTGTAATTTTGCCGGATATTCTTCTCCACCTTGGGCAAAACCTTTTAATGCAATTTTTATAACCTGTAATGCAACCAAATGGACAGTAGCCCATGAAATTGGACACTATTTTGGATTAATACACACCTTTGAAGAAGACTATATTAATGGCACTGAGTCTCAAGAAATATTTCCATGTCAAAAAGAAAACTCTCCTAACTGCCACAACATAATGAATTATTGCGAGCATGAACCTAAAATAATAACACAAAATCAAATTACAAGATTTAGAAGATTTTTAAGAGCATCAAGATACGAGTGTTTAGTAACAGATGGGCAGATTAATGATGTAATGTTTGGACAATCATTTTTCTCTTTTCATTCTGAACAAAATTTTTCTGAAAAACCTTGATTGTTCTACTACCCGAATTTCTAATTGTTCTTTATTGATAAATTTTGGCAAAGGAAAAATATAACTTAAAAGTTCTTCAGATAATGGTTTAGCTTTCCAAAACTTTTCATAATATTCTGCTGATGCGTTGCTTAATGGATTAGCATCATATTCTTTGCAAGTTTTAAAGTGAAGTTCTATTAATTCAAAAAGCAACAAAATAGTACCATCAACATCTTCACCGTCTGCTATTATATCTAAATTTAGACAATGAGCAGTAAATGGACTCATATCTTCTTTACTTTCTGACGGATAAACTACTATTTGAAACTTGTTGATAGCTATAAAAGTTCCACATCGACCACAATAATTCGCTCCAGATTCCTCATATATTCTTTTATGTGGACAAACAAACCCAGACTCTTTATCTAGCTCTCGTAGAGCTTTATGGAGAGTTGTTCCACAAGTTCCAACTTGCTCAAACCCATTCTTCCACCACGCATAGCGTCTAATCCCTTCTTCGACGCCCTCCCAATATTCTTTGCTTCGTGATTTCATAATACTTCTGTTGACTTTCTGGATATTTGTGCCATAGCATCAGCAACTTGATCTATATTACTTCCATCATAACGAATTACTTGTTTATGGATAAAATTATAGTTCATATTACTGGCTGGCATAATAACTAATCCTCTAGTTCTCCATTCAAGCCAACCTTCAATATATTCCGGCCAATCATCAACAAGAACTTTTCCGTAAACGAGACTCTTATTTCTTGTTATTGTAATGTCCATATCTCTTCCTAAATTTCTATCAATCCATTTCTTTTTTCCGGACCAAGAACTTGGATTGCTTCTTGGGCCTTGAGTTAGAATCATTATATGGAAATTCAGTTTTTTAGCAACTTCTAAAATATCCCATCCAAGTTGAAATTTTGGTAGATTTTCCCACCAGTTTTCGGATTGTCTGATTAAACTTGAACGATTTCTTATATGTTGCGGAGAATCATCTGTTACAGGTTTATTGTAAATAGGTTCATCTGGACTTCTTATTTTTTCTAATGATTCAAATAAAGCAGTAGTATAATCGCAGAGTGTTCCGTCCATATCGAAAAGAGCAATGTTATTTTTCATTTCCTTTTGCCCATTCTTTAACTTCAGTACCCTCTGTTAGTTTGTTAACTAGTGCTGTTTCTTTATAGGTTGTAGGGCGGAACCCAGGTTCGTTCCAAAAATCAACGATTATTAATCTTTGACCAGGGAAAGTGACTGCTAAAAATGGATCGCTTACCTTAACAATTTCAGAAACAAGAAAATTCGCGTCTGGGAAGGTGTCAAGAATAGTAGAAACTGTTTCTAAAACACTGCCCGGCACTAAATGTTTATAAATTCCAGAATCACAAGATTTGCTATGATCTTCGTCAAACCACCATATAAAATTTTGATTACAACACATATCAGATTTACGTAGAGGCTTCCAAAGATGTTGCCTCCCACTAGAACGACCAAGACTTACAAGATGTTGATGAACTTCATTATTATCATATACTGGAATTCCACGGTCGGCAAAAAAATATTCTAACAATAAAAGTCGAACATATGGAGCATTAACCCCAATTTTTTTGCATAAAGAGTCGTAAGCAAGTATTTCTTCATAATCCTCAGTAACTACTATTGCTCGTTTAACAGGGAGAACTAATGGTTGAATATTCGTCATGGTTGGGACAGAACTCTTTTTTCCAAAAAACATTCAAATCTCCTTCTTCAAATTACCACCACAAATCGAAGAAATATTCGCCAAAAAATTTAGTTCCTCTATCAATTCTTTCGTTAAATACTCTATATTCTTCGTCTTTGTAAAATTCTTTGTTCTTAAATTGATTTGCTGCATATTTCATGGCAAATATCATATCATTTAATTTAATTTCCCATTCTTCGTCCGTTAAGTTCATAGGACAACATTTCCCAATTTCTTTAAATCTAATTAATCTTGGAAAAACAAATTTAGCAATTGTATGTTCTAAGTTCCATGTATCTTTATCTGAAAACCCACGAGTTAATTTTTGCCACAAAAATCTGTAATTTCTTGTATCTTTAAAGTATCGTATAATGCTTATTAATCTGTATAAAATCCATTCCATTATTATAACGCCTTTATATTTTGTTCTTTCAGCCAAATATTTAGTTCTTTTTTAACATTTTCTTTATCTTCATTTTCGCAAAAAATAAATAATTCTTGATATGAGGATTTGCTACGAACCTTCAATTTCAAGCCAGTAGAAGAGTCTAAAAGTCGAACAAATTCCTTTCCTGAGCCAGCATTTGCTATTCTTCCTTGTTGTAGTTTTTTAACAGAAGAAAGAGTTTTTAGAAAACTCATTATTTCTCCGCACAAAGGAATGAATCTATGATTAGAGTTACATTTCGTTCCTTTTAAAACTCCCTTTTTTGTTTTACTCATTCCAGCCCAACTAACTCTTCTAAATCTTTATTAAGTTCAATAAAACGAGAACGAATTCGTTTCATAAAATCTCCACGATTTCTTAGTTTACTTTTAACTGGTAATGTCGCAACTGCCCACCCTAGCATTTCATCTGGGTTATCGTACCAAGTTTTAGGGTCTAAAAGTAAATCATCAATCGTTCCGAACATACCTAGATGACATAACCCATCGACGACATTCCAAATGGCGTCTAGCCTTTTATCTGAACCTAATTTGCCCATGCCTTCTATAATAATATGCTTTTTAAAAATGTCAAGAAGATTCTCTAGGATTTTTCTCAAAAAGATTGTATAATAAATTCGTGGCAACCAAAAAGAAAGCTAATAAAGGTCATTGTAAAGAACGAAATATTGAAGTTCTAAGCATCCATCTTTGTGATTATTTTTCCGGCAAACAAAAAAATATAAAGCCTTGCTGTAATAATTGCATTCATTTTCAGGAAAAAATGCCAGAAGAAAAATTAACAGAAAATAAAACTTAATAGGAGAAATTTAAATGCACGATATCTATTTGGCTGGTGTTAACTCACCAGAATGGCGAAAAATATTTAAATCAAAAATTAGTCAAGATATTACAATTTTTGACCCTTATATCGAAAAATTTTCCACAACAGAAAAAAATAGAGCAGAACAAATTGCTCGTGAATTTTATTTTCTTGATTATTGTTCCGTTATCGTATTCTATTTTAATTCTCAACCCACTAAATCTGCTAGAGTTCAATTAGGAGATGCTGTAGGTAAAGGTAGACAAGTTATTGTTTGTTTAGACGGAAAAGTTAGTGGCAAGAAGTTTTTAAAACAATATTGTGATTATCGTGGTATAATGTTAGCAGAATCATTAGATGACCTTATTCTAGATGTAGAAGAACTAGTTAATCAACTTTCTCTTTGTAACAAATAATGGCTAAAATAACAACTGAATATAGAAAAACCCTTATAGAACAGTTGGGTTATGACCCATTAGACTACTCATGGGTAGAAAAAGAATTAGCTGAAACCCCCTTAGAAAAAGCATGGTTTAAATATCAAAGAGAACATAAAGGTTTTAATGACGATTGGGAGACTACTGTTTCTCAATTCAAAGAACGATATAAATTAAATATCACAGTAGAAGAAGCTTATGATTTGTGTAGAAAATGGAAGAGGTATTTAATAGGTTCTTGGAATACAATTGCTTCTCAAAATCCTAATATTGAAGACTGGAAGCAATCGGCACAAGAATTCGAAATTTATCACAGAGAAATTGAAACTCGAATGATGGAATGGAGTCTTAAGTACCAAAATAAATATCCTTTAACTAAAGTTATTAAACCTATTCAATTTCGTCATGGCCCTTATTTTAATGAATGCGTTGAACGAGTCCCGTTTCTTTTTACAGATGCAACTTGTTCTGCAATAAGACCAGATGTTATATTAGAAATAGTTTCTTTTGATCAAAAAGAAAAATATATTAGATTAGAATTTACCCCAGATATTAAAAATCTAATTAAACCTAATATTCCGATAAATAATCCATGGAAACCCTTAAAAGCGGATTATATTATTTATTGTCCTCCTTTTGAAGCAGAAACACATTTACAAAACTTAACCGATTTCTAAAAGAATTAGCACAATCGAAAAGAAAGATTTAATTCCCGGATTTCTATTGACATTTTTTGAAGAAAAAGTAGAATAAACGGTCGCTCCATCAAAAACGTATTTTTTGGAGCAAAAAAGAGAAAGTATATTTTCAAGGAGATTTTTGCATGAAGAACTTTGTGTTACTTATTATCGGCCTAACAGCGTCATTATTTCTGGTTAGTCTATCTTTTGGTGATCAACCAAAAACAAACACTACAACATCTACTACGGCTTCTACTACTACGGCTTCTACTACTACGAACTCTGTTATTGTTTCTGAATCCACAAAAATTACGACCAAAGAAACAACAGTTAATACCAGCCATATTACTACTGATCGTCCATCTTTTACCACAGATTCAAAGACAATTGAATCAAACCATTATCAATTAGAACTTGGGTATGTTTACCAAGATCTGGATCATGGAGATGCTAATAACATCCCAAATAGTTCATTACGTTATGGATTAGATAATAATTGTGAACTTCGTTTAGGCTGGAATGGTTATTCTTTTAGAAGCGAAGGAGATGATGTTATTAGTGGAACAGATTTAGGTTTCAAATACCGTTTTATGGATCAATCAAAAGATCCAATTTCTTTGGCATTTATTCATACTTTTACTTTACCAACAGGGAATGCAGATGGCGTAGGCTATGAGTTTCTTTTCGGCTGGAACTACGATGTTAATTCAAACACATCATTAAGTGGAAACTTAGGTCTTGGAGTTCCTGTTGATCTTGAAACAGATGATCATTTTGCTCAAGGTATTGCATCTGTTAAATTGCAGAAAGAATTAGATGCAGCAAATGGTGTTTTTGGAGAATACTACACAAATTTTCCAGCAGCCGATAATGAAGATGCAGAGCATGTGTTGCAAACAGGATTAACTCATCGTTTCAACGATAACTTTCAAGTTGATGGAGTTGTAGGTGTTGGATTAAATGACCAAGCACCAGAATGGTTATTAGGTGTTGGATTTGGTTATAGATTCTAACATTCGTCTTGAAGATAACACAATTGAAAAGGATAAAACTTTGGGATCTAGGATGGTTGGAGCAGGAACGGGAAGAAGTCGTACCGGAGAAATTTCTTCAAAAATACTTTTTAGTTTTGATGAAGTTATAAGGTATCTTGGACTTGAACAAATTGATATTGAGAAATTAATAGAAGAAGGTCGTTTACGCCCTATTAAGAATAAAAATGAAAAAACCAAATTTATGGCTGGTGAAGTTGAATTTGTAAGAACTTTATTAGCCAGTAAAAACAAGACTCAAGATGAATTATGCCAATTTAATTAATTTTCGCAAAAAGGAGAAATTTTGATGGTTGAATTCGATAAACTGAAAGCAATTTTTGATCTATGTCAAGAAGATGTAGATAAAGTTGAACGTGGCAATAGAGCTGCTGGTACTCGATTGCGTAAAAAGATGCAAGACTTAAAGAAAGCGGCTCAAGAAGTACGAGCAGCAGTTTTAGCAAAAAAAGATACAGCGGAATAATCCATAACGGTCTTTCCCGAGCACCCTGTTAGTGCAAACTACAGGGTGCTTTTATTTTTGCAAAAATTAAAAGGATTTTGTTGAGAATTTCGATATAATTAATGATATAACATGAATTGGTTACAGAAATTGGCAACTCAAAAAATGCTAATAATAGCTCGTGGACCTTCTGGTTCTGGCAAAAGCATAATGGTTAAAGAATTGTCTAAAAAATTCAATGCTCCAGTCTTTTCCTCAGATGATTTCTTTATGCAAAATGGACAATATATATTCGATGTTCAAAAATTGTCAGAAGCTCATGAATGGAACCAAAAAAGAATAGAAAAAGCTATGCAGAATAATGTTCCTGTTATTATTGTAGACAATACGAACACTCAGTTTTTCGAGATGAAAGATTATGTTTCTTTTGCCGTAAAATATGGTTATACTGTTGAATTCAAAGAACCAAAGTGGAATGAGAATTTAAAAACGCCAGAAGGTAAATGGAATGTAGATTTTCTAGAGAAGATGCAAGGAAATTCTGATCGTAAATCAGTCAATAAAACTATTCCTCGACATGTTTTAGAAAGAATGGTTTCTGGGTATCAATATAATCCAACAATAGAAAATATATTGAAATCTGAAAAACCTAATTTCGGAGCAAAATGATTAAAATTTCTCAAGCAAATCAACAACCAAAACAATGTTCTCGTTGCAAAAAAGAACTTCGACCTGACGAAGCGAATCAGTTTCATATTAATATTTTACACCATCAACCACAAATGCCAGAAACTTTCAAAATGTTAATGTGCAATAACTGTTATCGCCAATTAAGAATGCAATTTGATAAATGGACAAACGGATGAACTGGGTTAAAATAGCTCAACCTTATTTCAAAGATGAAAATAGTAATAATAGTGATCTTGAACAAAACTTATTTGAATTGTTCAAAATAGAATACGTATTAGGAGAACTAAATCAAAGAATTCACGCAAATCCACGATTAGGATATTCTAAGCGTATTACAACATGGACAAAAAATCTTCAAGAATATTCTTTAAATTTAGCAAAAAATGAAATTATGCCAGAAATGATTCAACATACAGAAAACTGGCTTGCCTTTCATTCTGGTTCTGGATTTGCTAATGAAATATTAGAGTGGGAAGAACAAGGAACTGGTTTATTAAATAAGGGGCTTGTACAATTAGGTGGCAATTTTGAATATAATGTTATTCCTGATATTATCAATTTTTTTTTAACGCAAAATATAGATTTTGTAAATGATTATTTAACAGAACAATATTCAAATAATATTTCAGATGAAATCGTTGAAGAGAACTCAAATGAAAATCCAGCAACTTGGAATGATCAAGATAAAATAAGTGAAGTTGCAGACTCTATAGACGATATTTACGGTAATGATTATCAAAGCATTTATAATATGTTCTCTAATTACGGTGGAGACATAGATAGCATAGTAGAAACAGTATTAAAAACAAATGTTTTCCAAGCATGGAGAAAACATTGGGGAGATAGACTTATTAAAGCTGAACAAAATGTGACAAATGCTTTAGCATATTTAAATTCTGCTTATAAAGCAAATGATTTAAACAAAATTACTGCTGCTATTAATTTAGCCTTAAATGCTCAACATGTTTCTGGTGGAATGTTTGAACATATGGATATTTCTGAAAGGACATTAGAAGAATTATCTGGTTTAAATACGGAAGAATTAGATGAATTTGTAAATATGATTACTGGGAATAATTGGAAACACGCCAATTGGTTGCAGAAATTATTAAAAGTTGCATAGCAAAAAATGAATTGGTTATATAAAATAGCATTCCCCGCAATGAATTCTCCAGTACCGGAAATTTCTCCGCAAAAAGCAAATCAAACAACTATTGGACCTTTTTACCACGGAACATCTCCTGATTATGTAGACCAAATTATAGAGAATGGATTTCAATGGGAGGAAAATGAAACAGGATCACCAGGAATGAGCAATGGGTATTCTGTCTCCGATTATCAAGGTGGCTGTCCCGCTCCCGTACACCATTTGGGTTACGGCATCTATCTTACTGAAGTTAAATCTATTGCAAAACAATTCGGGCAAGGAAGCATGAAAAATGTTCTTGAATTTAGAATATTAAAAAATGCCAAAATAGAAACTATTAATTTTGGTTCCACCAACACTATGATGAGATGGTGGGTCAAGAATGGATATGATTGTAAATTAGCTAAAACAGATAGAGTTTCAGCAACAAAAATATTAACAGAAAATCTTAAATCCAAATTCGATGCAGTCCTATTCAAAGGAAAAGGTATAAGAACTCTTTTAGATGGAAATCAAATTTGTGTTTATAATCCTGCTGTATTAGTTAGAATTAATAAATCTCTTACTCAATCAGGGGAAATTGGGTCTAAAGTAATTAGAAAAACAGACGGCATGAAAGGAGTTTTCATGGGGCGTAGACCATTAACTCCAGAACAATCACAATTATACCATAATGGAGAACCTGAATTTTTAATTATAAAATGGCAAAAAGGTGGAACAGATTCAAATGTCTATCCTAGCCAAGTGAAGTTTCTGTAAAAAAACATGAGTTGGCTTAAATATATTTTATCTCAAAAATGGGTAGAAAAACATCCGGATTATACCGTGAAAGATCATCTCCATTCCATTTTTTCGATTTTATTAACAAGCATTCCAGCTAGTTCTCTTCCATGGGGAAGTAATCTAGATTTACCTAATCCTCCAGATAAAACCCAATTTACTACAGATGAAGTGTACTATATTCCTGAAGTTACAATTCTTGATAAAACAGATTCTGCCTATGTTGTTATTTTTTATTTTATGCGAAATTTAAAAACATATAGTTCAGATTGCGTAATAATCGCAAGTTATTCAGAACATAACACTTCAATAGATTTTATTAAACAACACGGATTCTCAGGAATGGCAAAAAGATTAATGAATGATGGCCAACAAGACCATAAAGAATTGGGTAAAATTAAAACACCCGATCCATATAGCTTTTGCCAAAAAATAATTACTTTAATTCAGTCAGATAGAGATGATAATAATGAAAATGAAGATATTATTCCTGATTGGCCTTATCCTGAATCAGAATTTGATGATAACGAAGACTATTCAAATTCAAGAGTTCGAGGACCGAGAATAAGAGGAATGGTTTGAATTGGTTTAAAAAATTAGCTCAATTCGCAGAATCTATACCTATTTCTATTCAAGAAGAAAATGGTTCCATTGAAGGCATTATTCATTACAATATGGAATTTGTCAACAATTGGCTACAAAGTGTTGGAGCTAATATAGATACGTCAAATCTTATTCCACCAATTGCTATAGCTAAAAATATGTATGTTGAAGAAGAATTTAGAAATCAAGGATTAGGAACTGATTTAGTGAATAGCTTCATAGGAGAAGCTTCGGATATGGGAGCCAGATGTATTTTGCTAGAAGCAGATGTAGGGGAAGATAATACTTTCGATTTAACAAAATGGTACAGTTCTTTTGGATTCGAAACAATAGGAACTGGAACGTACCCTATAATGAAAATGATTTTATGGTAAATTGGCTTAAAAAATTATCTAATTCAATTAATATCAATCTTGGACAATATTCTCAAGAAGTTCAAAATGCGGTTGAAAATTTAGTCTCTAGATATTCCGAACACCCACAATATCCTTATTCTCAAGAAGAAGGGAAACAAGATATACAACGTATAATTCAAACTACAACTCAAAATATGCAAAAATTACAAACACTCCTACAACAAACAATCTCCAGAATTCCTTGGAATGGTTCCGTAGTAACAATCAATGTTACTCGTCCTCCATCGGATTTTCTTAATAAACCTGATTTCTTAAAACCAGTCACAGATGCTTATATCTCTGTCGGTAATCCTACTTCCTTTAATACTACAGCAGAATTTACAATATTCGCAGATGAAGAAAATGCGGGAAAAATAGAAATCGATGATATTCTTGATGCCGGAGATGATGACTTTTTCGAAAATAAACAAACAGAACAAGATTATTTTAATTTAGTCCGAGAATTAAAAAGACCAGGTAGCGTTAAAAGTTCAAAAACTTTTTTCTTGTATACTGCAAGACCCATTCAAGATCGTAATTTATTTATGAATGCTACCACAGTCCCTCCTAATATCTTTTTAACAAATACTTATGATCGAGCAGAAGGAATAGCGATGGATTTAGCAGGTTCTTCTAAAATCAGAGATATTTGGAAAATTCGCATAGAAGAAAAATATCTAATGATAACGTTAGATACTGGTAGAGAAAAAGATTATCAAGTAATTGGAAATCAACAAGTTCCTGTTAAAAGTATAGAATTAATTCGACAGGGAGAATAGTTTGAACTGGTTTAAAAAACTATCTCAAAATTCTACAGAAGAACTTCTTCTATTAAAGCGACAAGGAGAAGAAGGAATTTCTTATATAGATTTTCTATCTAAAATTTTTCCTACTGCAAATTTTCAAACAACTCTACGCCAAGAAGATTTAGTAAGACAATTTGGACCACAAATTGTCTTTAGAATATTACATAAAAATATGAATATCCCAGAATTCAAAAAATATTCTAATATTACGACTTCTACAAAAATCAAAATAAGAGGATTTGTTCAATCTTCTGGATTTGATAATAAACTTTATGTTTTAGATGGAGATAATTTTGTTCCATATGAAAACATACCCGAAGATAATTGGTTTTATTTCCAAGATATTATGACCAATAAAACAAGCCCAATGTTTGAAAGTGGTAAAAATTTAATAATGCTTATTCATTACAATGTTCTCCGTAATCTTGATTCGCATTTCGCTTGGGAGAAGTACAAAAATCAACCACAAATTAAAAATATATTAGAACAAATAAATGAATATGATTTAGCCGTTAAAGATGGAGAAGAAATGCTACTTCAAAATATTCCACCTGAAGACCAAGATGCATTTAAACAAAAATATAAAGAATGGTGGTGGTCAAGAAAACCAAAAGAAGATTTTATTCAATCTATTGAAAAATCCTTACAAGAAGTTTATAAAGAAAAAGAACAAACACAAAATGCCAAATCGCCTAAAGATGATCCCTACGAATACAACATTTCCATGAACCCACATAAAGAAGGGAAAGGCAAGTTTATCGACGTAGAATTGATAGAACAAGCATTAGAATTATACCCAGATTTTAACATCATGGTTAGATTTAATGCAGGAAGAGAACAGTATAAAGCATCTGATATTGCTCGATTCAAAAACGCAGAACCAAATGATGATGAAGCATATTATTTCTATAACCATGGAAACGGAATAAGGGATATGTTTATCGTATGAACTGGTTAATTAAATTAGCATCTTCTCACTTCATGTATCATGGGACTTCAGATACATTAGCACCTAAAATCCTCTCTGAAGGTATCGTCCCAGGAAGAAAATTAGTTTGGGACAATGAACGAGCAAAAGAAGATGAACGATCAAGAGCTAGTTACGGTGGAATCTATTTTACAAACAATTTTATGACTGCTTATTCTTCTGCCAGAACAGCAACAGAACAATTTGGTGGAAAAAAGTTAATAGTTATAGCTCAATTAGAATTAAGAACTCCATCAATTTTGTTAGATGAAGATAAATTAACAGATCCACTTAGAGCTTTTAATGAAACATTTAATGTTAGTGCAAATGGGTGGTACTACATGCAATGGGTTGATGGAGGAATGCCTGATTTAGACAAATTAGTTCAAACATATTTAACTCATCTTTCTACAAGTTGGAATAGAACTGGAGAATCAACCTCTTGGCAATCTAAGTCTCAAGGATTTCAAGATCAAAGACAATTCGATGTTTTAGTCCCCTATATTCGTGATTTTATCATTGCTGCAGTTATGCGTGAAATTGCTATAGCAGTAAAACAAGAACAAAAACAAGGTTATAATTCTTCTTTATCCTATCAATTCCCACAATTCAAAGGCATAGATTTATCAACAGAAGAAACCGAATATAGAAGAGCAGCTAATGTTTTAATGCAGAAAACTAATTTCATGGCTAATGAAAGTGTTGAATCTTTTATGCACAATGTTAGAACTTTAGAACCCATTTCTTTTAGTGGCAAAAATAAAATTGTTCTTATTGCTAGATTTCATGAAGGCAAATTTAATAAATTAATTGAACACAAATACTATGTTGATATAGAGATTTTGTATGGAAACAACAGTATCGTTATTACTCAATTAAAAAAAGACACCATACAAGCTCTTAGTGATTCGATACGAATTAAAAATGAAAATTATGTTATATATGATTATATGGACGAACTAACTTGAACTGGTTAACTAGATTATCTAAAAAACCAATGCCTCTTCCAGTCATGTATACTCATGACGATGAAACGGGAGAAGGAGCACTAAGAATTGATGAAGTAATGAATCAAGAAACATCTAATCAACTAACTTCTCAATTCCCGAATATGAAATATTTAGGTTCTGGAATGGACGGGATCGCGTATGAAACTTCTAAAAGCGTAATAAAAATAACAAACATACAACAAGAATTTGAAAATGCTATCTTATCTTATCAAAATAATTTTGATTGGACCGTTCCTATATTCTCTCAACCACACCAAATTCAAACAACTCCACCCCTTTGGGTTATTGAAATGAAAAAACTTAAAACACTTGAAAAAGTAGATGAAAGAAGATTAGTTAATTATTTAACATGGTCTAGCCTCCCAGAATTTCCGAAATTCAGTAAAGTAAGTGAATATTTCTCATTAGATATAAAACATGATGTATTATTAAATCTTTATAATCAACTAAAATACATTGTTGAAAGTAATAAAAATAGTCTTTGGTTAACTGATATTCACGGTGGGAATGTGGGTTGGGATGAAGATGGAAAATTAAAAGTGTTCGATTTTGGTTAAAAACACAAAGACTCATACAGAGATGTATGAGTCTTTGTTGGAGTCGGCCTGGAGTCTATCGAGACCCCATTCGCCGCAATCTTCAATATGTACGATATTCTCTGAAATTGTCAAGAAGATATTCATTTTGCGAAAAAGAAAATTAGTTATTTAAAGATCAAGCTCAGATTGGAATGGACATTCCATTTCTTGTGCCATTTCAGGAGTTATTACAGGCCGACCATGCCGAAAATAATCTTCAGATATTTCTGGACCAGATTCAGTATATTGAATCAACCCTCTATTATTTAGCCATTCAATCCATGTTTTAGTCCCATAAGATAAATAATCTCCTGATTGCCATTTTTTAACAATCTTACCAAACTTTTCTTTATCCGATTCTTTCACGAATTTTCCGTGCTTTAGTCTTAATTTCCGCAATATCTTTTTCTGTCCAAATATCGTCTTTAACTCTTATTTCGAACCCAATATTGAAAATATCCCAATAAAATATTGTTCCAGACTGTATTTTGTTCGAACCAAAATGTCGAATCGGTATTTCTATCGTCTCATACGGACTTGTCCAGTCCGTTAACTGACACTCCACACGGGCTAAAGCCCGATGGGTTCTCACGTGTTTTTAAATCCATGAGCTACATTCATGTGAGCCTTATATCTCACACCTTGAACGACTGGTGTCATAACAGCATCTACCTGGAACACATTACTAAATGTTCCAAGATACTTCCTTAGAATGTTTATAGCTCCTACCACATCTCTATGATACTCAAACCCACAAAAATCACAAATATAATTCCTACCTTTTTTCTTATTTCTCTCACTACATACTAAACACGTTTGAGATGTATAAGACTCTTCCTTTTGAACAAATTCTAACCCTAATCTCTCCCATTTATATTTGAGATATTGAGTTATTCTTGAATATAACCACTTGTGATTCTCTTGATTTCTTTCGGAACCTTTATTATTCTTTACTCTATATCCTGTTAAGTCTCCAACAACAAGAATGTTGTATCCCTTTTTTCTTAAATACATCACCAGTCCTGTAGTGTACTTATGCAAAATATCACTTACCTTATTATTAACCTTCCTACACAAACTTCTCTTTGCCTCTATCAATCTCTGTTTTCTCTTACTTCTCTTTTTACCTCCACACTCTTTCGGCTTTCTTGATATTCTCTCATTTAACTCTGCTATACTCCTTTCTTTCCCTTGTCTTATCGCTCTTAATCCTCTTCCATTTACTAATAAACCATCTGAAACACCTACTACGTGAATCTGCCCTATATCTATTCCTACTGGTTTCTCTTCTACTATTTCTTCTTTAACTACATCCTTCACATAACAACATACTATCTCATATTCTTTACCTGTCCATCTCATTGTTATATAAACAGGAACTTCTTTAAACTCCCAAGGAATTATAAGTGGTTCTGTTAGTTTACCATTTGATAATACTAAATTACTTTCTTTTACTCTTATCGCTGATCTCTTCCATGATACACAAAAATATTTATGTAACTTTTTAGGTGGTCTTGCTTCTGGTACTGTTTTCCTTACTTCTCTCCATGACTTCAAAGCATCAAAAAACTTTTGTACAGAAGCATCAGCAGAGTGAGCATGTAATTTATCTGATAAAAATAACTTTTGCAAGTGTTTTGATTTAAGCCATATACCCTTTTTTCTTACTGTTCTCCAAAAAAACTTAACTACATTAGAATAAAGATTACCTGATTCTTCTGCAAGAAATTGACACAATGTGTTTTGTTGAACAGATAAATGAAGTTTACGAGTTAAATACATTATATTGTTTTCTGAGCCTCAATATACTTTTCAATAATATTTGCACTTATATTACCTGCTGTAGAAGCAAAATAACTCCTAGTCCACATACTAGGTAACTTTCTTAATTCAGGATATTTATTACGCAATTCATAAGAAGTTATACCTTTACACTCTTTTAAGTAGCGAATCCTAACAACAGGGGCTAAAGCCCCGATGCTTGCGGATTCGCAAGTCTGTCATGAAGTTCTGCGAAAACTGTGTTTCCCAAAACTTCAATAACATACCCTTCAAATTGTTGTTTAATATCCTGCATACGGTAAATTCCAAGCGACATCATCAGAACCAGAAAATTCTCTATGTATAGGAAAACTTAAAATTCCACTTGTAATATAATCAATTAATTCTTGATATTCTAATTGTTCGATTTCTTTAGAATAGACAAGTAAAGTGCGAGTGCGATCGCATAATTCTACTAATTTTTCATAAAGGTGCTGAGACATGCTCATTATTAATTGATTTGTACAAATTTGTTCTTCTTGAGCATCTATTCCATTGGCAAGAATCAACTGAATTATTATAGGATAATTTTCTTCATCTAAACGAACAAATAACCGATCCTCGGTTTTCTCATTAATAACTTTTAATGTTTTCGCTATTTCAATATTTTTGCGAAAATGAATTAATATAGATTCAATTTTGTTTCTAATAACAAGTGAAGAAACTTGAGGTTCTAATTTTAATTCAAAAATCATCAACAAGCTCCTATCAAACTTTGAATAATCCGTTCAGCAAATTCGTAGTGTTCGTTATCTGAGCCAATGCTCCACTAACTTGAGAACCCAAACCCCCAGTAAATTTTCCACTACCACCACCAATACTTCCACCTACTAATTTCATTAAAGGTTCTAGTAGACCTACTGCTTTCTGTCCAACCGTAGCCCAACTCATTAAAACTTTAGCCGCTGCACTTGCATCAGTTTGAGCTTTATCTAATTCTGCCAAAGACTTGTAAAAATTAGTTAAAGATGATTCAAATTCTGCAATAGTTTCTGGAGAAACACCTGAACCTGCTTTTCCTAAACGGTCCTTACCTAAATCGCCCATATCTCCATCACTTCCTATTTCTGGCATTTTTTTAATCTCCTTTTTCTAATTTTTGCGAAATGAAATTTAAAATAAATTTCTTAAACCCATTAATACGACAACCAACTACTTCATCGTCGTCGAATGCCCTATGAACAGTTAGTTGGTTATCTACCCACTCGCTCCAAGATTCTCGGTTTTCAAAGTACCACTCCAAAGCATCACATTCTTCATCGTAAAAAGGATGTCCACGGAAAGGTCCAGGAACAAAATCCTTCATGTTTTCGACAAATTCTTCAAATGATATTACTTCTGACATTTTCTACTCCATTTCTACTCCATTTTATGGAGCAACAGCCACCAACCCAGCACCTACTGCCATGCCACCCATTGCACTCATCATAGAATCAAAAAACTGCTGAGCAGATTCCTTCGCTTCCATGATCTCTGCTTCTGTTGCTCCAGTTCTATTCGTAGCTGCAATGAACTTATCAATTGCATTCATAAATGGACCTTGAATTCTCATCCAAGATTTTTCACTCTCCGCAATAGCATTTTGCTTCGTATCTTTAAGATCCATAGCTTTTTGTAAATCAACCACACTCAAAGGAATAATTTTCCCATCTGCATCTTTAGAAACCAAACGCCCATCTTGGGTATGAATGCTTAAAAAATTCTCCCAATCACGTCTTAAACTATCTGCTTGTAATAAATGTTTCTTTTCAACCATTTCATTAGCCGCTTTGGAATAATTCTTTAACATTTCCGCAAACACTAAATTGGTTTGATTAGATTTAACATTTACTTCATGCCATTTCTTGTCTAAATTAGATTTGCACCCAATAGTCAACAACGATATTAAAAGAAATAAGTAAGTCACTAAAACTTTTTTTGTCATGAATTTTCCCTCTCAAATAATTTATTTTTGTTATTGATATTTGAACCTTCTTTTAAAGCCTTTGCTATATCTCTCTTTCTTTTTTGATTCAAACGGCTTCGTACTTCAGAAGGTGTTTCATATCGAGCACGTTGCTTCATCTCTTTTATAACACCCTCTTTTTCAACTAATTTTCTAAATCTTCTTAAAGTTTGTTGAATTTTTTCCCCTCTACGCGGAAATAACCTAATCATAAATTCTCCAATAAAAATAAACTATTACGCAGCTTTTTTCAATAATTTCTCCGAGTATTCTTTTTGACCTAAATAAATAGCCTCTTCTTCATTTTCCGCTAAAACCACAGTTTTCCAAGAAAGTTTTGCTTTTGTAACACTTCCTTGATTAATGTGCCAAACTTGTAACCCTGTTGGTTCCCCATTTCGTGTTTTAATGTTAACCCAAAGGCCAACAACAAATTCTTTCAAATTCTCTTTTTTTGCCGTCATTTTGCACAATTTCTCCATAAAAAGTTTCAAAGAAATTATACCAGTTTAAGAAAATTTGTCAACAATTTTATCAACAAATCTGCTAATAATATCTCGTACTTCTTCTGTTAATTCTAACTGATCCTTCCACCTTTTAGGTATTTTTTCAATTCCTAATTCAATTCCTGCTAAAGACCCAACTAGTGCAGCATTATTTTCACAATCATTTGTTAACACAATTACTTCTTGCAACACCTTTTCGAAATTATTTCTATATTTCGCAAATATTTTATTAACAGTCCAAAAAGAATCTAACAAATCATACGTGGAACTTACATGCTCAGGAACAATGATAATTTTGTCTAAAATCTCTATATGTTCCTTCATATCACCTGATTTGTATACATCTAATAAAATTTGAGAAGTTTTCTCTTTTTTACCTAATAAAAATGATCGTATCATTAAACAATATAAAGCAGAACATATTTGTGCCTCAATTTGTTGATTCGTTATTTTAGTAACCAACTGAGCATCATTTATTGTTTTTTCTGCATTTTCATGAATGTTCCATAAAGCAATAGGTAACATATAAGTTAAAGCAGTATTATCTATTTCAGAATCATTAGAACCACAACGATCAGGTGGCATCCCATTACCATACATACGTATAGATTGAGAAATAGAAGAATTACTCTGAATTCCTTCTTTGGATACTAAAAATCCACCAACATACCACTCATTAAAATTAAACATAATATCTTCTATGTTTATTTTTTCAGAATTTAAAAGAGAATTCATAATACATAAAGACATGGCTCCAGCATCTGAATAATAACGTGGTAATTGATGAGCAATCATCGAAGACGACAAAGCTTGATTCTTACAACGAAAACCAAGAGCATTCCCAACCAAAAATCCAAAAACACTTCCTTCAACCTTTGATCGCATAGCCCATTATACCATATTTAAGAAATCTCAAATATTATTTCAATAGGCGTGAACCATTCTTCACTATTTGGCTCTTTAATTGGATATCCCAAAAACTCCCATTCTTCATTTGAAACACCAACATTCTTATTTTCATACATTTTAACCGCATTATGATATGTCTCCCATGTTCTTTCAGAAGGATTTTCAATCGCTTCTTTTATTGCTAATCTGTATTGTAAATATAAATTATTCGGATTATTAGGTAGAGATGGAGAATTATGAGCAACTGTTTCAACAGCAGAAATATTATAAATTTGCGGCTTATCTGAACTCTCTATTGTCGAAAAATATAATGAAAATCCAGGTTCTGTTCTGAAGTTGTCTATTGCTGCTCTTACCACATTAAACCCATTTATTAAACCGTATACAAAATTACTTAACATGGAAATTTCAAAATTATATCTGAAAACTCCATGCCAATTAAATGGATATGTTACTTTATTCAAAAAATGAACTACACCATTTATAGTCTTTGTAAGAGATACAGTATTTTCTACAAAATCTATTTGCATAGATATAAAATTGTTATCGTCAATTCTGCGAACTCTAAATTCAAATTGTAAGTTTTTAGTTCCTAATAAAGTAACTGTAATAGAATAATTCGCATCTCCAGTTTGTCCAGATGATTCATGTAGAGAAATGCCAGAATACACTAATTCTCCAACATTTTCAACCATAATAGGTAACGTAGCAAAATTGCTTACAACTCCATTATTTGTCCAAGTAGTTTGTTCTTTGCCTGACCCAACTTGTACATTAATATCCGGCCATGCAAGCTTTGATTTGTTCTTAGGTTTATTCGGTAACTGTATTGGAGCAAAAACGGGAGCATCAGAAGAAGAACTACTTGAACTGTTTGAACTACTACTGCTATTAGAGCTGCTTGAAGAAGAGTTCGACGAACTAGAACTTGAAGAACTTGAGTTAAAACTACTTGAATTAGAACTACTTGAAGAATATTTTGAAGAGCTAGAACTATTAAAATTATTAGAACTACTTGAACTAGAATTTGAACTACTTGAAGAGCTACTACTGTTACTTGAAGAGCTTGAAGAGCTTGAAGAATTTGAGCTACTTGATGAAGAACTACTGTTGGAACTAGAAGAAGAAGAGTTCGAACTGCTACTTGAAGAACTACTGTTTGAACTACTAGAACTACTAGAACTACTAGAAGAATTTGAGCTAGAACTACTGCTATTAGAACTTGATGAAGAACTAGAGTTTGAAGAGCTACTACTCCCAGTTTCACTACTTGATGATGAAGAGTTAGAACTACTTGAACTATTTGAATTACTACTGCTGTTAGAGCTACTACTTGAAGAACTTGAGTTAGAACTACTACTTGAAGAACTTGAATTAGAAC
>ERZ1292629.1541-Hain-H43-01um-R1-1541-length-21918-cov-34_pt1 | contig 21918 bp, 28 predicted proteins | sample MGYA00564399_ERZ1292629 | MGnify/ENA primary metagenome ERZ1292629 (study PRJEB36523, sample SAMEA6512636) | groundwater metagenome | collected 2019-01-08 | study: AquaDiva: Metagenomics assemblies of 32 groundwater samples | reverse complement strand
ACGCTAAAGCCTATAAAATGGCGTTGGACGAATTTGCCTCGAATCTTCAAACACTCTATTCTATAAGCATTACATTCCAAAAAGCCCAAACACTTATAAGAAGCAAAGAAAAACAACTCTAATGCCAACTTTAAAGCAAAAAAAGGCGTTTAAGAAAACCATTGAAAATAATGGAAGTGTTAGTAGGGCTATGATAGAGGCTGGTTACTCGCCAAATTTTGCTAAAAACCCACAAACTCTCACTGAAAGTAATGGTTGGAAAGAACTCATGGACGAATACCTACCCGATAAACTTTTAGCCAAAAAACACCTAGAACTTTTAAATAAAAAAGAAATAATAACAACTTTTAATCACGCAAGTGGAGAACGAGAAGCTGAAATAACCGAATTTCCTGAAACTCAAGCTGTTTCTAAAGGACTTGAAATGGCGTATAAAATGAAAGGCCGGTTTCCAAAAGACGGACAAGGAACTCAAGTTAATATAGTTAATATTTCTTTTGATAATGCTTTTATTCAACCATCAGAAAAAGATCGTCCAGAGTAACGCCCGTTTTAAAGTGATTAGAGGAGGAAGGCGTGGCGGGAAGACTACTCTTGAAACAGAAACAATGGCCTATAAAGCTGTCTCTGGAAAAGACAGGAATGTTTTTTATATAGCACCAACTCAAAAGCAAGCCCGCTCAATCATTTGGGAGTCTCTAAAAAGCAGGCTAGGAGGAATAGGCGAACCTAACGAGTCAAGACTGGAAATGAAAGTACCTACTCAAGATAAAGGTTATTCGACTATCTTCGTAGCTGGTTGGGAGAATAGAGAAAACTTTAGAGGCCAACCCGCTCATCATATTGTTTTTGACGAGGTAGACACAATGAAGAACTTCTTCATAGGTTGGCAGGAAATATTTCGTCCCTCATTAATTGATACTAGAGGAACTGCTGATTTTATAGGAACTCCCAAAAAAGAGAATCCCAATCTTAGAAGACTAGAAAAATTAGCTGAAACTGACCCCGAATGGGCTTCTTTTCATTTTAGTTCTCATGATAATCCATCATTATCTGTCTTAGAACTAGAAATGACCAAACAAGGCATGGACTCTGATACATATAGGCAAGAAATCCTAGCTGAATATGTAGATAATGCTGGTTCGCTATTCAAATACACTGCTCTTATAGATCTATTTTCAAATACAATAACCAAAAACAATGAAAAGTATCTTATTGTTGATATAGCCGATGACGGTTCGGATAAAACAATATTCTCTTTTTGGAATGATCTTGAAACCTACCGAATAGAACAATTTGAGAGGCTTAACACTGAAGGAATAATAAGCCAAATACGAGAGTATGCCGTACAAGAACGCATACCATATTCTCAAATTGCTGTAGATGCCATAGGAGTTGGCGCTGGCGTTGCTTCTTCCTCTTTATTGGATGGAATAATAGGCTTCAAAAGCTCTTATCAAGCACTCCGAACAGACCAAAGCATTGTCTCTTTGCCAAATGTCCATTATTTAAGTCATGTGCCACTTGTTACTGAATACAAGAACCTACGAAGTCAGTGTGTGTTTACTCTCGCGGATCTCATAAATAATCATAAAGTCGCCTGTAAAATAGAGGATGTAAGAATAAAAGAGCGTATCATAGAGGAATTGGCCTTGTACCAAGATGCTTCACAAGGCGATGGTAAACGCATGGCCACACAGAAAGAGGACATTAAAGCCTTATTAGGTAGGAGCCCCGATATTAGTGATACATTCGTCATGCGTATGTATTTTGTTATTAGAGGCAAACTCTTGCCGAATCAAAGCGAACAACAGGCCGATATTGTTCGTAAAATGAATGAGCAGTTTAACCGCAACCTTAATAGACAATCATTAAACTCAACAAAATAAACAGCTTATACACAACTTATCCACAGAATATTAGATAAGAAAAGTGGCAATTTATATAGTTAATTTGGCAAATATGGCACTTATCCACAGCAGTAATAATAATAAACTTATTTCTTAACTAATTAATTAAGATTCTTATAAGAGAGATACAAAATATGACAACAAAAGACATACAATTTACTTCTCAAAAAAAGCCAAAACACTTAGAATTGGTAGCTAAAGTATTATTTGTTGACACCAAAGGACAAAAACAAGAATGTGTGTACGCATCTAAAGAATATAAGTTTAAAAGGTGGACTCCACGGTTAAAAAACGAGGCGTATTATGCGATTATTAGTGGCATAAAGAAGTGGAACAAATGAAGCTTTCAGTTTTAATCCCAAGTCGCTCGGAAATCTACCTTCAAAACACCATAGACGACGTTCTTGCACACTCTAACGAAGAAACTGAGGTAATCGTTGGTTTAGATGGTTGGAAGCCTGACACTTTAAAGACTAACGATAGAGTAAAGATATTCGCCTCCTCTCAAGTTATTGGTCAGCGCGCCATGTGTAATAGGCTTGCAGAGCTGTCAGATGCTAAGTACTTGATGAAGTTGGACGCTCACTGTGCGCTTTCTCCTTACTTTGATACTAAAATGATGGCTCAAATGGAAGACGATGTAACCTTAATCCCCGCGCTCGCTCCATTAAATATAAAGGAGTGGCAAATCCATCCAAAGATACTCTCTAAATTCTACTTTGGCGTAAACTTAGAGTTGTGGCCTCAAGCAAAAGAAACCTTAGAACCTTTAGTAGAAACCATGACCCTACAGGGCTCTGGATTCATGTGTACTCGTGATAAGTATTGGGAGCTTAACTTATGTGACGAAGCCTTCGGATCGTGGGGCATGCAGGCGACCGAAGTGGCGTGTAAGACGTGGCTTTCCGGTGGCCGACTTCTCTCTACTCGTAAAGCTTTTATGGGGCACTACTTTAGAAACAAAGACTTCCCTTATGAAAGAAACATGGCTGAAATAGAAAAGTGCTTTAAAGACGTAAAAGAACTCTTTTTAGGCAATAAGTGGCCACTACAAAAGCGGAGTTTCCAAAGTTTGATACAACAATTTGGATATCCATGCGATTGGAATGAAGCAAAATTAGAAGAATTATGTGCGCCATTTGTTGAAATGACAAAAATATAGTATAATTAAGCTATGAAACGGTGCTCAAAGTGTAAGGTGGAAAAGCTAGAAGCAGATTTTTATAAAAACAAAAGAAAAAAAGATGGGCTCGAGTGTTCTTGTAAGATGTGCGCAAACGCAGTAAGAGAACCACGGAAACATCAGTATTACGAACAACATAGAGCCAAAGTAATTCAACAAACAAAAGATTGGAGAAAAAATAACAAAGAACGTAAGAAATTTAATGACAGAAAGTGGAAACTTAAAAATAGTGAAAAAGTAGTTGCTTATACAATGAGATTTAGAAAAAATAATCCAACAGCACAAAGGGCTAGTAATTTAAAAAAGTACGGGCTAACCATTGAACAGTATAATGAGCTATTTGTCGTTCAAAATGGGCTATGTGCTATATGTAAAACAAGTGGGAAAATAATACGAGGAAGAAGTTTATATGTTGACCACAATCATGAAACAAAGCAAGTTAGAGGGTTATTGTGTCATAATTGCAACTTTGGTATTGGTAATTTCAAGGAGAATATAGATAGTTTATTAAGTGCGGTTAAATATTTAAAACAAAATGAATAAAATAAGCGTGCCAGAGATTGTTACAAAGGCGAAACAGAATTATTTGTATGGAACTACAAAACTTGGGGATTATGTTAACTTTTCTATGCATGACACAGTAGAAAAGATTACAGCATATATAAATTCTAAACATACAACTGGGGATAAAGATTCACTGGGGAGAGAAAAACCTTATTTTAATATAACTTCTGCAGCTTCTAACATTTGGTATCGTGCCACTGATTTAGACAGAAAAGATGTGGTAATTAAGCCTGATAGCGTAGGGAACACCTTTGGGGCATTCATGGCCACAGTCCTCTTACAAGAGTGGATGAAAAAAGAACGATTTGGTGTCTTTTTAAACTTATGGGGTCGTGCCCTAGCTCAATATGGCTCCGCAGTCGTTAAATTCGTAGAGAAAGATGGAAAGCTTAAGCCTTCAGTCATTCCCTGGAACCGCTTAATCGTTGATCCTGTAGACTTTGAGGCACTACCTACCATAGAAAAGATTTACATGACTCCCGCGCAGATTCGTAAGGTAGAACATTACGATCAAGAGATTGTGGATAAGTTGTGTGATAACTTGAGCACTCGGAAGACTCAGCAAGGCTCGGAGATTGATAATCAAGGCGAATTCATAGAGCTCTACGAAGTCCACGGCGAACTTCCTGATGCCCTTTTAAAGGAAAAGCCATCTGACAAAGACTGGACGAATTATTCTCAACAAATTCACGTAATCTCATTCATCCAAGACTCCTCGACTGATTATAAGGATTTCTGCCTCTACAAAGGCAAGGAAAAGAAACACCCTTATATGATTACTCATCTTATTGAGGAAGACGGCCGCACGCTTTCAATCGGCGCGGTTGAGTCCTTATTTGACGCTCAATGGATGCAAAATCATACGATGAAGAACATGAAAGATACCTTAGATTTGGCTTCAAAACTAGTCTTTCAGACATCAGACGCTAACTTCTTAGGAAGAAATGTACTTTCGGCCATTGAGACAGGAGATATTCTCACCCACGCACTAAACCAACCCCTAACCCAGGTAAACAACTCTAAACTAGACATCACCGCCTTACAAAACTTTTCTAACCAGTGGAAGATAATGGCTCAAGAGCTAACCTCGACCCCTGACGCCCTTAGAGGAACAAACCCACCTGCTACTACCCCACTAGGAACGACACAAATCGTAACTTCACAAGGTCTCTCGTTATTTGAAATTATGGTTGAAAACAAAGGCCTCGCACTAGAAGATATGCTCAGGATACACATAATCCCTCATCTTAAAACGAAAATGAACAATGACAAGGAAATCCTTGCGGTCTTAGAAGACCATAATATTCAAAAGATAGATTCAATGTACATTCCAAACCAAGCTATAAGACAATCCAATAAGAAAAACATTGAGGACATTCTTAATGGACAAATAGAGGGTTTTACCAATCCTGACGTAGAGGCCAACTCTATAAGACAAGAGTTTTCTAAGCTAGGAAACGCGCGTCCATTTGCACCAGTAGTCTTAAAAGACGGCAAAGAAGTCCGAGTAACGTGGAAAGAAGCCCTAAAGGACATTGAATGGGATGTGGAAATTCAAATTACCAGTGAAAACAAAGACAAGGCCGCAGTCTTACAGACACTTTCAACGACCTTACAGACAATCGCTGGCTTCGCTGGAAGACCTATGAGTCCAGATGAGCGTCTAGTTTTCAGACATTTACTTGAAGAAACAGGCGTAGTATCTCCTCTTGAGTTGTCTTTAACAGGGGAAGCTTCAGTTGCGACCCCCACACAAAACAACATGTCTACCCCGTCTGTAAAAGTCCCACAAACAGTGCAATAAGTTATGAATAAACATCCAAATACAAAATTTTGTAAAGAATGTAGACGAATAGTTGGTAAAAAACCACACCAATGTTCTGATGCCTGGAATAAAGGTACTAAAGGTGTTATGAAATCATGGAACAAGGGAAAAAAATTGCATTACCCTGTCTGGAATAAAGGAAAAAAATTAACCAAAGAACAGAAATCTAAACTTAATTTGTCTGGACTAGAAAAAGGACGCGGCTGGAACAAAGGAATACCAGCAACATGGATGATTGGCAGTAAAAGACTTGTTGGTAGAAAATTTACTTCTGAACATAGACAACACATAAGTGAAGGTCTTAAGGGTCATATTGGTCATATGAGAGGAAAAAAACACTCAGAAGAAACAAAAAGAAAAATGAGCGAATCACAAAAAGGTGAAAAAAGTTATCTTTGGAAGGGGGGGATAACACCAATAAATGCTAAAATACGTAATTCTTTAGAATATAGACTATGGCGTGAAGCTGTTTTTAAGCGTGATGATTATACTTGCCAAGAATGTGGGCAATGGGGTGGAGGGTTGCATGCTGATCACATTAAACCTTTTGCATATTACCAAGAACTCAGGTTTAAGTTAGATAATGGACGAACTTTATGTGTGGATTGCCACAAGAAAACACCTAGTTATTTAAATAGATGGTACAGTCCAATAGAACTTTCTACTACAGCTTCTGTACAACCGTTGCAGCAACCCCAGCAAATGCAACAGCAACCTAATGCAATGGCAGTAAAATGAACAAAATACTTTTAGGGATTCCCTGCACGGATTATGTGAGGGCTAAGACTCTCGCTACAGCAGTTTCTTTGGTAAAACACGACCCCTCTATTACCGTACTTATAAAACAAGGATGTTATATTCACAAGAATCGTGAAGAAATTGCCCAAGAAGCAGTTAATGGTGGCTTTACTCACCTTTTCTTCGTGGATTCCGATATGTGTTTTGGGTATCAAGTATTAGATCGATTACTTTCAAGAGACGCGGATATTGTGGGCGGTGTCTATAAGTATCGTAGAGAGGAAAAAGAGTATGTACTAAGGCTTTTTGGAGAAGGCGGACAACCTATTTTAGCGAAAGAGATCCCCGAAGGACTTTTTAAATGTTTTGGCATCGGCGCCGGCTGTCTTCTTATAAAAACCTCCGTGTTTAAAAAGATTCCTAAGCCTTGGTTCCCATTAGAGATTGATCAAGTACCTCTAGGAGAAGATTTAGCTTTTTGCAAAAAAGCACAAGATTACGGATTCACAATATGGGCTGACAGCACGGTAGAGGTTTTGCATATTGGTGAATATTTATACTAGATGCTAACGAGCAGCAAAGGTCGTTTTTATCAATCAACTAATAAATTAATAAATATGGCAAAAGGATATAAAGTAAATAAAGGTGGCAAAGCCCCAAAAAAGGTAACAATGAAACATTCAATGCTTATGACTCACAAGTCAATGAAAATGCCAAAAGGCATGATGAAGTAATTTATTAGAGTAGCGGTTAAATAACGATTAAATATGGAAAAAGAAATGCGATTTACACCAGAGGAGTTAGGAATTATCCAAAATGTTTTTGGTAACAACCTTCCACTTCTTAAACTATTAAGAAAGGTATTCTTGCCAACGTACGACCCAAAGGCCCCGTTAGGCCAAATAATTGATCTCTGGCTGACACTAGACCTTAGAAACCTAAGTGATACAGAGAAATTGGTTCGTATTCAGGCACGAAATGAGGTTATTCTTCATGTAGAGAACCAACTCCAACAACTACAGGTCCTCTCACAGAAGACCGAAACAGTGGAGGAAGCGTTGGCAAGACAGAAAAAAGATTCGTCAAAATAGTCATTTGATTTTATCTTTTGAAAGTGATATAATTAACAATAACGAGAAGCCGAACTCTTAAATCGGCACTGAGCTTAGGCTCTTAACCCTATGGAAAACGAAAACACAGAGGTCATCGACTCTCCAACCGATGAGGTGGTAGTAGAGACTACACCTGAAATAGATGTAGAAGCTTTAAAACAGACAAACAAGGAGCTGTACGAACGAGCGAAGAAGGCTGAAAAGGCTTTGAAAGAAGTCAAACCAGTTGAAAAGCCCGCTGAAACTCCAGATTTATCTAACAAAGATATTCTTTACCTTGCTAAGGCAGATGTTCACGAAGACGACATTGATGAAGTCCTAGAATGGGCTAAATTCAAAAAAGTAGACGTGAAAGAAGCTCACAAACAACTTAAGGGAGTTCTTGATACGAAAGCTGAACAACGTAGAAGCGCCGAAGTAACCCAGACAAAGGGTTCCAGAGGAGCTTCAAAGCCTTCCAACGAAGATTTAATCTCTCGTGCTTCTAAGGGACAACTACCTGACAAAGACGAAGACATTGAAGCGTTGGCGGCTGCAGAAATGGCTACGAAAATCGCGAAATCGAAGCGATAATCATAGGAGCGGTGGGGTTTATTAAAATAATCCCACAAATGTGAATACAATCAACACCGGGACATACAGTTCCGTATGGCGCAACAAGTACCGCGCCGCAACAATGCAACAGGTACTAAGAAAGGCACTTGTAGCAGAAGCAGTATGTGAAGTAGATCGCTCAAATAGCTTTTACATTCACAACCCCTACAGCTCTCAACCGACAGCTTCAGTAGCTGCGATTGACGGCTCTTATGCAGTCACCGCGTGGACAACCACCGAAGATACTCTCTCAATTACCGATGAGGTAACTTATGGAGAGCATATCTATGATTTCGAGAGACTATTGGCGAATTATGATTTGTTTGCTAACCGAACAAACGAGCAAGCGTACGCAGTCGCACAGGCGATTGACATTTATGTAGTAAACAATCTCTTGGAGGCAGGAACAACCGATTACACAACTCCAGCAGGAGGATTTACCACAGCAGCAAACATTCCTGTAATTATCTCAAACCTTTGTTCAAAGGTTATGGGATATGCAGAAGCATATAAAGGTCTTTTCCTTATCATTGAAAACACCGATGTTCCTGGATTTATTCAGGCGCAGCTGGCGTCGGGTTTCAGTTATTCAGATGCAGCTCTTAACAACGGATTTATCGGACACTACGGTGGTGTAGATATCTACGTCGTAAGAACAGGCACATTCACTGACGCAACCACGACTACAGCATCAGGCTCAACAACTTGGTCAAACTCTGGTCGTCGAGTATTCGGTGTCAAGAACGTAGCAACCTACGCACAGCCAGGAGGTCTTAACTTTGAAGAAAAGGGCGTAACACTAAAGACAGGCAAGGAATTTGTAACTTACGGTTATGTAGGCTTCAAATTGTGGGCGACAAAAGCGGCCTTGGTTGTAGACATATTATTGGCATAACACTTCCCTCTTGGGGGGTGACGAGGGCTATCACCCGCTGCTCTAGCCCTCATTTCCCCCCAGGAACAAATAAATATATGGCAAAAGAAATAATTAAAGATAAAGATGTGGTTATGGCAAACCACGCCTTAAAAAGTCCAGTAAAACTGGCTCAACGATTGGCTCAACTTCAAGAAGCCCTCAAGATTCCTAATCTTGGAGCTGATAAGAAAAAGGAATTTGAGGAACGAATTGCTTTGATCGTAAAAGCACTTAAGTAATTATCGGCTAAAATACAAAAATGGAAAAAATTAAAAATATAGCACTTATAGGGACAGTAGTCGGGGTTCTTGTGCTGATTGGGTTGTCTACTACTCAACCTAACGCTCCAACAGCAAAAGATGTTGCAAAAGAGATTTCCTTAAGTCTTGGTGCTTTGGTTGGGCCGGACATTCCTTATCAGTATCTTAGTGTAGGGGGATTTAGAACAATCTCGCTTTCTTCAGGATTGAATACCGCGTCTTCAACGGTATGTGCTTTCAAGCCAGCCGCGACATCTACTCTTTCTTTCGCATCATTACAGGTATTGACAGGAACTTCTACAACCCTCGTATGGGATATTGGAAAGTCAACCAATCCAACGGCTACGACTACAGGTTTCTTGGCGACGGCAGGAGTTTCTCTTACAGGAGGAAAACAAGGAACTATTGTTGCTTCGACAAGCATGAATGGAACTTCAGATACAGGTCTTGATGGTAGAACAGTATTCGGCCCAAATGATTGGCTTGTTATGAAATATGGAGGAGAAGCGAGTCAATTAACAGCAGGAGCGGCAAAGTATAACTCATTGGCAGGTTCTTGTAAGGCAGAGTTTAAAGTCAACTAATTTAACACACTATGCAATACACACTAAAACGAAACTGGATTCTGGCCGCTAGTGTGTTACTGGTTGGCTTGGCAATTCTAATCGTATATTCAAGACTCACACTTGGCTCAATTACGAAAGACGATCCAGTTGAAACAAACAGATTCCAAAACTATACATTCTTCGCGACTAGTACGAATCAAGTTGTTAGTAATGGATTGTTAAACTACGCAACTTCAACCGCTAGCGCAACCTCAACAAGTATCAATTCTTATACTGACAGTTCTGGTCGTGTAGATAATGGATATTTTGTAGTGAAAGGTGCGAAAAGAGTAGAAGTCTACTTTGGCAGAGGAACGGCAAGCTCTACGAACAATGGATCAAGCTTTTTCTTTGTTCAAACCTCCCCTAATGGCACAGATTGGTATAATTTTGGAAAACTTATATTAGCTTCCACGACAAATCAAACCTTGCTATCAAATGGAAATATCAGTGTTTCAACTTCAACCATACAGGCTTCCTTAAACCTAGACTTTGACTCTGTATATGCAATTCGTTGTATTGTGACACAATCAGCACTTTTGGTTGATGGAACAAACACTTGTTCAGCTTCAGCAGATTGGTAGTTATTAGTTAAAAGCACAACATTGACTTTTACAGACATCCAAAACCGAGTGTACTTTCTCACAAGCACAGACAGCACGTCTTACTCTGCGGCTAATTTAACATTAGCCGTGGGGCGTGCTTTAGAGAGGGTGGTCTCGCTTATAAATAGGAACGACTCAAGATGGCAATGGGATGACTCAAACTATACTGATCTTCCATCTGCTACGCTCACTGTAACTTCAGGACAACAGCAATATACTCTGGCCACGTCTCATAGAACGATAGACAGAATAGAAGTAAAAGACTCTGGGGGAAGTTGGAAACGACTCTTGCAAATAGATCAACAGAACCTAAAACGAGGGGCAACGAGCGTAGGAGTGTCGGGGCAGATTTCGAACACACAAGGTGGTGATGTTGCTCTTGCTCTTGGTGAAACGACTCCTTCAACAGGAAGGACAGGCGCATACAAGGCCTCCACAGGAGTTCCTACAGAATATGATGTTTCAGGGATTCGTATTTACCTTTTTCCTGTACCAAATTATACCTTGGCCGCGGCAATGAGGATTTACTTTACTCGCACTCCTCTTCTGTTCGTCTACACAGGGGATGCGGCAGGAGCGTTTTCAGACAGTACAGGTAGTGCGGCCAGCTCCCCAGGATTTGATCCACTCTTTCACGACCTCCTTGCACAGTGGGCTTCTTATGACTACGAAAGAAACTTTAAAAAAGACAATTCACGATTAACTGAAATACAAAGACTAGAACTAGAGCTTGTTGATTCTTTTGGTAGGCGCAACAGAGATTCGCGCGAAGGATTTACTGTTTCAATGGATAGCAATAAATGATATGCCATTTGTAAATGACACAGCAAACGCTAGCACAGTAACGAACGATTCACAGGCTGAGTCTGGTACTTTAACTTTTGCTGACATGACTACTCCATGGAGCGATGCCGAGGGAACATGGGGTTCACCAAGAACTCCGTGGACTAGAGATTCTGCAAATGCCAGCACGCCAATAAACGATGTTGCCAATGCTTAAGTGGCTTAAAAAGGTATGGGATTATTGGATTAAAGAAATCTTTTACAAGTGAAAGACAAACAACATAATGAGATTATGTTCGCCCTAGGAGAACTTAAGTCTGATGTAAAAAGTGTAAGTTTAAGGATTGATGTTCAAAATGGCAGACTTGGAAAACTAGAAGGACGAACCAATAGCCTAGAAGAAACTCGTAGCGAACAACGCGGCGGATGGAAGTTATTTGCAATGTTGGGAGGAGCTTCAGTACTAGGAAGTATAGGAACATTTATAACTAACAGGCTTATGAGATGAAAAAACTTTTACCTATATTTATTGCACTAACTCTTGCTACCTCGGCGAATGCATTTCAACTTGCAGATCCAAATGACTTTATTTTACCTAAAAGTAAGATTTCACAATTCTTTTCTAAGGTTTGGGAGTGTAAATGGCATATTTCTTGCTATACGAAATTTGGAGCTTTTACTGAGATTAGCTCAACCAATAATATAAATGCCTTCCCCACGACTTATAACGCGAATCTCGCAAAGACAATCGAAGTAGGCACGACTTCTGTGGCCTCTATCACCACACTTTCTAACTTAACATCAGTTGGAGCGATAACTTCTTTAAATAGTCTAACTTCCGCTTCTTCTCTTGCTACGGTAGGAACCATAACATCTGGTACTTGGTCTGGGACTGCGATTGCGGTAGGGAAAGGAGGGACTGGCACAACATCTCCTTCAACTTATCAAGTTTTACTAGGAAATGGAGCAAATGGTTTAACTGTGGCTTCTTCTACAGGGACTTCAGGACAATTCCTTACTTCTAACGGGACAGGAGCTTATCCAAGTTGGCAAACTTCTTCTGTAAATCAAGCAGCAAATTATAGTTGGACAGGAACCCACTCTTTTGCCGCCACAACAACTCTAGCTACAACTACAGTCACAAATCTTATTTCTAAAAACTTTGGTGGTACAGGGAGAGATGGCGTACTCTCAATTTCATCTGGTACGACAACTATAAATGCTGCCAATACATCAATCATAACAAAAGAATATACTTCTATATCTATTACAGGTACTGCGTCTTTGGCAATTTCAAATCCCGCACAAGCAGGAACTACGCTTTTCTTAAAATCACAAGGAGATGTAACTATAACAAGTTCTAATATAGGTATTTACTTGGTTGGCGCTGGAGCCGCTGGAGTAACGAGCAATGCAAACGGCACTTACGCAAGTACAACCTCTGCAAGTGATACCGATTCAAGTGGAGTAGGAACTTCTAATGGTACAGGAGCAACAGGCGGTGTCATATATACTAATAAAAATCTATATACACCCATGAGTCCAACACGAGTCGCTAGAAAAACTTATATTTTAGCTACAGGGTCATCGGGAGGAGGAGGAAATTCAAGCGGTTCAACGAGTGGTGCAGGTGGTGGGGTTTTAATTTTAGAAGTAGGAGGATACCTTAATTTTACAGGAAAAATAAATGTATCTGGTCAAGATGGAGCTGCGGCAACAGGAGCATCTGCACCGAGGGGGGGCAACGGTGGTGGCTCTTCTGGCATGGCACTTATTTTATATAATAATTTAACTGAAAATTCTGGAATTATAACTGCGGCAGGAGGTGGTGGTGGAGCAGGTGGTGGAATAGAAGATAATAGCAACGCAGGAGGTGGTGGCTCTGGCGCTGGGGCATTTGGTGCTGCTGGGGGGAATGGTGGGGCAGGAGGTTCTGCCGCTGGAGGAGACGGAGGAAACGCAGGCGGCGGCGGCGGCGGCGGCGCTTCATGTTCTGCTTCTGCTGGTTCTAATGGTTCAAATGGTGTAAATGGTGCAGGAGGCGCAGGAGGAGCAGAAGCAGCGAGTAATCCTCAATGTTACTTAATAATTCAGAATCAATGGTTCTAATATGAAAATAGGAGACAGAATACCAGTAAATATTTCGAGATTCGACGGAGCAATGGTTTCGGATCCAAGAGACCCTCGTTCTAATACCGCTCAAGTAGTTTCTAATTTTGATGTAATAAACAATCCTTATAGGATGATCCCCGCGAAAGACACTCATTCGGGCGACTCGTCTGCTTCTACTCAAAAAATACATAACTTCTGCATCGCCAAGGGAGACTCCTTGTATGCGATTTACGGCGCAGGACAAGCAGGCGCAGGGCCTTATAACAAAATGTTTTATAAATCTCTAGGAACAGGTGGCTCAAATGACCTAGGCGACCAATCGTGGACAGCCGACGACAACGCTACCGGAGCAACCAACTTGGTTACCCAAGATAAAATCATGTTCGTTTACTACCAGAAAACAGGATTTGTGTATGGCATTGCTGGGGATCAATATGTTACCAAAATAGACCCTGATGGAAGCACTGCAATCGCTGAAACAGAACGAGACTTAGGAGCTTTCACGAATACCTGCCAAGGGTTGGTTCATTCAAAAGATGATATTTTGTATATTGCGCGTGACAATAAAATCGCCAGCAACGACAACGGCAGTTGGTCTTCAACCGCACTAACCCTCCCTGCTTCTTTGAGAATAACCTCATTGGTAGAACATGGAAATTACCTCGCTATAGCCTGCGCACCTCTTAACCAAGTAGAAAACTCTTGTGTATTCTTATGGGATAGAGACACCTCGCTTTCTACGCTTTCAGAGTCTATTGACTGGGGAGTAGGTGAGCTTAAAGTATTAGAGAGCCTTAATGGGGAGCTTGTAGGGGTCTCAATCCTTGGCCCTGTCGGTTCGCTAGGAAAATACAACACTTTCAAAGATAAAATAATCTTTCGTAAATACAACGGAGTCGGAGTCGACCAAATTGAGGTTTTTGAAGGTGATGTTTCTTCAACTGCCTCAACTATTCTTACCCTTCTTGGCACAGCAAAACAAAAACTAAACAACAGACTTTACTTCTTAATGGCTCTTACTTTAAGAGGAACTGCGAGAGAAGGCCTTTGGTCTATTGGAAAAAACAAAGCAGGTGAGTGGTCAATTACTTTAGACAAGCCTGTGGCAACCGCACTTACGGGCACAGTTTCAAATCGTGCACTATACGGATTTATTATTACAGGAGATTATCTTTTAATGAGCTATCTTTCAGGGGGAACTGAGTACATGGATTTAACTGATAGTGATGAATTGTACGCGATTAAGGGAGTGTATGAAAGTAAAATCTTTAATCTTGGTGACACTTCACTTAAAAAGAAACTCTTAGGAGTGACGGTAACTTTCGACTACCTACCTACGGGCTCCTCAACAGTAATTCTTTATTATAAAAAAGACGCAGACACCGCATGGACACAGATATTTTCTTACACTTCTACGGCAGCGGGTTCTTTTGTTACAGGAACGCAATACACGATTACTACAGTAGGGACTACCGACTTTACTCTTATTGGCGCGGCTTCAAACGCTCTGGGAGTGGTCTTCACCGCAACAGGTGCAGGCTCAGGAACAGGGAAGGCTGTTATAAACCCCACCTCTCACTCAGCAGTAAACATTGAAAGCACAGGTGCGTCGTTGCCAGAATACAATGAAATCCAGTTTAAGATTGAATCTCAATACAACGCAAATATTACAGGCTTAGAGTTTACCTCAGAGGTAACAGGAAAGAGAGTTTATTGATATGGAACAACAAATAAAAGAATTACAAGACAGAGTAAATAAGTTAGAGGGGCTATTATATAAATTCGCTCTTACTGATCGCTATATGTTTTCTCGGAATATTCAAATGCAGGACGGCAGGAGCATAACTTTGGGCACAACAACTGGAACGCGCATAGGAATTATTGGCGGAGCTAGTGGAGAGAAAATCGGCCTATGGGGTGCCGTGCCAGTCGTCCAGCCAACAGGAGTCGCAGTTTCAGCCGCAGGGATTCACGCCGCATTAGTGAGCATAGGAATTATAACCGCATGAGTACATTAAACTTTTTTTGGTCTCCCCTTTATTGTCCCTTGTTTGCCATGATAAGTAAGGTGTTCTTGGTTACTAGAAAACAATTTAAGATTCTCCAGTCTATTGTCAGATTTTATACCGTTTACATGGTGAATTGTTTCGGTTTTACTAAGGAAACGACCCAAGTGTTTTTCCATTACAAGACGATGTTCTCTAACACAGTTGTTTTTGTCCTTAAATGGGTGCAGGGGGGAGTAAATAGCAACATATCCTCTGAAATTTCTTCGACCTCCCTGCCAGTGAGGGTGTTTTTCACCGACTTGTTTAGCACGATTAAACCGCATTTTTTTAAGGGTTTCTTCAGAATAAATACCAGTTTTTCCTTTATTCCACGCGACTTGCCCCACATGGGAAACTTTGTTTTTTTCAATACTTTCTTTGGAGTGTTTTTTACCATAAAAAGGGTTGCCTTTTCCTTTTTGGGTTTCTTGTTTGAGAAAACTCGCACACTTTCTACTACAGCAAGGATTTTTTATAGATTTTCCCTTTCTTCGCAAATGCGCATTATAGGTAAGAAATTCTTTTCTACAAAGACTACATATAAATTTAATCATAAGTATATGATAGCACAGAGCAATGTTTGGCGCAACACCAGTGCAACATTAGTAATATTAGCTTAAAAAATGGTATAATATAACAACATGGAAGACCAATACAAATACGCTTTCAAAACTCAAGAACAAAAACTCGCTTCACAAGCAAATCCTGATGTCTTTACAACTCCTAGTGGTGCTCAAGTAAGCCAAAGTTCAGGTGCTTTGGTAGGTGCGCCTATTACTTCTGCGAGTTTGCAAACACAAACTCCTATAACTCCAGTAACACCAGAAACAACTCCAACTTTTCCTGTTTCTAGTTTAACTCCTGAACCAACTCCGGCTCCTGCAACACTTTCACCAGAACAGACAGAATATCAAAAAAGATTAAATGAAATAATGGGACTTAATACCGAGGTAGCAGGAGAAGAACAATTTCGTGCTCAAGAAGAACAAAGATTAGGTGTAGAACAGCTTGGTAAAACTACACAAGATTTCACCAAACAGCTTAAACTAATTCAAGCCGAAGCCGCGCAACTAGATTTAGAAGCTCAAACAACTCCTAGCAAGATTCAAGAACAATTTGCTGGAAGGGCAGCCACGAGAGCGGGAGTTGCTCCTTTAGAGGCATCAGAACTTCGTAAAATTCAAATTAAACGAGCTGATGTAGCTTCGCGCGCCTTGATAACTTCTGCTCTTTTAGATGGTGCGCAAGGCGATTTGGTAACTGCTTTGACTAAAATTGACTCCGCAGTAGCTCAAAAATACAACATTAAGAAAGCCGAAAGAGACGCAAAAATAGCGAATCTTGACTTGATTCTTAAATCTCCTGCTTATACAGAAGCTGAAAAGAAACGCGCCGAATCTCAAAAAGCATATCAAGAAGAGCAACAAGCATTGGAACAGGCTGAGGCAGATAATAAAGCTGAAATATGGAAACTGACTACACAGTACGCACAAGAAATTGCAGGAAAACCCGGAGGAGGAGTTGCGCTTAATCAGGCAGCACAAGCTGAAACCAAAGAAGAAGCATTAAATATTCTCGCGCCATTTATTACGAAGGCAGTTAAGGAAGATTTTGCACCTGGAGATATTGGTGAATTTCAACGCCTTTATGGTAGGACTCCTACTTCAGAAGAGTTTTTTGAATTTCAGAGAAGATCGGCGGTGGTGGGAAGAAAGCCAAATTCTGATGATACAAGTGATGACGCTGTTGATGCTTGGGCAAGAAGAATAAATGCAGGAACTGACAAAATTTCCAGTGTTCCAAATCAGGTGAGAAATAAAGTTGTTTCTCGTGTGAAAGACTTTGCTCAAGAAGATTTAATAGAAGATATTGATGCTGGAGTATTACAAGGAATAAAATCAGAAGATTTATTAAAACAATTAAAATCCGCTTATCCTGAATTTTCTAAAGAAGAAATAGAAACCATTTTTAATACACAAAAAACAACTACACAACCACCTGAAGAAAAGCCAGGATTATTTCAAAGAATTGGGTCGTTTTTTGGTTCACTATTTAGATAATGGCTAGAATTTTTACTACAATTTCAACAACACAGAAACAAGCTGGTAGAGGCAGGCTTTTTGGTACGCCCAAAGCTCAAGACCTAACAACCGTCTCTGGACTACAAACAACAGCCGAGCGAGCAGGATTAGAAGAAGAGTCGCAAAAGTTACTTGCTTCTAAAGGAGAACATCCAGAACAAATTTTTAGTGGAGGGTTTATTCAAGACACTTTTGACACTCTTAATGTACTACAACATGGAGTTACAGGGGTATTACAAGGAAAAGGATTTAGAGAAGGAGTAAAAACAAGAGCTAGTTTCGCAGAAAAAGGAAAAGAAGGATTAGGAGATTTTGGTATTCCAGGTGTTATTGGTGGGATTGCTTTGGATATCGCGGTTGATCCTTTGACCTATTTGGGAGGATTTGGGCTCTTAAAAAGAGGAGCAAAGGCAGTTGCCGAAGGAGCAAAAGTTGTTGGAAAAGTTGCTACTAAAGTTCCGTTAGCCGAAAAAGCAGGACAGCAACTAGGAAAAATGTTTATTTACCGTTTTGGACAAGACCCAATTTATCGAAAAATTGCAGAGCGTACTATTAAAAATACAGGTGTTGGTGTACAAAATGTTTTAGAAATAGCTCGACCAATAACGAAAATTGATTCAGCTACTCAAAAAGTAATTGCAGAAGCACGAAAGGCAGGACAGCTTGAATCTTTGCCTGTTGATATTCTTGAAAAAGCTAAACCAGCTTTTGACGAATTGGATAGACTAGGAAAAGAGGCGGTTAATGTTGGTCTTTTAAATGCTGATACTTACGCAGAAAACGTTGGTAAGTATATTGCTCGATTATACCGTTCAAAGGAAGCTCCAGAAGGAGTTGTCAGTAAATTAAAGGGTGTTTTTGAGGCAAAACCAAAACGAATTGATCTTTCTCGTTTTAAGAAGAGGACAGATATTCCTGAAGAAGTTAGAGAGGCAATGGGTGAAATTTTGGAAGCTGGGTATCCTACTGCAAAAGCATTAGTGCAACTTACCCGATCAGTAGAAAATGCAAAGTTTTTTAAAGAAGTTGCTACGAAATGGGGAAGCGATGTTTTGGAAGAAGGAATGTCAAAACTTCCCGAAGTAAAAACATTAGGCGCATTGGCTGGAAAAGCTATTCCTACACCAATTTTTGATGATATACAAGAAATAATCAGAATAAAAACACCAACAGAAAAAGCTCTTTCTCAAGTTGTAGGAGGATTTAAATATGGAAAAGTTATATTAAATCCAGCTACTCATGCTAGAAATGTAATGAGTAATTTTATTCTTAATAACTTTGAAGGATTATCGCCCGCACGATTGGACATATATGCAAAAGCGGCTCGTTCTCTTGCTAAAAAAGATGAATTATATAAAGAGGCTCGTAATGTTGGATTAGGATTGGACACTTTTGCGTCGAGTGAATTGCGAGATATTCTTTCTGGTGTTGCAGAAGGAGGTGTGAAATCAAAATTTAAACAAATTGGTAATAAAATTGCGGATATCTATCAAAAAGAAGAAGAGTTTGCAAAAATGGCACAATATATTTTTCAAAAAAGTAAGGGACTTTCTCCTGAGGAAGCATATAAAATTGCAGAACGCGCAACATTTAATTATTCCCAAGTTACTCCATTTATTAGAAGAGCGCGTGAAAGTATTTTTGGATTGCCATTTATTACTTTTAGTTACAAGGTAACACCACAAATTGCTAAAACACTTGCTACAAAACCAACAAAAATTTCTAATATAGGAAAAATTAAAAATGCAATTGAGAAACAATCAAACTTGGAAGAATTGACCAAAGAACGAGAAACCGAGCCTTCATGGATACGAGATGGATTTTTTGTGAAACTTCCTATAAAAGACAAAGAAGGAAGAAGCGCATATTTTGACCTTACTTATATATTACCATTTGGAGATTTATTAAGTGGACAGTTGATACAAAGAGATGTGGGGAGAGAAACAGGAGTAAAAGAAAGTGTGCCTGAAGCAGTATTGAGTAAATCACCATTTCTCAATGTAGTAAAAGAGTTGGCAAAAAATCAAGATTTTTTTGGCAATAAGGTTTTTAAAGAAAGCGACGATATTGAGAATCAGCTTGGTGATGTGTTTAGACATCTTATAAAAACATACACCCCTCCATTGTTGTCTGACCAAATTCCTGGTGGGTATAGAAAAGGAGATGAGCGAAGACCCGCTCAATGGCAACAATTATTTGGTGGAGATACAGGGACAGAAGCTGGGCGCTCTCAAAAAAGAACAACTGCTCAAGAGCTTTTAAAACAAGTTGGTATTAAAATCCAACCAATAGATTTAGAAATACAAGCTCGGTTTGCAGAACAAGAAAAAGAGAGGGCATTGAAAACTTTATTGGGAGAAGAAGGGGTGATTGCAGAGTTTACAAGGCCATTTGTCCCAAAAGAACAAAAAACAAAAGGAAGATTATTCAAATAAATTAAATGGAGTACCACCAATGCCACTATCTAAACCTAGAAAATCCCAAACAACAATGCCTAAAGTTATTAGTATAAATAAAACAAAACACGCCTTTAATCCATAAATATCGTTAGTAAAATTCATATCCCCACAATACCATACTTGTTAATATTATGCAACCTAATCAAAAAATGATATAATAATAATGAAAAACCAATCAAAATGTTTAATATCATAAAAAAGTTAAAAACCATGTTAAATCTTATCTTAATTAAGACCTTTCCTAACTATTTTTTATTCTTCCTTATAAGCATTAAAAAAACTTATAACGGCTTTCTATCCCTGCTTAGGATAGTGGTTAAATATGTAAGAAAATCAAGGCGGGTTGGCGTTCTCCTTATAAGTCCTATCTATCCTTGCCTTTCGGCAACCAACGGTCGTGGGTCGCAAGCCGTTAGCGTAGCCCACACATCACTTTTAAACTTGGAATTGGCTCTCACTTCTTTTAAAAACTTTATAGTATCTCCGTACAAAAGCATTTCAGCCTTGCGGCAGTATAAAGGAACTTGGAAGTGGATTCCTTTAGGACTGGTCAATTCTATTGTAAATATAAAGACCGCCACTGGATTTAGCAATGGCGGCCTGTTCAGAACCTATAGTAAGTTAGTAAAAGCTAAATCCAATTACTATACACTTAGTATAGCAAACCATTATAATAAGTCAAGTAAGTTATCCACAGCAATATGAACGAAGAAAAAGCCAAAAAACTAAAGAAATTAAGCACATTTTCCACTAATCCACAGCTGGCTATTCTTGATACTCTAGAAGAACAAAACTCTCACCTAGAGGCCATACATGAGCTTTTAGAAGTTATTGCAGGTAAAGAACCCGCGAAGTTCCCCGAAATCCCTCCACACCCCGAAATGCCTTCTATGGAAAAAATGGAAGAACTTTTAACGAAGTTGGTAGAAAAAGAAAATGAACCTATTTCTATTAACGTAGAAATTGTATGACACGAATTACCTTAAAAATACGCGGCGAGGATTTAAAACGCAAGCTGAAAATCCGTGACGGTGAAGATGGCCGGACTCCTATCGCTGGGATTGATTTTCCCTTACCCAAAGACGGCATAGGTGTGGATGGAAAAGACGCAAAACCCGAAGATGTACTTGCTTTGGTAGAAGATCGCTTGCCTCAACTCGGAGAAAAGGTTAGAGACTCCCTCGAACTCTTAGAAGAAGATGCCCGCCTTAAAATAGGAGCTATAAAAGACTTGAGAGAAGAACTTGAGGAATTAAAAAAACAGGCGAAGAAGGTGGTGTATGGGGGTGGAGCAATAAGCGCTTCGCATTCTCCTTTGCATGAGTCTTTTTCTATGAATGGTGTATTAACAAGCGTAACCCTTTCTCAAGGAGTGGCCGCTCAAGGAAACGCCATTATTGTAAGGTACCAAGGACAAACTCAGGATATGACCACTCATTACACCGTAGATGGAAATACAATTAATTTTACTTTTACTCCAGCAGACGGAACAACTATATCAGTAACTTACTGGCCATGAGAAAACTAATAATTATTGGAGCAATATTAGGAATAGCTTTTTGGGCTTATACAGTATTGGCAGCTGATCCATTTATATTTCTTACAACGCAAGGAGGTACGGGCTGGGGCAACATCCAATCCAACACTCTCCTCACCGGCAACGGAACTTCTCGCCTCGCTACCACTACAGTCGGCTCCGGCCTCACTTTATCAGGTGGAGTACTTTCTGCTTCAGGTGGTTCTGGAAATGTGGCCACTTCCACAACAGAAACCTCTGGTTTCCTATCTTATTGGACTTCTACTGGTGCTACGCCAGCGACTCTAGGACAAGTAGCCACAGGCACAGTATCAGCAACTTCTCCAATAAGCGTAACAGCGGGGCGATCGGTTGTGGGCGGGGCTTTGTCTATTGCGTGTGATGTTGCTTCTGGTTCTATACCAGGGTGTTTGGCTGCCGCAGATTGGACTACTTTTAACAATAAACAAGCGACAATATCGGTTAATGAGCCAATAACATTAACTGGCGCTACTGTAGGATTTAATACATTGTTTAACTTTTCTACCACGTATGGCTCAACCACTTGGCCAATAATAAACACAGGAACAATAACTGCGACCTCTGG
>ERZ1292629.1539-Hain-H43-01um-R1-1539-length-21936-cov-7_pt1 | contig 21936 bp, 27 predicted proteins | sample MGYA00564399_ERZ1292629 | MGnify/ENA primary metagenome ERZ1292629 (study PRJEB36523, sample SAMEA6512636) | groundwater metagenome | collected 2019-01-08 | study: AquaDiva: Metagenomics assemblies of 32 groundwater samples | reverse complement strand
CATAAAGATTTCTGCTTCCTTGACCTAACTTTTTTGGAAGTCCTGTTTTTTCATCAATATCTTCTGAATTAAATTGTCCGCCTTCGCTTAATATAGGTGCTTCGTAAATTTGTGCATCTTCTCTCAATCTGAATGTTAAACCATAATCATTGCCTTGAGTTGTTTGCAATTCTAAGCCTGTCAAAGGAATTACCGTGGGGTTTTTAGGGCTAAATTTTATTCCTCTTGCTTTGAGTTGAGAGGCAAGGTCTTTTGCCATAGAAGTGTTCTTGGAATTGTCTTTGTCATCCTCGGTTCTTAAAACAAGGCCAGTGTCTTCATAAGTTTCTCTTGAACTTAAAGCGCTGACTTTCAATGCTCTTTCAAGGTCGGCCTGGTTAGCTGTCCTTAATCTGTTTTGCCTTAAAATCTGGTTTGCAAGAACAACTGCAAAAGGATTTGAGCCTTTTACTACATTATCTCTGTATGCAAGAACATTTAAATTAGAATTTCCATCATAATCAGCCTTTGTCCTTCCTTGATATTCCTTTAAGAAAGCTTTTCCGAAATCTACCTGAAGAAATCCTATTTGTGGAATAGTCTGTGGAATTTCAATTAAAGGTTTTCCCTGAAATATTGGAAGTTTTGCTGTTTGAGTTTCCATCATTTTCCCAGAAATCCCATATTTATAAATGTTTCTATTATGTTATTATTTTAAAGAAGTAACAGATTATAGTGGACTAAACCCTCTGCACTTCCCTATGTCTGAAGCAATCAATCGTATGGTCATTTACAAGGCCTGCTCCCTGCATGAATGCATAACATATTATTGAGCCTACAAACTTGAATCCGCGGGATTTCATGTCCTTGCTCATTGCGTCCGACTCCATTGTTTTCGCAGGCAATTCTTTCAACGATTTGAATTTGTTCTTTATTGTTCTGTGTTTTACGAACTGCCAAATATACCTATCAAAACTTCCGAATTCTTTCTGCATTTCAAGGAACTTCCTGGCATTTTCAATAGCTCCCAGAATTTTCAGCTTGTTTCTTATTATTCCCTTGTCATTCATCAGCCGCTTGAAGTCTTTTTCGGTGTATCTTGAAATTTTCTTGGGGTCAAAGCCATGAAACGCTTTCCTGAAGTTTCCCCTTTTTTTGAGGATTGTTCTCCAGCTCAACCCTGCCTGAAATGTGTCAAGAAGCAGGTATTCAAACAGCTTTATGTCATCATGGCAGGGAGCTCCCCATTCCTTGTCGTGATATTCAATCATGTCTTTGTCTTCTGTGGGCCACTCACATCTTTTCATGATAAAAAAACTAAAAAATCATTTATAAACCTTTATAAAGCTCTCAATCTGTCATTTATAAAGCGTTTTAGCAAAATGGCAGGAACATACAAGATACAGAATATTGTTGCAACAACTTCTCTGGAAAAACCTATTCCATTGACAAAGCTGGCAAGGACACAGCCAAACACAGAATACAACCCAGAGACTTTTCCTGGCTTAGTTCTTCGTGTGAAAGAGCCAAAGTCAGCTGTTCTTGTTTTCTCTTCGGGAAATCTCGTGTGCACAGGAACAAAATCAGTAGCACAGGTAAAAAAAGTAATACAGGCAGTTATAAGGCAGCTTAGAAAGATAAATGTCAATATAACTACAAAACCAAAGATAACTGTCCAGAACATAGTTGCTTCAGGGACAATCAACCTGAAATTGAACCTGAACTTCCTGGCAATAGAGATGGAAAATACAGAATACGAGCCAGAGCAATTTCCGGGGCTTGTTTACAAACTTATAGAGCCAAATGCAACTTTCCTTCTCTTCAGCAATGGAAAACTCGTTTGCACAGGAACAAAAAACAAGCAGCAGCTCGAATACAGCATGGACCAGCTTCTGAAGAATGTAAAGGCTGTTCTTAAGAATTACAAGAAGTGATTAATTCTATCCAAATGAAGTCTCCGAGTGGCGAGGCTGTCTGTCTGCAGAAACTAAATCAAAACCTCTTCCCTCAAGGTATCTGATAATTCTATAAAAGGTTCTGTAACATGAATCACCATCAGCAAGCATTACCGCATCTTTTGTATCAGAGAAATTTGCAGCAACGTGTTCTATGTTATTACGCACATAAAATAATTGGGCAAATTTTTCATCGAATGGATTAGTTTTAATTCTTAATTGATAACTTTCAGATTCACAAAATCCTTCTCCTAAGTGAATAACCATAACTGCTTCTTCTAAAGTAATATCCACTAACTTCTTTTTGTGATTCTGTTTTTCTTCCATAAAAAGAGCAAATTTATTTAGTTTATTAAAATTTATGTGATTTATTTATCAGTCTAATCCGAGAAACACCAATCTTCCAAAACCATTCAATAGTTTACAACAAAGTATAAAAATAACTTTTATATCAAATTTAAATACGAAAAAGGAATAAAAATGGATAGCCTTGAGACTACGACAAGTACTGCAAACTCGAAATCTAAAAACGAGGACTTGATGATAGAGGCCAAGGGCTTCTTTGATTCCTATAAAAAAGAGCTTGGAGAGTCTCTGCGAAAAGGAAAAGGCACAATTTTGCTTGATTTTATGAAGCTTCTGGAATATTCAAACAAACTTGCAGAGGAAATCCTCGCAAATCCTGAGGAGAACATCAGGATTCTGGAACTTGTAATTGAGGAAAAAGGTCTTATAGAAAATGTGAGAGCAAGGCTTTTGAATCTGCCTAAAAGCCTGGAAATACAGATAAGAAATCTTCGTTCAAGAAATCTCAACGAAATGGTCGTTGTTGAAGGCCTTGTCCGCCAGGCTTCTGATGTAAGGCCGCAGGTTGTGAATGCAAAATTCGAATGTCCGAGCTGTGGAACAATTCTTTCTGTTCTTCAGATAGAAAAAAAATTCAGGGAGCCGATGAGATGCTCTTGCGGAAGGAGAGGTGGCTTTAGATTAATAAGCAAGGAAATGGTTGATACTCAAAGGCTTGTCATTGAAGAATCTCCTGAAGCTCTGACAGGAGGAGAACAGCCAAAAAGGATAAATATTTTTCTTAAAGAAGACCTTGTGGAACCGAACATGGAGGAAAAAACAACTCCTGGGAGCCGTGTGAAAGTAATGGGAATTCTCAAGGAAGTTCCTGTTCCTTTGCCTTCCGGAGGCCTTTCAACCAGATTTGAACTTGCAATTGAAGCGAATAATATAATTCCACTGGAAGAAACTTTTGAGGAATTAGATATCAATGAAGAAGACGAGCACCAAATTCTGGAACTTTCCCAAGATCCGAAAGTATTTGAAAAACTTACAAGAAGCATAATACCGAGCGTCTGGGGCTATGATGAAATAAAACGCTGCCTTATTCTGCAGTTGTTCGGAGGAGTTGTGAAAATACATGCAGATGGTCAGAGAAGCAGGGGAGACATGCATATTCTTCTTATAGGAGACCCGGGAGTTGCAAAAAGCGCAACTCTGAACTTCATGGCAAGAATATCTCCAAAAGGAAGATATGTCGTAGGAAAAAGTACCAGTGGTGCTGGTTTGACAGCAACTGTTGTCAGAGATGAATATCTCCGCGGCTGGTCTTTGGAAGCAGGTTCTATGGTTCTTGCAAATAAAGGTCTTATTTGTATTGACGAGCTGGAAAAGATGGATCCGGGAGACAGAAGCGCGATGCACGAGGCAATGGAGCAGCAGACAGTGACAATTTCAAAGGCAAATGTTCATGCAACCCTCAGGGCAGAAACTTCTGTGTTGGCTGCAGCTAATCCAAAATTCGGGAGATTTGATCCCTTTCAGTCAATAGCACAGCAGATAGATCTTCCTCCAACTTTGATAAACAGATTTGATGTCATCTTTCCTCTGAGAGACCTGCCGAATAAAGAAAAAGACGAGATGATTGCAACCCATGTTCTTCACGAGCACCAGAAAACTGGTGAAGAAATGCTTATCCCAAAAGAACTGCTTAGAAAATACGTGGCTTATGCAAAGCAGAGGATAAAGCCTGTTTTGACTGATGATGCTGTAGATGAGATAAAAAGATTTTATGTTGAATTGAGAAATGCCCCTGTCTCTGCAGAAGCAGCTGTCCGCCCAATCCCGATTTCGGCAAGGCAGTTGCAGGCATTGATAAGAATGTCAGAAGCTTCTGCGAAAATGCGCTTGAGCGAAACCGTTGATTCCGGAGATGCAAAAAGAGCCATAGAAATAATGAAATATTATCTCATGCAGGTTGGTTATGATTATGAAACAAAGACTTTTGACATAGATCGCGGAACAGGAGGAATGCCTGCTTCCCAGAGAAACAAGGTCTTTATTGTGAGAGACATCATAACACAGCTGGAAAGCAGGATGGGAAAAATGATACCAATAGAGGAAATTGAAAAAGAACTTGAGGGAAAACTGACAAAAGACGAAATAGAAGAGGCCATAACCAAGCTGGACATGAGCGGTGTCGTCTTCCGCCCTAGAAGAGGTTATGTTGGGAGGACTTAATTAATAAAATGTGGAAATTATTCAATTCAAAAGATAGCCATGATAAAAAGGCGTTCAGTATATTAAAAGATATATTAAAATCAAACCAGTATTAAATTACAAAATTTTTAGCTATTAAAAATGGCAGAACAGCAATTCAAGAGGCATACGGCATACAAGCTAAGGATAGGGGACATTCTCATAGGAAAACCAACTATGAATTCCTCTTCAGAGGGGGAAAGGTTTTCTTTCCTTGAACTGGGAGGGAAGAAAATAGCACGTGTTAACATCATAGGGAACATCGTTGACAAATATGAAAGCCTTGGAGAAACAAAATACCTGTCATTCACAGTTGACGATGGCTCTGGCCAGATAAGGCTGAAAACTTTCGGGGACGATACTGAAAGATTCAAGAATTTTTTCCAGGGGCAGACAATAGTTGTTATTGGTCTTTTGAGACACTGGAATCAGGAACTTTACATTACACCGGACATCATGAGGGAAATGAATCCAAAATATCTTCTCATAAGAAAGCTCGAGACTGAAAAAGAAAAAGCAGTCTCGCACAACTCTGGCTCTGCAGGACTTGGAAAAGAGCAGGCAATTGCAATAAAAGACAGGATTTTGGACATGATAAAAGGCGCTGAATCCGATGGAGGAATAGAAACTGAAAAATTAATCCTTAGATTGCAGGAATTCTCTCCGGGAATAATAAGCAAGGAAATCCAAAAACTCTTGGAAGAAGGAATTGTTTTTGAGCCCAGGCCTGGAAGGATAAGATATTTGGGGTAAGATGGAAGCCAAACAATTTATTGCAACAAAGGCATTTATCTTGAATAATGGAAGGGTATTAATTTTAAGGGAATCTCAAAATTATGAAGAGGGAACTAATTCTGGAAAATATGACGTGCCTGGGGGTAGAGTTAAGGTAGGTCAAAGATATGATGAAAGTTTACATAGGGAGATTAAAGAAGAAACAGGGCTGGAGATAATAATCGAAAGACCATTTTTTGTGAATGAATGGAGGCCCAACATTAATGGAATAGAAACTCAGATAATTGGAATATTTTTTGAATGTTTTTCTAATTCGGATGATGTTATTTTAAGCAAAGACCATGATAGATATGAATGGATAAATCTGGAAGAATATGGGAATTATAATTTAATTCCTGGTTTGGAGAGAGTATTTAATACATATTTAAAATTAAGGAAATAAAAAATTATCTTTTTTTCTTCTTTCTCTTTGCCATCCAGTAAGCAAGATAAATCAATACAACAAGTCCGACAGCAGACAGGGAAAACTTAAGCCAGTCTTGTGCAAATCTCCAGAATCCTCCGACACCATAAACAATTATTCCAACTCCTCCAAAAATCAATCCTGCACCAACAAATTCAAGCCCGAAAAACAAAGCGCCAACAGCGATGATTGCGATTCCAAGAGGTAAGGCAATCATAAATACTACTTTGAAATATTTTTCTTCTGCATTATTAAATTCCTTGCTGCATTGAGAATAAAAATCACAATAGCCATTAACAGGGGTTGGTTCTTTTGGCCCCTGATAAGCAGTCCATTCTCCGCCAAGTGAGACACAATCGGCAGAATTATTCACATAAATATCAACTGTCCTATTGCAATAAGCATTATAATCTGGTGATTTATCATAAAAAGTGTTTATCCCATAAATTCCAATGAACATAGTCAAAAGAAAAATTGCAATTCCAAATCCTAGGTTTTTTATGGATATCATAAAGAATATCATTCTGCAAGATTTATAAACTCTTCTTCTGATATTTTTAAATGGAAACTTATGAAAAAATGCTGGAGGAAGCTTATTCAAAAATAAAAAAGGCAGAAGGAAATGGAGAAAGATTTGAAATTCCAAAGGCAGAGGGGCACTTTGAGGGAAAGAAAACGATAATCACAAATTTTTCGCAGATCGCATCAATTTTCAGGAGAAATCCCGAACACTTGCAGAAATTTCTGCTGAAAGAGCTTGCAGCTTCTGGCCAGAAAGAGGGGGATCGTTTAGTCCTGAACATAAAAGTCCCGAGCGCAAAGATAAACCAGAAAATAGAAGAGTATGCCAGGGAATTTGTAATCTGCAAGGAATGTAAAAAACCGGACACAGAGCTGATAAGAGAAACGCACAACAGGGTCACATTCATGAAATGTTTTGCCTGCGGAGCAAGACACAGTGTAAGAAGTAAAATCTAAAGATTTTCACTAATTCGATAAATCAAATTAAAGCAAGATTTGGTTTTAATAGGAACAAAAAGATATCATCCCCATTATTTTTATTCATTAAAATTGTCTAAAACAACTGATTTTCCAAATAACAATCTTTAAAAATCAAAATTTCCTAAGAGTTTTACGGAGGTAATTTAATAATGGTACAAGGATATTGTGTTAAATGCAAAGTAAAGGGCAGGGAAATGAAAAACCCAGTTATAAAACAGACTGTTAGAGGGGGTTACATGGCTCAGGGAAGCTGTTCTGTATGCGGAACAAAGATGAGTGCAATGATGTCCAAAGACAATGCAGAAAAAGCAATAAAGCAGGGAGCTAAAAAAGCTTTTTAGGTTTTAATTTTGATTTTTGTTAAATAGGAATCTGTTTTAAGTGAGATTATTCTAGAAAAGTTAGTCGTGTTAACATTTAAAAATAGGAAGAACGAGACTAAATTATGTTCATAAATGTAATAAAATCTTACAGAGACATAGTTGCTGCCTGTGATTCTTCTCTACTTGGGAAAAAATTTGAGCTGGGAAATAGACAGCTTGACATCAAAGAATCTTTTTACAAGGGGGAAGAGGTTTCTGAAGAAAAGGCCATGGAAATAATGAAATCAATGGCTGCAGAAGATGCAACTTTCAATATAGTTGGCAATGAATCTGTGAAGGCTGCACTGAAAGCAGGCGTGATTTCCAAAGAAAGTGTTGGAAAAATCCAGGGGATTCCTTTTGCGCTCGTTCTGTTATAACTATCCGTAATTTCTCTTAACAGTGAATGACTCTCTTGTGGCTTCCTCGTATTTTTCTGCTAAAGAGATTGCTTCATCAAAATAAGAACGATGAAAAACATTAACCCTATTAGAAGACACATCAACTAAGATAGGAAATTCTTCAACAATCGTAGAATGATGTTTTAAACTAAATGTGGGAGTATGTTCTATGTCAGTCAATCTGTCTCCTCCAATAGGTTTAAGAAACTCTCTTGTAATTTCTAGAAGTTTGCTTTTCTTTTCCCTTAAAGCGCGTTCATGTGGAGTAGGTCCTGCAACTCTAACCATTGATTTTCCATAGAAAGCTCATTTAAAAGAATTATTGTGCTATAATTACACATTAAACTTATAAATCGTCTCTCTTTCACATTATGATGGATAGAAAAAATAACGAAGAAAATACCGGCAATGGAGAGCAGGTTATCATGAGAGTTCGCCTTCCTCACGGGGAAGAAATAATCGGGATTATAGAACAGAGGCTTGGAGGGAACAAAATGCTTGTAAACTGCCTTGATGGAAAAACAAGGAACTGCCGCGTTCCTGGAAGGCTGAAAAGGGCGTTATGGCTTCGCCCGGGAGATATTGTGATAGTCGAACCATGGGAGCTTGATAAGGAGAAAGGAGACATAATCTTCAAGTACAAGCCAAATCAGATAGAATGGCTAAAAAATAAAGGATATCTAAAAAAGGATACTTTGGAGTTTTGATATCAAAATAATAAATGCCAGTTTAAAGGCAAGATGTTAATAGAACAAAAATAAAATTAACATGATAATATCAGATGTTCTCATTATATTAAAATTTAAATAAACTAAATCTTATAAAAGATAATAATGAAAAAAATCATCTGCGAAAAAACAAAAAGAATAACAGATAACAAAGTGAATCTTGAGAAAAGGCTTGAGATAAAAATAACTTTTAAAGGAAAAGAAATTACAATCCATGGCTCTCCTGAAAATGAATATATTGCGGAAAAAGTCATAGAGGCCTTGGATTTTGGTTTTCCTTTTTCTGTCGCCCTCTCAATCAAGGAGCAGGATTTCATGTTTGAAATCCTGAATATAAAAGATTACACAAAAAGAAAAGACCTTGAAAAAGTACGTGCCAGAATCATAGGAGAAAGAGGAAAAACCCTGAGAACTTTTCTTGAGCTGACAAAGTGCAATTTTGAAATCAAAGACAATCGTGTTGCAATAATAGGGGATCCAGAATACATAAGAAATGCCCAGGAAGCGATGATATCCCTAATACACGGGGCAAAGCACGCGAATGTTTATTCTTTCCTGGAAAAACACCAGATAAAACCAGTTATTGACCTTGGGCTAAAGCCAATCAAGAAGCCAAAGAAGAAGAAATAGATAAGTTTTAAATACAATTCTAATGTAATTTTTTTAAGCCCCGGTAGCTCAGTCCGGTTAGAGCACATGGCTGTTAACTGAGGAGAACCAAGGTTCTCCCCACAATACCCTCTCCTTAGGGAAGCAGTAACCATGGGGTCGCAGGTTCGAATCCTGCCTGGGGCGTTTTCTTTTTGGGTTATATATATCTCGAAAAAAGGCAACGCTTTTATAGATTTTCATTTAATTGTTCAAATGATAAAAACCCTATATTTTCAAAGGATTTCAGAAGGGGTATATATTTCATAACAATCAAAGGTATTATCTCAAATCCTTTAAAATCCATTTTTGATTTTTCTTCAAATCTTTGAAGATTGGCACTAAATTCCTTGAGTCTATTTTTATGCTCTTCTGCCATACTAATCTCACCATAGTCCGCATCTTTATCATCCAGTTTTATATCTTTTAGCTTTTTACCAGAGAAAGCCGATTGAGGCAAGTCGCTATATTTAACTTCTATCAAATAAATTTTTCTGTCATTTTTTGATATGGCAATTACATCATATTTATAAGAACCCTTTATTATTTCTATCTCTGTATTAAAGGGGATATCCAACCCCTTACTTTTTAATAAATCTCTTACTTCATTTTCAAACCTCAAACTGGCTTCCCCTTTACACTCATTAACTATGTCTTTCTCTGGGAGTTTTCCCAAAAAATAAAATGAGAAGAAGAGCAATGTGAGAGGAAAAAAGATATTTTTATTATCCTCATTTAGACCTATGGGAACTAAACTATCATTTCCAAAAACGAATTTTTTAAAATCCTTTTTTTCATCTTCAGTAAATTCATTTCTGTCTAAGTGGTTATTAAAATAGGAATTATTCCAATTAATCTTTCTATGTCTAGCTGAAAAGAAAAGTGATAAAAGACCTGCTATATCTTTCTTAGTAAATTTTCTTTTTGCAATTAGAGAAAGCCTATAGTTGTATTCCACCAACATTTTCATTTGAACCATTATTCTAAAAAATTGTTTGAAAAAGGGAGTCATCTCCATCCCTATTTGAAAAGGAATTCTATCAACCTCAAGAATATCCAAAGCTTCATATTTGAATGCCTCACTTTTTCTAGAAGACCTAATTAACCCATAATTTTCGTATTGTTCTATAAAGGCTGGATAATATTTTAACGCCAAAGTTCTTATCTTTTCTTCTTTTGGAAATCTAACAATTACAAAAACTTCTTCCTTTAATGAATCCAGAAAGTTTTCTTTATCGGCAATACTTGAGAATTCCTCTATAACTTGATTAAATTTCTGTACACTCCTTATTCTACCAAAAAATCTAATATCTGAAGAAATTAGGATTAATTCATTAAGAGCATGAAATTTTCCCATATTGAGACCTTCCCCAATATTGTTAAACATACCTTCTCTTAAATCATGTAAATGTTCTTTAAACTCTGAAGAAAATTGTCTCAATTTTCTCTTTACGGAATTTACCATTTTATTTATCTCTTCTTCTATTTGTTGAGAATTGTTTATTATTTTAAATCCTGAGAAAGTTGGACACTTTTGACTAATACAATATTCTTTTTTGGTTTGGACATCTTCATATAACAAATTTCCACATCTCTTACACAAGTAATTACTATCATAACTCATTATTTTTAATCAATTTCAACCTTTATTTAATTTAGCAATTTCTTAACACTTCCAATTCTCAAATTAAGTTTTTCTCCTTTTCTAATTTTATCTTTGATTCTCTTTAATGTGCTTCTATGTTTAACCCCTCTTTTTCTAGCCTTTTCTGGAGTAATATTTAGAATCTTTTGATAAATTTCCTTCATGTTTTTATAGATTTCTTGGTTATTTTCCCATCCTTGCTCAATCTTATTTGATTCTTTCCCTATGTATTCAATGTTACTTGGTGTTAAATGTTTACGCTTCAAAATACTAATATCTCCTTCAAACTTTGATTCTGGATTATGTATGTATCTCAAAATCTCCTTATCCAGAGTTTTCCAGTATTCTTCTCCTTTCATAACTTCTCCAGTTTCCATATTAACAAATTCCTCATAGACTTTTGTTTGTGGTTCTTTAGAAAAGGAAGTTATTGGTTTTACACCCTTCTTAGCACCAATGCCTCTTAGAAAGAAATTGAATGGTTGAACTTCTTTATTTTGTTTAAACCAGTTCAAAATATTTGGGTTTGATATGGTAAGTCTTGAGATTACAAAGAACTTAGAATATTTTTCAATAAGGTCTTTCTCTGAAATCTGATTATACTCTAATTTTAAGATGTCTTTCCATATGTCCGCAAACCAATTTTCTTTATTCTTTCCAAAAGGATTTGTTAAATGCCCCAATCCATGAAGTTTATAATCATTTTTTATTTCTGGTTCAATGATAATTTCTTTTCCCTTTAAATCATAAAGGACATATCGTTTAGAGCTAATTCCATAAAACCACTTATCTTCTTTCTCTATTTTTAAAACTGGAATGTCTTTATCGTATGGGTTTAAAGATTGAAAGAATTTACTTAAATATTCAACTATCTCTAGAGGAACAAAAATACTATCAGTATCCATATAGGCATGGGAATAACCTTTAGATTCTAAAAATTTTTCAGCCATAGCCAATAAAAGTCTGGCTCCAGATGTAATACAAACAGAAATAATAGGATTAAAGAACTCTCCGTCTTTTTCCCATTTTGAATCTTCTGAGATAAACTCTTCATTGCTATAAACCTCTAATTCTTGCTTTTTATCTTCTGGGTCTAGTTGAATAAAAATGCCATAAGTTGTTGCATTAGCCATAATCTTCAATGCTTGTGCTTTTGGTTTATTTGTCGTTTTGATTTTTTGTCTTTCTTCAACTAGCCTTTTAATGAAGTTTTCTTCATTTGGGTCAAAACTCGTATCTAGGATTTGGGTTTTTTCTAAAGAAACTTGTTTTCCTAAAGGAATAAATTTTATTGCTCTTTTTATCTTTAGAGATTTTTCAGTTAGAATTTTAGAAGTTATAATATCTGGGAGAGCATACCATAAACTTCCTTTGTAAGTAAGATTATTTATCCCGATTGTATACATTTCTGATTTTTCATTATATGTTGTTCTTACTGGAAGAATATCTTCATTAGGTTCCACCTCTACGATAACTGGAAATTTGTTCCATACTTCTTTCTTATTCAAATCTTCTAATATTACCGAATTAACAAATTCAATAGTTTCCTGCGTGCAGTCTTCGTATTCAATTCTATCAGCAATCACGAAATTCCAAAGATTCATTAAAATCGTTATTGTTGGATACATGCTGGTAAAATCCAACGTTGTAACTTTTACTGGTTGTTTTCTTATCTTGCATTCTGTCCTCCCACCATAATAAATACTCATGACATAACCAAGAATTTCATTTGGAAAATCTGGACTTTGGTCAAGAAACGGATTAATTCCCATTTGTCTTAAAGCACCTTTCCCTAGAGAAGCGTTTGAGAAAACCTGATTTATGGGGATGTCTATATTGAACTTTTCAAATTCCGCTTTCAATTTTAAATAACATTCATAGGTAGCCCTAACATCTTTTATTAAGTAATCAAGATATTCAGAGGTTATTTTTCCATGTTCTTCTACTTTCAGCTTTTGAGTTCTTGTTTTTAGTAATTTACACGCTTCTTCCAAACTTATTCTCTTACTTTCCAACAAAACGGAAGCTAACTTTTGCACATCCAAGAAATAGCCTTGAAACCTATCTTTGTTGAGAAAGGAATAAGCAAATTTTATAATGTTTGTTTCAGAGTTTAATTGTTTTATTTTTATTCTAGGATAAATTGAATTATTCAGGAATTTGAATGAAAATCCATCTTTTTCATGCTTTCTTGCTGAACTATAAGATAAGGCAATTCTTGAAATGTCAAAAGGAAGATTAAAACCTAAACAAAGAGCTTTAAATTTTAAAACAACGGGGTAAAATACTTGATAAATAAATTGTGTGTAAGAATAAACTTCAATTTTTCTTTTTCTTGAATATTCAAATAAAACATCTTTTTCTTTGTTTGATAAATTTTTATAAAAGAAACCATCCTGAACCAAGTATCCATTAACGTATATTTGGAAAAACCCAACTTTCAAATCTTGATTTATATTTGTAGTTGTTTCCGTATCAAAAACAAAGACTACTTTATGTTTTTTGTAGCCTTCTCGTTTTATTTTTATCCTTTCTTTTTGTTTCTTTGGTTTAGTAAATGCCCTAAGGAAAATCTTTTCCATTTTCCAATAGCTTTAAACCATCTTTTTGAAGCTCCAAACCAATCAATTCAAGAAGTCTTCCGTGACTAATTTGTTTAAAGGCAAATTTATTTTTTCTTTTCTTTGGAGAAATGCTATTTTGTTTAGAGGTTATTTTTGCATGACAATTTAAACAAAGGAGAGTTGTAACACCTGAATTTTCTTTTCCAGAGATATGATGTTTTTCTGACTTTCTTAAAATGTTTGAATCACTTTCACCACAAATAGAACACATCTCAGGAATTTCTATCTTATCTGAAATGCTAAATGAAAAGACTTCTTTCTTCATGTTTCCACCTCTTCATAGATTTCTCTAAATTCTGGCTCTTCAATTCCTTCTTCAATATCATAGATTTTATCTAAGTCTGTTTCAAACTTATGCTTCTTTCCATTTGCGTCTATTATTGACTTTCTCTTGAATCTCTTTAAATAAGAATCATCTCCAGTTCTGATGGCTTGTCTTACACTAGAAAAATATTCTCCAATCAATGAAGCATCTTTTGAGTTTTTGACAACAATAAAAATCCTACCTTCTTTTTTATCATAAAATTCCATGCTTCTTTGAATAGAATCTGTTAATGTTGGAATATACCTTCCAGATTTCTTTCTTAAATATCTTCCAAGATTTTTCTTAGACAAATATGGACTAAATCCAGACTCTTTTGTAGCTGAAGAAAAAGAAGCACCCCTTCTCATTAATCTAAGAACTTCTAAAGAAAGTTTTCTTCGTGATTTCTGTTTGCTAGTCAAGTTCTTCCATTTAATTCTGCTTAGAGACGTCATCTTTTGTCCCCTAATCCTTTAAAGATGGTTTCAAAAATACTTACAATTGGTTCTACTGGCTTCTCTTGTAATTCTTCTTTTTTCTCTTCTGGCTCAACAATTTCTAAGGTTTCACCCTCAGGATTTGACTTATTCCAATTTCTAGACTTACATTTAGGACATTCCTTAACTTCTAAAACACGAGGAAGCCAAGCATGATTACAACGTTTGCAAGTTAATGTTTCCATTATATCCTTTATGATAAAGGTGATTTTATATACTCTTGATACTATCTTTAAGACATGGTTAATGAAAGGAATGAGACTAATCTAGCAGAATATGAGACTAATGATTTGGATGTATTGATACTCAATTTGCTTGGAAATCAGACCTTTCTAAAAAGGGGTAGTCTCATAGAAGAAATAGAAAAAATAATGAATCAGAAGAGAGGTAAATCAAAAAAGAAGAAAGAATACCTTTCTAAAGCAACATTGCACAGACATCTTGATTATTTATTAAACACAAAACAGATAATTAGAATTAATCATAAAGATTTTGTTAAATTTGGTATTCCAAGCACTAAAAAAAGAGAAGGTTACTATACTTTACAAATCTATGAACAAATTCCCAGATATTATGACCTTGTAATCTCTTCTCTAAAGAGTAAAGACCCAATTAAGAAGAAGAGTGCCCTGATTGAAATAGAATCAATGGGAAAGATTAAACTTCTACCAATTCAACTAACAGAATTATCTAATCTATTGTTAAAAGAGGACTACCTTATTACTCAATCAATTATAAGAATTCTTTATAATAATTTTATCAAACTATCTTATCCTTCTAATCTTGAGAAATTTCAAGACAACTTAATAAAATATTATGCTATTGTAAATAAAAACCTAAGAGAGGAAAACATTACGCAAGGCACCCTACAATCTAACAGAAACACAAAAGCAAGTATTCTTTTTATTTTAGGGGTTCTTAAAAACCATGTAATAATTGAATTTCTAAAAGATGATTTACTAAATAGCAATAAATTTGATGAATTATTGGAAGAGGGGTATAGATGGTGGGCTTTAGCCCCGATTATAGAAAGCCATCGAGCAGACCTTTTAGAATTTCAAAATAAATTACCTCTTGAGCCTTCTAGATTGACTTTACTAAGAATTAGAGCAGAGGCTAGTAAGCGAATGAATGAAAGTTATCATCAAAAATCCTTAGAGTCAATGTATGAAACAAGATATATTGAATACAAAAAAGGATTAATGGGAAAAGCTGGAGGATTCTCAGAAATTTATGAAGATAATAAAGAAAATTAAAATAAATCAAGTAATTCAAATGCACAAAACGTTTAGAATCTTTGAAATTGTTAAAAATGTCATTTAAAACACACAAAACACATGAAAAACAACGTAAATTACATAAACATTACAAATAAACATTTAGAATAACATTTGAAATATCATTTAAAATGCAATTTTTACTATTAAACGGACACGGAATACAATTTAGAGTGGAGAAATCTAAGATTATCATAATAGATGGTAGATATTCTGTGGATAAAGAGCCACAAGAGTATGTTTTTAGACCTAAAAGAATCCCTTATGACAATATAGTGATTTATGGAAGGTCTGGGGACATCAGTATTGAAGCTATTAGATGGCTCATTAAACACAATGTCACAATAACTATCCTGAACTGGGATGGAAAGCTTCTAACAATGATTTTACCACCAGAAAGCGTTCAAGTCAAAACTAAATTTGGACAATATTCAACTTATAGAGACTCCAATTTGAGATTAGAACTGGCTAAGAAGTTTGTAGAATCCAAATTCACAAGGTCAAAAATCCTTTTAGAATGGCTAAAATTACGTTATCCTAAGATAGAATATGATTTTTCTAAAGAAGAAGACAGGTTAGAAAAGGCTAACACTATTTCGGACATATTAACTTGTGAGGCTAGAGTCGCTAGAGAATACTGGAAACAGATTGTAAAAACAATTCCAGAGAAATATGAATTTGATAAAAGACAATATTCAGATACTCCGTATGGTGCTAGTGATAAAGTAAACTGCATGTTGAATTATGGATATGCAATCCTAGAAGCTGAATGTTTGAGAGCCATTAATATTGTTGGTTTAGACCCTCATGTTGGATTTTTGCATGAAATGAAAATAGGAAGCAAGAGTTTAGCTTATGACCTACAAGAACCATTTAGATTTTTAATTGACTTAGCTGTTATCTCTTCTATTGAAAAAAATAAAATGGAAGATAGAGATTTTATTAGAACCGAAAACTATAATCTAAGATTAAGACCCTCTGGAGCAAAGAAGCTAATGGAAGAAATTGGAATTTGGTTTAATAAAAAAGTAATGTTTAGAGGACAGATGTTTAAATGGGGAAATGTGCTAATTGAACAAACAAGAGAATTAGCCCACTATGTCATAGGAAAGAAAGGAATATTAAACATAGAAGAGCCATTTTTTGAAATTGAAAGAAACGATACAGAAGAGATAAGAGAAGCTATAATAAAAATGCCTTATAAAAAATGGGAAGAGCTTGGGTACTCTAAAGGGACTTTACATCCATTGAAGCAAAAAGTGAAAAGGGGTAAACCATTTAAATTAAATGAAAGTGTTAGAGAGAGGTTACTAAAATTAAATAGCTAAAAGTCTATATTTTGGTAAAGATTAATTAAAAATAATCGACTTATTCGAAATATTGACTCTACTCCTAACTAAAGTATTTTTACCTTCTTTTGTTTTTTCTATAAGTCCCCCTCTTTCTAATTGGGTGCAATAATTAGAGCATTTATTAAAAGCTATCTTAATCTCGTTAGCAAGGGAACTAATATCTAATGGTTCTTTTTGAGTTAATTCAATTATCTTGAATTTTTTATTATTTGATAATTGTTTTACTTTCATAAAGATTTCGGAGTCTATTTTTTCTTTCATCACACCATTTATGGTAAGATTTATATATTAACATAGTAAACCATTATTGGTGTAGTATATGGACATAAAAACAAAGGAAAGAATAAGGGCATTAATAGGTTTTAGTAATGCTGATGAGAATCTAAGGAGAATTATGGGCTTCGTTTCAGAAAATCAAGTAAAAGGAGATTATGCTGAATTTGGAGTGTATAGGGGATTTTCATTTATCTCGGCTTATAAATTTGCGGAATTATTTGGAATTAAAGATATGAGATTTTGGGCGTTTGATAGCTTTGAAGGATTTCCTAAAATAGAAGGAATTGATACAGAACATATATGGAAAACAGGAGAATATTCTTGTTCAAAGGAAGGGTTTTTGAATAGGATTAAAAGAGCTGGAGTAAGAGAAGATTTAGTTATTGCTATTAAAGGATTTTTTAATAAGACTCTAAAGAAAAAATACGATATTAAGAAATTAGCTGTTGTTTATGTTGATTGTGATTTATATGAAAGTGCAAAAGACGTCTTAAAATTTATTGAACCATATATACAAGAAGGAACATTAATTTGTTTTGACGACTGGAATGCCTATAAGGGAAGACCAGATAGGGGAGAGCAAAAAGCCTTTAATGAATTTCAAAATAGATATAAGAAATTTAAGTTTATTGAGTTTTACAATAGTGGGTATAATAAGACATTTTTAACTTTGAGAAAATAATAAAAGAAAAGTCTAAATAAGATATATTCTTAAGAATTTTGATGGAGTCAAAACATTCTTACAGAAATATAATAATTTTTTCCGTTGTCATTCTAGCATCTATTTTAATAATATTAATTAACCCACATACATTTCAAAGAGGATATTTTAATGAAAGTTATGACAGGTTAAATTTTGAACCACTGGATATTTCCACTAATTATAAAATAATAGATTATATTGATTCTAGAACAAGATATATTTCAGATGTTGCAGTAGATTTAAAAACAAGTCGGAAAATAACTAACGAACAATCAGATGAGATTATTAAATTGAGTATTGAGGCTCAAAGAGAATTATCTTCCTATAAATTAAATAATGATGAAAATTCATTAAACAAATCTTTATTTTTTACTCAAAAAGCAATATCTTACAGAAAGGCATACCCCTTTATTAATTGTGCAAACGAAGTCTATAATCTTTCAAAAAAATATCATTGGCTATTTTATTATTTAAATCATAATGATAAGGAAAGGGTTTTGGGTATAAATGAGACTAGAACAAGATTAGAGAATTTTCTAAGATATAGCACCAATTTTGCACTCGTAGAGGATAAAGAAAGACTAATAAATGTTGCAAAAGAAGTTGAAAATTTGGAAGAAAGAAATGATTTGTATAAATTAAAGTGTGATGAATTTAAAGTATATTTAGAAAAGGATTATAATAAACAAAGAGGTTGGTTTTTAATAAAACTTTTATCTCTCATAATTATCTTTTTTGCTGGAATGATTTTGGGAGCAATTCTTTCAAAAAGAAAAACTATAGATAAGAAAGCTGGTAATCTATTTAATAGAATAAAGGATATATTTTCTCCAAAAGAAATTAAAAATAAAACAATAAGTTCAATATTAAAGATTAGTTCAGTTACTACAACTCTCGTTGCTATATTAGGTATTGCTTTGAATAGTTTTTTGAATAATGTATTAATTGTGGTAATAATCTTGGTTTCGGTCATATCTTCTTTATTAAGTATCCTATTAGGAGTAATAGCTTTAAATAATGAGCAAGAGGCTTATAAAAAATGGTCTTACAGAACTTTTGTATTTGGATTATTTCTTTTTGTAGTATTTTTTGCCTATCTCATTATAGGAGGAATATTGGCAGAATTTGTTAAAGCTATTGGGGAATCCGCTAGAAATTATTTAAATAATCAAACTGCAATTAAATAAAAGCGTTGCCTTTTTTCGGGATATATATAACCCGGCGTTTTCTTTTTAAACCATGGTAAGTGATTAATATCATGAAAAAACAATCTGAAAAAACAAAAGTCCTTGTTGCAATGTCCGGAGGCGTTGATTCAAGTGTGGCTGCGCTTCTGCTGAAAAATCATGGATTCCAGGTAATTGGGGCTTTCATGAAAAATTGGTCTGACACAAAAAATTCAATTGGAGAATGCTCGTGGAAAGATGACAGAAAAGTTGCAATGAGCATTGCTTCCAAGCTCAAAATTCCTCTGGTAACGCTTGACTTTGAAAGAGAATACAGAAAAGAAGTAATTGATGCTATGTTTGCTCTTTACAAAAAAGGCCTGACTCCAAACCCAGACATAGACTGCAACAACAAGATCAAGTTCCCTCTTCTTTGGCAGGCTGCAAAAAAATTAGGGGCCCAATTTGTAGCAACTGGCCATTACATAAGAAAAAGCAAAAATGGAAATATGATGCTAAGGTCAAAAGACGAATCTAAAGACCAGTCATATTTTCTCTACAGATTAAAGACTTCTGACTTAAAGCACAGCCTGTTTCCTATTGGTAATCTGACAAAAACCAGTGTCCGTAAAATAGCAGAGAATAATGAATTTGAAAACTTTGACAGAAAATCCACTGTCGGGATATGTTTTGTTGGAAAAGTAAACCTGAAGAAATTTTTACAAAAGAGGATAAAACCGAGAAGAGGAAAAATTCTTGATCCAGAAGGCAGGAAAATAGGAGAGCACGATGGGATCTATTATTACACAATAGGCCAAAGAATAGGACCTCGTTTTGGCATTGAGATTGACAAAGGAAAAGATGACGGAAAGAAAGTCAAAAGGTGGTATGTTGCTTCAAAAAATCCAAAAACAAATATAATTGTAGCTGCGCCCGAGAATCACAGGTTAAATTACAGGAAAGAAATAATTGTTAAAAATCTCTATTTAGTAGATAAAGTTTTGCTAGTTAAAATAAAAAGAGGTGATAAAATGAAAGTTCTGTCAAGAATAAGGCAGGTTGGTGAGTTAATTCCTTCTGCATTAAAATATTCCAATGGAAAGTATAAAGTTGTTTTAAATAAGCCAATAACAGGCATTTCAGAGGGCCAGGCTGTTGTGCTTTACAAAGGCAAAGAAGTTTTGGGCGGAGGGGTTATAAGTTTTTGAATAAAAATAAAGTTTAGAACGATAACTTTATAAATAATTTATATCCATATTTAGCATGCCACCAAATGATGAAATTAGAGAATTAGAAGAAATTGGATGTGATATAGCTGAAGACATAAGAAAAGACCTTAAGGAAAGTAAACATGGTAAATTAAAGCTATTGGTATTAGAAGCATTACCATTAGCCACAGGCGCAGCAATGGGAGGATTCGGAAGAGCTATTGGAATGCCAGAGATAATTGCAGCCCCATTATTAATGGATTTATTTTTTGGTGGTTTGCCATCACACTCACCGAGAGCTGCCTTTGGAACGTTTTATGGTTATGCTAAATATGCAATTGGCGCAGCTTTGCCATACGCAGACAAAATTTATATGGCTGCACAAAGTTTAGCGACAAGTTATAATTAATGAATGACTTTGTTTTGGAAGAAAAAGAAAATCGATTTTTATTTTGACTGACTAGCAATAATACTTATAAATAACGTCTTCTTAATTAAAAAATGGATCTTGACAAGGCAATCAAAGGAAGAAGCAGTGTAAAGAAATTCAATTCAAAGAAGCCGGACTGGCACCAAATTGTGGAATGCATAGATGCTGCCAGGTTTGCTCCGATGGCCGGAGGAAATTACAGCCTAAAATTTATTCTTGTGGATGACCCTGAAAAAATAAGAGAGCTTGCAGAAATCTGCCAACAGGATTTTATTTCTCAGGTTTTTTACATTGTAGTCGCCTGTTCTACAACAGGAAGAACAACTAATGCCTACGGAAAACAGGGAGAAGTTTTTTTAAGGCAGCAGGCTGGAGCAGCAATAGAGAATTTCCTTCTTAAAATTGTGGAGTCTGGTCTCTCAACTTGCTGGGTTGGTTATTTCATAGAAGAGCAGATAAGACGCGTTCTTCAGATTCCCGAGAATATCCAGGTAGAAGCTCTTTTTCCGATAGGATTTGAATATGAAAAAAAGAGAACAAAAAAAGCAAAAATTGAGTTGGACAACATTCTTTATTTTAACTCTTATGGCCAGAAGAAGATGCACCCTCCAAGAAAGATGAGTGCTTGATTCTAAGTAAACAAATCCTTAAATAATCTTTTAATCAGAGATTTTAATGCCACATATTCATGATAAGATAGACTTCACTGTGGAGGTTTTTGTTGTCCATGATGATCGTGTTCTTCTGAGAAGACATGACAAATATAAGATATGGTTAAGCGTTGGAGGCCATATAGAATTAGATGAAGACCCAAATCAGGCTGCAATAAGAGAAGTTAGAGAAGAAGTTGGGCTTGAGGTAAAACTTAAAAGAATTGGATTATCTTTCCCAAAAGAAAATATTGATTATAATGAATTAATCCCTCCTGTTTTTTTGAATCGTCATAGAATAAACGAGACACACGAGCATGTCACATTAGTTTATTTTGCCTCTTCCAAAACAGATGTTTTAAAGCAATCTAAAGAAGAGAAAAGTGATGAATTAAAATGGTTTACAAGAGAGGAGCTTGAGAAAAATTCTTATGGAATTAGAGAAAGCATAAGATATTACGCTTTAAGGGCATTAAACAATTTTAAAAAATAAACTAATGAATTAAATAAAAAAACAAAAAATGCCCGGGGAAAAACCCCGAGCAAAAAAACTCTTTTTCTGAAAGTTATAGGAGGTGTGGAACCTTGGTTCTACCTCCAAACCTCTATACCCAGGTCAGACATTTCTTTGGCAGGTGCGGCATGATCTTCAACTGCTTTTCCTAAAACGTATGGGCTTCTTACTCCTGTCATTATTGTAATGACACGAACTTTTCCCAAAAACTCTTTGCTGATTCTGGCGCCAATAATGACGTTTGCTTCAGCACTAAGATTTTCAGAAACAGTTCTCCCAATAACGTCGAACTCTTCAAGCTTCAAATCCGGTCCGCAGGTTATGTGTATCAATGCTCCAGTAGCACCCTTATAATCCACGTCAAGTAGAGGATGTGTTAGGGCTTGCCTGACAGCCTGACTGACACGATCTGAGGAATCGTCTTCTCCAATACCTATAACTGCAACTCCACCACCCTTCATTATTGCAGAAAC
>ERZ1292629.617-Hain-H43-01um-R1-617-length-39301-cov-36_pt3 | contig 21967 bp, 32 predicted proteins | sample MGYA00564399_ERZ1292629 | MGnify/ENA primary metagenome ERZ1292629 (study PRJEB36523, sample SAMEA6512636) | groundwater metagenome | collected 2019-01-08 | study: AquaDiva: Metagenomics assemblies of 32 groundwater samples | reverse complement strand
ACGCCGCCGCCTACGCCGCCGACGCCGCCCGCTCTACCGAGCGGGCATGGCAGGTCGCTCGGTTGCGCGAGGTTCTGGGGCTGTGACCACCCGCCGCCCGCACACCGACGCCGATCTCGCCGACTCGTCCGACCACGGCGACTGGTACTGCCTCACCTGCGGCCACGCGCTCATGTACTCGGCCGCGCTGCGCCAGTGGGATCACGCCGCGCCCTCCGAGGGCGGCTGCCGCCGGGTCCGCCCGCAGCACCGGCCGGACGACCGGCGCGTGATGGCTGGGAGGTGGCCGTGAGCGGCTACGGCCAGTGCGTGGGCTGCGGCGACTCCGTGGCGCGCGTGGGCTGGGACCTGTATTGCCAGCACTGCTCCGACGAGATCATGCGGCAGATGGAGGACGACTGGGAGGAGCAGTACGGCGAGCGTCCGTGGGAGGCCAGAGACGCGGCGATCCGCGACAACGAGCGACTGTGAAGGAGGCGAATCTGTGAGCGAGTACCGCCTAGTCCACCGTAACGCCCTCGCGCTCGGCGCGGAACTCGTCGCCCTGCATTTGCCGGTCGCCACCTGCTCATCGCTCCTCATCGGCACCGACGGTCTGTCCGAGGACCAGCGCGCGACCATCAACGCCTACTTGGTGAGATTCGCCGCGGTCGACGGCGGCAAGTGCCTCAACTGCGGCACGGTCCAAGGTGGCTTCGCGGCCATGATTTTCGGAGGCTTCACCTGGGGCATCGCGTACGGTGAGGGCGCTTGCTCGGTGTGCGGCTGGCCTGGCCGGGCCATCCACCGCGACATCGGCATCATCAAGACCATGAACATCATCTTGCAGTACCACCCAGACGGCATCGTCGCCGACCATCTGCCGATCGCGGAGGAGGTGGAAGCGTGAGTCACATCTACCACCCCAATCTCGGCGATCCCGCGCGTCCCGCGATCCTCGTCGATGGCTGTCCGGCGTGTGAGCAGCACGCGCGGAACCTGTACGACCTCGACGAGACGTTCACCCGCGCGCTCTGGCGGAAGATGGTCGCCGCCAATCACGACGGCATGGATTGTCTGCGGAGCAAGGCAGAGAGGATCGCGGTTGATCAGCTCTGGAAATTCGCGCTCATCCTGGAGCGGTACACGGATGTCAATCCGTGGACGCTGTTCGGCGCGGCGGAATGACGCGCACCATCGTCCTCGTCGCCGCTGCCGTCACCAGCGTCGTGGTCCTGTTCTCGCAGCATCCCATTGAGCGCGAGTGCCTCGCCTACCGAGCCGAAATCGTCTACAGCGCCACGGCCGGCCACTACGTCATCGCGGGCGTGCCGTGCGTCGAGCAAGGAGGGTGGTACTCACGATGACCCGCGTCGGTGGCCTCGAGGACCTCAGCAACTTCCCGATCCTGCACAAGTGCTATTGCGGGATCTCGCGCATCGACCAGAACGCGGCTGAGGCCGATGCCTTCTGGCGCGCGCACCGCGCCGAGCACGCCGAGATCGATCGCCGGGCGCGTCGGGCTGAGCGGGCGACGTCCGAGGCGCCAGAGCCGGCCTAGTCGCCCGCCGCGCGCCTCTCCGCGCCCCCCGGCGGCTCGCCGGGCCTGCCGGAGCGGAGATGCGGCCCGAGCGCCTCCCTGGCCTCCTGAGCGCCCTGTAGGCGGGCAAGGAGCGCCAGGCGGTCGTCGGGGCCATCTGGGGCGGCCGGGCGGCCCAGCGGGCGCCTGGGCGGCTCTGGGGCGTCCTGGGCGACACGCGCGGTCAACCCGTCGACCGGCGGCAGCCGGAGCGTGATCAGGAGGCGCCCATCCCGCACGGAGACGCCCCCGAAGGCCGCGTGCTCCTCGCGGCGCATCCGCGCGTCCAGGCCGGCCGCGTCTTCCGGGATGCCCGCGACGGCCATCTCCTCAGCAGGGCGGGCATGGAGCGGCACGCGCTTGTCCGGTCCGTATGGCGGTCGCATCATCCCGGTTTGTACCCCTTGAACTCCCAGCTCGCGAAGTCGTAGCCGTCGCCGGCGGCGACCGAGAGCGTCCCCGCGTCGTAGTTGCGAACGGCCAGATCCACAGCTCGGGTGCCTGGCGCGATGCCCCAGACGTCCGCGTAGAGGATGCCCGTCACGTTGAGCGCTTGCCAGTCGCCATTGATCCTCGGAAGGGCCAGCGCCTTGCCGATGGTCAGGCCGTGCAGGAACGTGACGTAGTTCGAGCCGCTGAAGTCAGCCGTCGTATAGACGGAGAAGTAGATGCCGTACCGGGCGTCGGCGACGCTGTGGCTGATCTGGAGGTGGACCGGACCGATGATGTACTGGCCCAAGCCGGGGACCAGCATCGTGCCGCTCGCCGCACGGACCCACTGCGTCGTGTCCGTCGTCGTGAAGGTGGCTGCGATGTAGCCGCCGCCGGAGGACGGCAGAGCCAATTTCGCCGAACCGACCGCGCCGGGGGCGAGCTCCGGGCCGCGCAGCGATCCCGGTCGGGGGAGCGCGAGCTGCGCCGCGCGCGCCACGCCGGGAAGGAGGATCGGGGGGCGCGGCGGCGCGATCAGCGGCGAGAGCAGGATCAGCCCTCGCGGAGTTCGCGGAGCTTGGCGAGGGCCGCGATCAGCGCGCTGACCGCCATCGAGCGGATGCCGTTGGTGGCGCCGCCGACGACCAGGCCGATCGCGTCCTTGCCCCCCACGTCGGGTCCGAAGGCCGCCGCCGCGACGCCGGCACCGATGATGCCGCCGACGACCAAGTCGAGCAGGAACTTGCCGATGGGATGCTTGAGGAAGAACTCGCTCACGGTGAACCTCCTGCCGCGTTTAGACGCGCGGATCGAGCGGCGGGACCTTCGGGTCGAACGGCGTGTTCCGCCGCTCGACATCGAGGCCGCGCTGCAGCCGCGCGAGCCAGACCACGATGGACTCGCCGAGGCCCTTGACCGCCCCGACGAGCTCGAGGATCGCGTCTTCCACCTTGCCCTCCTTGCGCTTGTGCCAGCCGCGTCCGGTCAGTATGGCTTCCTCGACGTCGTCCAGGAAGTCGTCCCAGCGCAGGAAGGCGCCCGGGTCGTTCGGCCGGTCGACGGGGTCCCAGTCTTGGTGCCGGGTGAAGCGCCGCACGGCGTCGGAGCCGACCTCGCGCGGCCCTTCCCAGCCGTGCCGCTCGCACAGCTCAGCGGCCAGCGCGACGGCGTTCGCGTACGTCTTGGGCGTGATGCGCGGCGGGACGTTGAGGTACTGGCAGATCTCGACGTGCAGGTCGGTGCCGTTGCGCGAGTAGGGCGGGTCGGTCCGGTCGGACGCCGCGCCGTAGGCCCACTCCTCCTCGGGGATGTAGAGGAACACACCCTCGTCGCCCACGCCGTAATGGGAGGAGCCGTAGCCTCGCCGCGCCACGACCCCTTGGGGGTCGCGGGCGAAGTACCCGCCCAGCCAGACGGGCCCCACGTCGCGGCCGGTGCGGTGCCACACGACCCCGCGAGCCGCGAGGGCCAGCCCCGGCCGATTCGGATGCCCTTCCGGGATGAGCTGCGTGGTGATCGGCAGCGAGAGCACGCGCGCATTCTACCGCCCAGCGATCTGGTCCTGGCAGCGGCGCACAACGCGTTCATCGCCGACTAGCCAGATGCGGAACCCCGAGCGGTCCAGGTCGATCGCGGCCCGGGGCTTCACGGTCACGATCCCCGCCTCGCCGCCCGGCTCCCACTCGACGTCAACGAGCTTCGCACCCCCGATCCAGCGCGTCCGGCTGACGGGCTTCGGGAGCGCCCCGTTCCGCTCGTCGCTGCCCTTCTGCTGCGGGCTCGGCGCCGGGAAGGTCGCCGGGCCGAAGCTGGCATCCGCGTGCGCGATCATGAGCTCGATCGCGCGGATCACGGCTCGGTAGTTGTCGAAGTCAAGCGTCACCCCGGGACTCAGCGCCTCGGCGGAGACGCGGCCGGTGGAGCGGGCGTAGGTGAACGTCACCAGCGGGTCGCCGTCCCGGAAGAGCTCGACGAGCGCCGTGTCCCCGTTCTCGCTGTCGAAGTTCTGGACGAAGGTGATCTCGGACACCGTCACGGCCCCGTTCCCGACGAGGAGATCGGCACCCCGTGGGTGATGAGCCAGGCGAAGATCGCGGCCATGAGGACCGTCTGCAGCACCGAGGCGACCGTGCGGCCAGTGAAGCCGCCGACCACCGATGCCAAGCGTCCTGCGCGTCTCATGCCGTCGCGCTCCTCGGGGCTGACGTGCGCGCCCCCGTCGTCCAGGTGCCCGCGCACCGCCGCGATGAGTATGCGCCGCTCGGGCGGCGGGAGGTCGGATTCACTCGTGCTTACGAACGTCTCCACCGCGCTGAACCTCTGCGCGATCTGCTCGACCAGCTCGTGCGTGGCCTTCGTCCGCTCGCCGACGATTGCGAGCCGAGCCAGCACGCCCTCGCCGTGGTTGCCCCACATCGCGTCGGCCAGGCGGCCCAGGACCAGATCATCGTCGGCCATCCTAGGTCACGCTCGCCGCGCCGCGGAACAGCGTGACGCCGAGCTCGCGGTTCGCCGCCGTGGTCTTGTTGTCCACGTACATGATGATCTTCATGTAGGAGGCGCTGCTTCCGGCGGGCAGGTTGGTCGTGATGGCGGTCTTGGCGACGCCGTTCACGTAGGGCGTGGCGGTCGTGCCGTCGTAGTTGACCGCGAGCACGATATCCGTATTGTTCGCCACGGCGATGCCCGTGTCCACCACCGTCTCGTTGGTCGCGCCGTCGCAGGCGATGAAGAGCCAGTTACCGCCCGTCGTCGAGTCGTAGCAGAAGCCGATGTACTTCCGCGTCGAGGCCCGCGCGAACTTCGTGGCCAGGGCGGTGTCGTTCCAGCCGACGAAGATCGTGTCGCCCGCGGCGATGCTGTCTCGCGGCGTGCCCAGGAACGAGAAGTGCTTGAGTTTCGTCCAGACGTTGGTGTCCACCGTCCCCGAGCCCGCGTTCACCGGCACGACGTACTTCGCCCAGGAGTTCGCGGCGGCGCTCGTGCTGAGGGTGATCTCGGACTCCGCGGTGGCGACCGCGCCGCCCGACGCGCCGACGCGCGCCGCCAGGATCACGGCGGTCTCGAGAAAGGTCCAGTAGAGCGCGGGATTGAACATCGGCGAGAACTGCCAGGCGGGCAGCGCGGAGGTCACGCCGAGGACCTGGAAGTAGTTGGCGCCGATCGCCAGGCGCGCCGCCGTGTCGGCCGCCGAGGCGTACACGAGGTCGCCCGCGGCGTCGAAGACGGTGAAGCTGCCGATGCCCGTGTAGACCGGGTCGGGCGGGCTCTCGCGGCCGGCGGCGACGTTCTCGAAGGTCAGGTCGTAGTCCTGCGTGTCGGCGACGAACGCCTGCCAGTGGCCGTACATGCCCTCGTCGTTGACCGTCGAGCCGATCGAGTAGGTGACGGCGCCGCCGGGCGCGGCGACGAGAGCGAGGTGGGTCGCATCGGTCACGGTGCTCACGACGAGGTAGACGGTGTTGACGCCGTCGATCACCGGGAACACGTCGCCCGCGACCGCGCCCGTGGTGCTGACCACGGTGATGGACGTCGCCGCCGGGGCCATCGTGGCCGCGAGCGTTGTGCTCCATCCCGAGTTCCCGTATCCGGGGTTCGCCCGGCTCAGCGCGCCGGCCGAGTCCTTGTAGAGCGTGGCGAGCACGGTGGGATAAGTCGAGTAGACGCGGACCTTGAAGTTCGACCCGCCGATGACGTTCCCGCCTTCGTCCCGGAGAAAACGAGTCGCGCGTCGGTTGGCCATCTATGCCGCGAACCCCGCGAGGGCCTGCGCGAAGGTCGGCTCCCTATCGCCCATTTCAACCTCGTACTCCCACTTGTCGGCGGTGCGGTTGCGGGGCGTGACGCGCCAGACGAAGAACCGCCCGAGCCCGAGGTAGAGCTTCTTGGACTCGCTCGGGCAGGTTCCCCAGTTCACGCTGTGCGTGCCGTAGGGCACCGTCCGCGTACCGCTCACGCGGTCGATGACGTCCACCTTCTGCCCGGGCCACAGGCCCGACTCGTAGGTCCGCAGCACGAGCACCCGACGGCCGGCGTACCGCGCGATCTCCTGGAGCGCCCGCTGGGTGCACTGGGCGACCGTCGTGAGCGAGGTGTCGGTGACGTCCGCGAGCTGGTGGACGCGGTAGGTCGGGCTGCCGGCCTCGTCGGAGAGGCGGCGGTTCATCTTCGCGGCGATCGGCCAGTTCGTCTCGGTGGCTTCGATGCCCGGCGCGTTGCCGACGACCGTGATCCTCGTGGCGACGCCCGTCAGATCGCGGAAGTCCTCGAGATAGTGGTACGCCCGGTAGAGGCCAGTGTCGCCGTACTCAGCGTTGTCGTCCATGATGAAGGGCGCGAAGGTCAGCCCGTCGTTCCAGTGCAGCTGCTTGGAGGCGTCGATCCACCAGCGGGCGTTGTTCGCCAGGCGCGCGATCGTGTCGAAGGCGACCCGCAGGGTCATCGAGCCCTGGGTGATGGAGAGCGCCGGCATGTTCGGCCGGCTCGGCTGGAGCGTGTGGCTGAGGCCCGTCCCGAGCGCCGCCCAATACTGGTCGACGAGCTGCTTGACCATGTAGGCGTCGGACGCCCCGGCCGTCCACTCCCAATCGTCGGCGACGTAGATCAGGTCGAGCTCCGCGCCCCAGTCCTGGCAGTCCACCGCGAGCCAGAACTTGTCCCCGGCCGCGACGCCGACGTCGCGCTTGCGAGCCACCTGGCGGACCCGCCCGCGCCAGCGGACGGTCGAGCCGTCGGTGTCGGTGAGCGAGACGTAGTCGTAGAAGTCCGGCACGAAGGAGAGCGTCGCGCCCGGCCGCGTCTCGAACCCGAGCTGGCTGACGCGGCTGCCGACGTCGAACGGGCCGAAGCGCAGGCTGCCCTCGTGCACGTAGTCGGCGGCGATGAAGTCGGTCGTCCGCACCGTGAGCACCCTGGTCACTAGTCCGGCCCGCCTTCCCCGCGGTACTCGCGGTACTCGCCGCGAGCGACCGCGCGCGCGAACTCCCGGCCGTCGATCTTGAAGATCGCGACGGTCTGGCGGCTGCCGCGCGGGCTGCCGAAGGAGACGAGCTCCGGCCCGGCCTCGCCGCCGACGGCGATCGGCCGGCCGCTGTTCAGCCCGACGAGCGCGGCCGGCTCGCGCAGCAGGATCTCGCCGCCGCCCGCCATGCCGATCGACTTGAAGAAGGCCTGCGTGCTCGACGTGAGCGCCACGCCGCCGAAGGTCCCGGTCTGGCTCGGCAGCCCGCCGCCCGGCACCGGAGCGAAAACCGGCGCGCCGACCGGGGCTCCGCCGGGGAGGACGAAGCCGGGGGGTACGGCACGGGACCGGCCTTCGATCGCGTCGATCTGCTTCTGCAGGTTCCGCAGCCACTCCTCGGTGTAGCGGCGCACGTCCGCGATCTGCTGGTCGGCGGCGAGCTTCGACGCCGCGCGCAGCGCCTCCAGGTTGGCGATCGCGCGCGCGAAGGCCTGGTCGCGCGCGGCCGCCTCCTTGCCGAGCTGCGCGATCTCGTCGTCGGCTTGGTCCTTGCGCGCCTGCTGCTCGCGCTGGATGCGCTGCACGCGGTCGGCCGTGGCGCTCTTGTCCGCCTCTCCGGCCTGCCCGATGGCCTCGATGCGCGCCTGCAGGGATTCGCGGGCGGCGCGCTTGGCCTGTTCCGTCTGGACGCGTGCGAGGTTCTCCTCCAAGCGGCGGAGCTCATCGTTGTGCTGCTGCACCCGGCGCCGGTAGTCGTCCAGCGACTCGGACCGCACGCGGCGCACGTCCTTGGTGCGCTCCTCCTCGAGCGAAGCGGTCGCCTCCGTGAGAGCGGCCGCGTCCTGCTGGGCCTTGTCCGAAGCATCGAGCGCGCTGATCTGCTCCTGCAGCGCCTTCGTCTCCACGGCGCGCAGGCGGTCGCGCGCCTCGAGTTCATCGTTGATGGCTTGGAGGCGGTCGCGCGTGAGTCGGTCGAGCGCGCGCTGCTCCTCGCGGATCTGCTCGACGCGCGCCTCATAGGTCTGCGCGACCGCACGGCGCTGCTGCTCGGCCGTCTCGATCTGGCTCTGCCGCAGCCGGTCCTCACCCTCCAAGGCTTCACGGATCGCCTCGGTTCGCGCGTCGGCCACCTCGCGGATAGCGTCCATCTGACTACGGATCAGGTCGATCTGGCGGCGCTTCGCGCCGTCCGCGTCGCCCTCCTTCGGCATCGGCGGCAACCCTTCTCCGACGGGTCCCTTGCCGAGGCCGAGCGCGGAGTCGACGAACTCCTGCATCCTCCGCCGCAGTTCCGCCGCGCGCGTCGCCGCGTCGCCCATGCCTCTCTCGATGGCCTCCCAGGGCGTCGTCGGGGCGAGCGGGTGGCCGCGTTCCTCAAGCTGCTCGCGCCGCATCCGTTCAGCCTCGGGAGCTCCCCCACGACCACCGGCGCGCGGGTCTCGCTCCCAGGGGAACTGGATCGGGCCGCCGAGCATCTGCTCGATCTCCGCGCGGCGGCGAGCGAGATCGGCCTTGATGGCCTCGATCCCCGCTCCGCCGGTCACGAAGCCCGGCGGCGGCGCTGGCGCGAGCTTCTGCATCTCGCGGATGGAAGAGCCGATCGCGTCGAAGGCCTGGCCGACGAGGAGCGCCCCGTTCACGATCAGCGGGACGAACATCGTCGCGAACGCCTGTCCGACGTTGCCGAGAGTCATCTGGAGCGTCTGCAGCGTCCGGCTCCAGCGGGTGGCGGCGTCGACCTGGGTGTCGCCGATGATCGAGCCGGAACGCTCGGCCTCGTCGCCCAGTTCGCGGACGCGGTCCGCGTTCGCCCGGATGAGCGGCAGGATCTCGAGGATCGAGCGACCGAACAGGGCCTGGGCGTAGGCCATGAGCCGCGTGTCATTGCCGGCGCGGGCTAGGCGGTCGCGCACGTCATTGAAGACGTCGATCAGCGGGCGAGCCTTGCCGTCCGTATCTTGGAGCGCCACGCCGAGCGCCTGGAAGATCTCCGGGCTGTTCTCCGTCGCGACCGCCATCGTCCGCATCGCGACCGAGAGGCTGTCGGCACTGACCCCGAGCTGCTGGCCGATCGCCACAAGGCGCGAAGCCTGCTCGGTCGTCGTACCGAGGACAAGTGCGAGTTCTCGCGATTGCTGGACGGCCCCCGTGAGTGCCTCAATCGAGGCGCGGATTCCGGTGGCGGCCGCGATCGCCGCAGCGACGATCGGATTCACCCCGCCGATGAACCCGCCAACTACCCCACCGACTGGTCCGGCACCAAGACCGCCGATGAACCCGCCGGCGGCCTGCCGTGCTACAGATGCCGCCGTAGAGGCAGTCTGGACACGCTTGCGCGACTCCTCGCCCGCCGTCCTGGTCAGTCGCTTCTCGGCCTCCTCCGCCGCACGCACCGCCTTCTCGTACTCCGAGGTGAATTGGGCACGCTCACGCTGCTGCTGGGCGATCCGCTGCTGCGCGAGCTGCTGGAGCGCGACGTTCGTCGTCTGCGCGCGCTGCGTCTGCGTCGCGGCGATCCGCGCGTCGGCGTCCTCGACCTGGCGCGAGAGAACGGCGGCGCGCGTCTGCGCCTCCTGGTACATGCGCTGGGCGTCGCGCATCGCGGCCGAGAGCCCGCGGGTATCGCCCGAGAACTTGACGCGGATCTCGCGCTCAGGCACCGTGCGCCCCAGCCGCCGCCGCTGCAACCGCGGCCTTGGCGTCGTTGATCTTCTCCTCGCCCCACTCGGCCAGGCGCCGCTCGATCTGGGCCGCGGTCAGGTCGAGGATGGCCTCACGCTCCAGGTTGAAGGGCGCGCGCTCCAGGCGCCGGAGGACGGCGTCGAAGCTTACTGCGCTGCCGCCGCCGTCGCCCGGCCTACCCGTCGCGGGCAGGCGGTTCACGCGGCGGTAGGACGCCGCGATCTCTTCGAGGGCCGCGGGCGGGAGGTGGATCGCCCGCGGCCCGACGACCTGCGCGCAGTAGGCGAGGAGGTGCCCGGCGGGGTCGTGCTCGAAGCTCGCACGCAGGCGCTCGAAGACCGCTCCGTCGATGATGAGGTCGCGCAACGTCCGCGCGCGGACGATGAACGTCCGGCGCACGGCGCGGTAGCCGGACCACCGTCCGAAGAACCACGGCTCGTCGTAGGCGACGAGCACGGCCTCCGGGCGGAAGTCCAGCTCCGCCGCGACCTTCGCGCTGACGGTGGGCTCGGCCAAGGCCGCGCCTCCTACGGCGTGACGTCGCGCGTGATGACCGTCGTGCCGCGGAACACCGCCGTCGCCATCGCGAGCGCCCCGATGGCGCCCGAGACCGGCGGGTAGCTCTCCAGGACGGCGTTGAACTGGAACTCCGGGTTGGTCGTGGCGATCGCCCCGGCGTCGGCGCGGACCTTCACGGCGAAGGCCGCCGCGCCGATCAGGTCGAAGAGCGTGGCGTCCACCTTGCCCGAGGCGAAGTCCTGCTCGAAGTCGACCTCGCAGGACACGTCGAGCAGGCCGGGGATTCGCGAGCGGGCCGTGTCGGCCATCGCCGTGTCGTCCTGGAGCTCCGCGTTGTAGCTGAGGCGCACCTGCTTGACGTGGTCCGAGAGGTCCACTGCGTTGACCATCACGTACGCGTTGTCGAGAACGAAGACCGCCATGTCTCTACCTCCTTATGCCGCGACGCCGAGGACGACGAGGATGGGGAACTGCGGCGTGCTCGTGCCGCCGACCGTGATACTCAGGCGCCACCAGGTGTCCGTGATCGCGCCGGCGACCGGGGCGGCGAACTGACTCCCCACCGCCGTCTTGGTCGCGAAGGTCATCTGCGTCGTGGCCGAGGGGAACGCCTGAGCGGTGTCGGACTGCACGACCACGTCCAGCGTGGGGTTCGTGCCGTCCACGGTCGGGAAGACGTGCAGCGCGCCGTAGAGGAACTGGCTGGCGGTGACGGCGCCCATGTTGATGGGCTTGGTCGTGAGCGGGTAGCCGACGATGATCGTGTCGGGCGTGCCGCCGCCCTGCACCCAGGTCGCCGTCCGCAGCGAGCTGATCGTCTTGAACTCGGCCACGCTGAGCACGGTCGCACCGGCACTGAGGGCCACGGTCTCGGTGAGCGCGGCGCCGTTCGCGTCCGTGCCGATGATCACCATGTTGCCTAGGGTGTCCGTCACGTCGACGGTGGTATGGGTGATCGAGACGATGCGCGCCGCCTCGTCGGTCGGCAGCGCGGTATTCGTCTGCGTGTAGGCGGTGGCCTGCATGTTCACCGACTCGAGCCACCAGTTGTTGTCGGCGGTCCCGTACTCGCCGACGGCGAAGAGGTAGCCCTTCACGAGCCGCCGCGCGGCGGGCTCGAACGTCCCTTCGAGCGAAGCCGCCTCGCCGACGCTGCCGCCGCGGCGAAGCGTGGCCTTGAGGACCTCGGTGAGGAAGGCGCGGTCTCCGACATCGTCGGTCGGCGCGACCGACAGCGGGCGCGCGAAGTTCCCCGAGACGCCGACCTTGAGCTGATCGGCCGTGCCGCTGATCACCCAGCCCGCGGTGGTGATCGACGTGATCGTCAGGAAGTCCTTGAGCGTGCGCACGGTCGAGTTCGCCACCAGCGCGATCGTCTCGCTGATCGCGACGCTGTTGGCGTCGGTGCCGACGACGACCGCGCTGCCGAGCGTGTCGACCGTCGTGACGGTGCGGTGCGTCAGGATCAGATGCCGAGTCGCGGGCCCGGCCGCGGGCATCGTCGTCTGGTCGAGGGTGTAGGCCGTGGCCTTCATGGCGACCTCGATCAGGACGTGGTCGTCATCCTCCGCCACCGGGCCGATCGCCTCGTTGATCACCAGGTCGAGGTTCGCCGCGAGGTCCCAGTAGCCGCGGTAGTCGGCCGACGGCACGAGCAGCCCGGCGATGCGCTTGCGCGCGCCGCCCGAGCCGAAGGTCGTGACGTCGAGCACGTCGGCCGCGTAGTTGAGCCGCAGCTGGTTCGCCTGCGCCGAGAGGTCCACCGAGTGGAAGGCGATGCGCGAGTCCTTCAGGACGAAGACCGCCATCTACGCCACCTCCCTGATCGGCATGAGCGTCGCGCCGCAGTCGAGGCAGATGCGCCGTCCCGGCGCGCCCATGACGGGTGCTTCATCCGTCCGCGGGTGCTCGCAGGTCGCTTGATCGTCGGAGGGCATTGGCCGGCGCTGGGCAGTCGCCCGCTCGACGTCGTCCATGGCGAGCACCGCGGCGATCGCCGCAGCGGCGACCTCGAGCTGCGCGCGCTGGGCCTGGCCGAGGGGGCTCACGCGAACGCCACCCGCAGGTCGACGACGCGCGAGGACAGCAGCGCGTCCGGCCACTCGAAGTCGCGCTCGCCGATCTGCTGGACGAGCTGGATGGTCACGGTGCCGTCGGCGACGACGACCGCCCCGCTGTAGCGGACGATCGCCTGCTTGAGCGCGCGCGCCACGGCCTTGACGCGCTGCGAGGCGCTCTGGCTGGCCGACGCGTTCGCCACGATCTTGACCGTCCAGGTGGAGTCCACGAGGCCCGGATCGGCGCCCATCGCGCTCTCGGGGACGCCGGACGTCTGCTCGACGAGCACGGCCGGCAGGCCGGCCCCGGCCGGGAGTGACTGGTCGAACACGCTGGCCGCGCCGCCGTGCGTGCCGAGGAGCGCGGCGAGCGCGGCGTTATCGCGCAGGACCTTGATGAGCGCGGCCTTCGGCTCGATCGGAACCGTCATAGCCCGGCCCTCGCGCGCGCCTGGTCGAAGACCTTGGCCGCCGCCTCGGGCACGCGCTCGGCGTTGAGGTCGAACGCGGGGCGCAGGTAGGGATGTCCGCTGAATGAGTACACGCGGCCGAGCTTGTCCGCGCCGAAGAAGCCGAACTCCTCGCGCGCCGCGTAGACGAGATTCGTCCCGGCGTAGATCTCGGCCGTGAGCGCATCGTGGCGGTTGCCGCCGACATCGCTGTAGCCCTGGCTCCCGGCGAAGTCGCGCGCGAGCTCGGTGTGGCCGCCGACGTGGAGCGAGCGCGAGAGCGTGCCGGTGACCTTGTGGACGATGCGCTTGGCGTCGTTGACCACGAGCATCGCGCCCGCGGCGAGCCCGTCCTCGAGCGCCTGCCCGGTCCATTCCGCGCCGAACCGCTCGATGGCGGCCAGCACGTCGGAGGCATCGAACTCCACGTGCATCGAGGGGAGGGCGCTCACGTCGAGGTCTCCCGCACGTAGCATGAGGTCGTCGCCGACTGCGAATCGACGTGGATGTACATGATCTCGTAGGTGTTCGAGCCGACGACGATCCGCATCTTCGGCGTGATCTGGGCGTAGGCCTCCGGGAACGTCACCTGATGCGTGGCGACCTCCTGGATGAACTCGGGCAGGTACCGCTTGGACGAGCCGCCCACGCGCGCGACCTGCGCCGCGACCGCTGAGAGGCCGCTCACCGCAGTCCACGACTGCGTGATGTCGCCGTACTCGTCGGTCGTGTCCGTGCTCTGCTGGACGGCCGCCGTCTGCCGGAACAGGCGCGTGAGCTTGTCCTCGAAGTTCGGGTGGATGATCGTCGAGCTGGGGAATGGCATCAGGCACCCGTCCGCAGCACCTGATTGAGCAGGCGCTCACGATATTGCGACGGCGTCGAAATTACTTCCGCGTAGTCGATCACGGTCGCCGGATGCTCGTCCGACTGCTTGCGGAGCTTGTCCGCGCGGGCCATGAGCGCCGCAGCGAGCCGATCGCCGCTCGTGCTCACGTCCATGACCGAGAGCACCTTGAGCACGAGCGCCTCGTTCGTGGCGATCGTGTCGAGCGCCTCGGCCGCCGCGTACAGCACGTCGGCGCCGTGGAGGTTCAGGAAGGCGTCAACCTCCGCGTCGCTGAAGATCTGGTTGGACGTGTCGGTGTCCGTCGCCAACAACCTCACTTTTCCCCTATCTGTGCTAACGTCGTAGGACCATATCACCAGCAGATCTCCATTGCCAGACTTGCGGGGCCGCCGTTCACAAGCCTCCGTCGCATCAGCGGCGAAGACCGCACACGTTCTGCGGGATGGCTTGCTATGCCGTGTGGCGCAGGACGCATACCGGCAGCGCGAACGCGAACTGGAGAGGCGGGGCAACGCTCGTCTGCGCGATATGCGGGAAGACGAAAGCGATCAAGCCAGCCGAGATCGGCCTGCGGCGATACTGCTCCATCGCGTGCAAGGCGAAGGCGCAGAGGACGCGACCGGGATGCCGCATCTGCGGCAACCCGACGAAGAAGAACCGCCATACATGCTCCCCGGCCTGCGCGGCGAAGGCACTCGCGGCCCCACGAGGCCCGATGAGCGTGGCCACGAAGGCGAAACTGTCGGCGCAACGCAGCGGTAAGGCGAATCCACGACTCCGCGGAGCAGCGAACCCGCTGTGGCGTGGGGGCGTCTGGCGGGATCCATACGCACCAGGCTTCACGCGATGGCGCAAGCGCCAAGTGATGCTGCGCGACCGGCATCGCTGTAGAGATTGCGGTCGCGGCATCAGCCCAGACGGGCCGCTCGTTGTTCACCACATCGACGGCCGCAAGGTCGATCACAGCCTCACGAATCTCGTGACGCTCTGCCAGCCATGCCACGGTCGGCTCCACTGGAGGACTCGCCACTAGCCCGCTCTCCGTCTCGGTCGCCTCCCTTCATGGCCGAGGCCCCGGTCCCAGCTCGGCCGGGCCGGGGCCTCATCGCTTCGGTATCGCGTTCAGGCTTAGCCGGTACCGTTGCTCGCGACCGCCATCTTCGGGTCGGCGAGGACGCCGCCGTAGACGTGGCGGATCTTGTACTCGATCGAGTCGGTGTCGAAGTCGCCGTCGAGCGGCGAGACCAAGCCGCCGCCCAGGCGCACCGCGTTCGGGCTCTTCATGAACGTCTCGGGCGTCTCGTGGCCGGAGAGCCGTCCGAAGATGACCGCCGGGCGCCCCGAGGTGCGCGGGTTCGCGAAGAGGTACCACGAGGTGTTGCCGTTGGTCGTCGAGATGATCGGCAGGTAACTGTTGACCTGGAGGCCCGTGACGAGCGAGCGGACCCAGTTGTTGACGATGAGCCGCTGGCCCGCCGTGCCGCCGCCGCCGGCGGTGCCGCCGCCGCCCGCCCAGATCTGCGTCGCGCCGAGCAGGTTCCGCGCGGTCCATTCCAGAGCGGGCGGGACGACCAGGATGAGGTCGGTGATCGTGATCGGCTCGCTGTCCGAGTCGCGCTGTGCCCGCAGGACCGTGTACGCGGTGTCGAGCGCGGCGAGGGTGAGCGCGACGTTGCCGGTCACGACGTTCGCGTTGCCCGCCGAGAAGAACGTGCCGTCCGGCCCCGTCGTCCCGGCGAAGAGATCCGTCGCGAACTTCTCCTCGGAGCGGCGCGCGGCGCGGCCGAGCCGGGCGAGCACGTCGTTGAACGCGCCGAGGTCGTCGTTGATGATCGCCTCCCAGGTGAACGGGACGATGCGTCCGAACTTGTTGACCGCGTAGCTGTACTGCTCGTCGGACATCGACGCGGCCGGATAGGCCGTGCCCTGCGGGACCGCCGTGAGCACCGCCTCCGCGCCGTTCACCACGAACCGCTTGGCGGTGCGGAAGTCCCGCACCGCCTCGATCTTGCAGTACTCGGTGAAGGTGACCGGCGTCTCCTGGTAGTTGCCGTAGAGCATCCGGTCGATGACGTCGCCGAAGAGTTGCGGGAAGTCGCTCGTGCTCATCGCCTCGCTCATGACGTAGCGGGCGAGGCGGTCGCCGCGCGCCGATCGCTCGATGAGCGAGCAGGCGAAGCTGTACTTGCGCTTGTATGCCTCGCGCTGCTGGACGAGCCGCGCCTCGCGCTGGCCGCCCCAGCCGAACGTGGCGGGATCGGCCATGATGCGCCGCCCCGTTGAGGGCCGCCAGCCCTCGAAACCGCGGAGCAGGCGCGCCGCGCTCGCCTCTGATGCGTCCATGCGGTCGTCCGGCCGTCCGGCGTCCGGGCCGTCCGAGGTGTGCCCGAGCGAGAGCAGCGTGCCCTCCTCGCGCTCGATGAGCGTCTGGACGCGCGGCTCCTGCCACGCGCCGGCCGCCCAGTCTTCGTTGCTCGCCGACTCCCATGCCCGTGAGGCGAGCCCGGCCTCCTCGCGCGCGGTCTCCAGGACCTCCAGCAGCTCCGTCATCGGTTCTCTCCTTGCTCCGCGGGCGCGGCCGCGGTCTCGAATGGCGCGACGATCAAGATCAGCGCGCCCTTCTCCAGGTCGACGTTGTAGTGGTCGCGCTCGATGTTCACACCGAGGCCGAGCAGGTAGGCCGTCGCGACGCTGTTGGTCTTCTGCTCGATCTCCGCCTGCTCGTTCTGTAGCGCCTGGATCGACTCCGCGATCTGACGCCTGCGCTTCGCACCTCCGGCGAAGGCCGTGATGAGCTGCGGAGGCAGGTCGATCGAGTCCCAGGGTGCCTGGGACTCCACCAGCCGTAGGTTCTGGTCGCGCTTGCGCTCGGCCATTACGCCACCACCGCCTTGATGACTGCGAAGCGCAGCTGGATCGCTTCGCCGAGCGCACCCGGCGTGTTGTTGTGGACCGAGATGAGCGCCGATCCAGCGGCTGGAGTTACTCCGAAGGAGTACGCCCCGATCGTCCCAGTCAGATCGTGGACCACGATCACAACATCACCCGCCGCGATCGCGGAGTCGGTGAGCGTGAAGGCAACCGTGGTATCCGCGGCAAGCGAGGCGTTGTGAAGGACAATCGTGCCGCAGATCGTGTTGAGGATGACCGTGGTCGCTTTGCTGGTCAGCTGCGTCACCGTGCCGCCCGCGCCGGCGGCGTAGCCGATACCGGCGGTCGGGCTGGATGAGGTGATGCCTAGGCTCGCGGCCAACGCGCGGCTGACCACGATGTTGCCGGTCGAGGTGTTACCGAGGCGGATCGTGCCCGTCCCCTTGGCATCGAGGTCGAGACCCTCGTCAGCGCCGGAGGAGATCGCGGCGAGCGCCGCTCGGCTGCCCGCTGCGGCCGAGGTGACTGAGATACCGGTGCCCGCCGTGGCGAGTACGACGTTGAGGGCTGGATTCGTCGAGTTTCCGAAGCTGACCGCACCCGTCGAGACCGACGCGACGCGGATGGTGCCGGTGCCCTTGGCCTCGACGTCGAGGCCCTCGCTCGCGCCGGAGCTGATGCCCCGGAGGACAGCTCGAGATCCAGCTGCCGCCGCGACGATCTCGACGCCAGTGACCGACGTGGCCGCCGATGCATCCACGTTGAACGCGGGGTTGGTGGTGCCCTGCCGCCCTGCGGTCAGGGCGTTGGCCGTCGCGTTGGTGACGACGATGGTGCCGGTGGTCGCGATGTTGATGGCCGCCATGAGCTCGCCGCCGCCGATGCGTCGGCGCGGGAACTCGAGGTCGAACATGATCTGGCCGACCGTGGCCGAGACGACCACGACGCGGCCAACGATCTGCACCCGCGAGCCGGACGCGGTCGGCGCGGTCAGCGTCCAGCCGCCGGCCGTCTCCGAGAGGAACACTGCGTCGCCGACCGTCGCGCCGGCGGTGTTGAGGGTCGCGCCCGAGAGGAACGCCTTGTAGACGCGCTCCACGTCGCCCGCCGTGATCGCGGTCGGCGCGATGTATTGCGCGTCCGCGTCGGCGACGTTGGCATCCGCCTTGCCCGCGACGAACCGGCCGTCCGTCGCGTCGTAGGACTTGAGGTACACGAGGTCGAGGGCCGCGAGATCCCCGGTGTCGCCGGTGACCAGCAGGCCGAGCTTGGTGGGATCGATCGAGCCGGCGTCGATCTGGCCGCCAGTGCCGCCACCGACGCCGACGAGCGCCACTTGAATCGTCGTCGTCGAGCCGCTAGTGACCGCCTCAAGCGCGACGCCGAAGAATTCTCCGCTCGACTTGCGCGAGAGCTTGGGCGTGTCTGCGTCCACGTAGAAGATGCGATCACCAACTGCGACAGCGACGTTGCCGGTGTCGTCGACGCCCTTCACGGAGAGGCTATAGACGGCAGGCCCGAGGTCGACAGAGGTCTTGCCGTCGCTGGTCTCGTCGATGATCGCGACGCCGACGAGGCGGCCGACGCGGACCGGGCCGCCGGAGGCGGGGGTCGTCGGGTCGCTCGCGGTGACGCTGAGCCCGCGCAGGCTGTCGTAAACGAGGTTGGTGGCCATCTAGTTGCCCCTCCCGGCAGCGGCGATCTTCGCCGCCTTCTCGCTCATTCCGAGCGTCTGGAACATGCGCAGTTGGGACTCCTCGAAGGCCTTGGCTTCCTTGACGACCTCGGCCTCGGTCTTCTCATGGCCGAACGGCTGGGCCGCGCCGCCGGCGCCGCGAATCTCGCCCGCGCCGGTGAGGCGCGCGACGTAGGCGACCTCGGCGCGGAGCTTCTCACGCAGCACCCGGTCGAAGGCCTCGATGTCGATCTTGCTGTCCTTCACCGGCACGGCCGCGACGGCCTCGCGCACGATGCGCTCGCGCACGAACTCCGGGATCTCGCGGAAGCGGGCGACGGCGCGCGTCGCCAGCGTCGAGGCCTCACGGAGGAGGTCGGCCTCCTCGAAGCGCGAGACCTTCGCGCGGAGCTCGCGGAGCTCGCGCGTCTCGGATTCGCTGAGGCGCGCGGACTCGGCGGCCATGCCGTGCGCCTTGCGGTGCGCGGCGGCGTCACCCGCCCCGCCGTGGTCGCTCGTCATGTGCGCCGTAAGGTCCTCGCCCGACAGCGGCTGGTAGTCGTGCGCCTGCTCCCGGATCGTTTTCATGTCGCCCTCCCTGCCGCTCTCGGCGGTCCTGCTGTAGTGGCCGCCGCGCGCGGCCTCGAAGATCTGCGTGACCTTGCCGCCGGCGCCCGGCGTCGTGACGAAGTCCACCGAGTGCATGGCGACGAGCTGGGTGACGGCGTCGGTGATGTGCTGGCCGTTCTCGTTGATGTCGCCCTGCTTGCCCAGGCCGCGAATCGAGACCCCGATGTGCGGCGCCATCTCCTCGACGGCATCCTTGAATGCGCCGAACACCTTGGCCCGGGCGTACAGGCCCGGCCCGCTGCGGGCGTCCTCACGGTAGGCGGCGTCGCTCACGAGCTCGCCCGCAAGGTCCCGGAGGCTGCGCTCGGGCCGCTCGCGCTCGTCGGTCGGGGTCGGGTGGTCCCAGTACATCTTGGTCCCCGCGCGGAGCACCCGCGGGCCGTCGCGCTCGAGAGTCGAGCGCGGGTAGTAGCCGGTGCTGCCGCGGCCGGGGGCGATGATCTTTACCTGGACCGTGCCGTCCTCGGCGACGGCACGCTCGCTGATGGCGACGGCGTCGCCGGTGAAGTCGCGCAGGCCCGAGTCGGGCCGCCCTTCCCCGCCCCCCGGGGGGTCGGGGCTGCGGTCGCGCTCGGGGAACTGCCCGCTTTCCTCCGACAGGAAGAGACCCAGCAGGCGCCCGAGGCGTCCCTCAGTGGTCCGCAGTGCGCGATCCGCCACTAAGGACTCCGTCCTACGGTACGCGGAAGTCGCTTGTCAAGCCCTCTAGGGCAGGCGGTGGAACCTCCGCACGCACTGCGAGCACAGTCGCTCGGCCATCGCGTCCCCAGGGTTGGCGACCAGCCACTCCAGCGGCAGCACGCGCACGGCCTCCGAGTCCTGCCCGCAGAGCGTCCGGTCGCTCATGATCTCGCGGATCAGGTGCGTCAGCGCGGGCAGCACGGGCTCCTGCTCGGCTGGCGGGAGCGGCGGTCCGGGGCGCCCGACTAGCTTCTTGGCTGGGCGCTTCACGGCTATCACGGCCTTCTTGGTCCTCCTCAATCGAGTGCGCTCGCGGTACCGGCTACGCGCGTGAGCAGGCTGCAGCGGCACGCGGGATGTCCTGGAGGCCGCTGATCGCCCGACTGGAACGTGTCGCCGAGCGCGATCCAGCCCTCGTCACCGTTCGGCCCGCAGATCACCTCGTCCACGCGGTCATCCTCGGCGGTCAGCCAGGCGACCTCGATCTCGTGCCCGCGATCCGCCATCGACTGCGCGAATGCCTGCGTGCCCGCGCTGTACGCCTCGGCCGTCTCGGTCACGGCGACCAGGTGCGCGCGGTTGCGGATGTGGAGCTGCGGCTGCGGCGTCGAGAACTCGGAGAACTTGCGCTTGATCTCGCGCGCGATCTCCTCCGTGCTCGCGCCGCGATCGAGGCCATCGGTCACCAGACGCGCGATCTCCCCGCGCGTCGCGGCGTTCACGCGCGTCACCTGCTCGGCCGCGTGGTCGCGCAGGTAGGCGACGGCGCGCGGGTTCTTCAGGTCGAACGAGATCGACATGCCGAGTTGGTCGATCGTCTCGCGCGCGCCCGCGAGGAAGGCGGCCGAGCCGGTCACATCGTAGGCGTGCTCCAGGAACCGGCGCGTGAGGCGCTCGACCTCGGCCCACTCGGCGAGCCAGTCGAACGGCCCTTCCGCGACGCGGCCGCTGGCAAGCCCGCGCTGCCGGGCGAGCAGCCCGAGGAAGAGGCGCGACTGCGAGCGGAAGGCGCGCTCCATGTCTCGCGTCAGCCGCAGCTCGTACGGGTCGAGCGCGCGCAGGCGGCGCAGGACCATCTGCCGCGACATCCAGGCACTCACCGCCTCGTAGGCGCGCGTCAGCTCCTCGGCGTCGGCGCCGCCGAGCGGAAAGTCCACGCGGTCGTCGGCCGCGACGAACGAGATCGCCTCGAAGCGGAGCGCCACCTCGGGCAGCCTGATCTCCGGCGTCGGCGCGTCATGCGGCAGGTAGGCGAGCGTGACATGCGGGTCGAGTCCGTGCTCGCCGACGCATTCGCCCGGCATGGCGTACATGAGCTCCGTGACGAACATCTGCAGCCCCGGCACGTCCGCGCTGGCGTAGAACGGGTCGCGCTCGCCGTCTCCGTTGAACCGCCCGGTCCCGCTCACGCGCCCTTCGATCGGGCCCTGGCGCGCGGCGAACTCGCGCAGGGCGCGTTCCCAGTCCTCGCGCGGCGGCAGGAGATCGGCGGCGGGGCCGAGGTAGAGCAGCGTGACGTGAAGGTCGGCGGCGGGCTCGCCGCCCTCGAACGCGATGGCACGCGCGGCCTCATCCGGGACGTAGAGCGCGATCATCGCGCCGGTGTGCGCCTCGTCGAGCCGCGCTTCCTCGCGCATGCGCTGCTCGATCGCGCCGCAGATGCGCCGCGCCGATTCCTCGTCGTGGCCCTTCGACCGCTGGGCTGCGACGCAGGCCGCGAAGTCGCCATACTGGCCGACTGGGCTCACAGCGTCGCGTCTCGCTTCACGAGCCCGCGCCGTTTGAGACTGGCGAGCAGCAGCGCTGGCGCAAGCCGCCGACGGCAGGTGCGCACGTTGTGGTCGAAACGCCCGCAGCGCGAGCATGCCGACCGGGTGTTCGGGGCGAGCACCGGCGCGCGGTGATCGCGGCGCATACGCGGACCGATGACGACGGTCACGTTAGGGGCGCCGGAGGTGGTCCGAGGTGCGCATCACCCAACTCGATCCTGATCTGATCGAGCATGAACGCCGCGAGTCCGACCGCGACGAGCCTGTACCAGCCGTCGCTGTAGAGCGCCGCCGCGCCGAAGGCGACGAGCGCCACGAGGTCGAGCACGAGGCCGATCGTCATTCCGTCACCTGGCGGCAGAACCGCTCGATGCCCGCCCGGCGCGTCTGTTCGGCGGTCCACCGCGCGTTGAGGCCGAGCGCCTTGAGGATTGCCACGATGTCGCGCGGGGTGCCGACGCGGTCCCAGTCCACCTCGCGGTCCATCGGCTCGCTCGGTTGCGCGATCTCGGTCTCGGTCTCGCCGGTCATGTCCTTGCTCCCTTCGCCTGCGTCGTCACATGCCAGTGTCGCAAATAAGCAGCCACCCGATCGGCGCGCCCAGGGTCGTCGCGCAATGCGGCGAGTGCGCGGTTGCATGGCGAGCAGAGAAGGCTGCGGACGAGGCCAGTTTCATGGTCATGGTCGACATCGAGATTGCGGCCCCGCGAGGCCCCCGAGCAGATAGCACACAAGCCACCCTGCGCCACAAGCATCGAATCGTAGGTATCCACTGTGATCCCGTACTTATGCATGATTGTCGACCGACGCTGACTCGCCCGCGCGCGCTCCGGG
>ERZ1292629.170-Hain-H43-01um-R1-170-length-66954-cov-82_pt3 | contig 21975 bp, 27 predicted proteins | sample MGYA00564399_ERZ1292629 | MGnify/ENA primary metagenome ERZ1292629 (study PRJEB36523, sample SAMEA6512636) | groundwater metagenome | collected 2019-01-08 | study: AquaDiva: Metagenomics assemblies of 32 groundwater samples | reverse complement strand
GAACAATATTTGTGTGTGTACTCTACTTTTTTTCCACATCCAGTACAATGAAAATCATTATGAAGCTCATTATCAACAGTTAACATTTTATCTGAACCACGAATCCACAATTTTAACACAGTTGATGGATATTCTTTTTCATAAAAATATTCTGTATAAAAATGTTGATTTGAATGTGAACCATCAACAGTGGCACCTACATTACTTGTTGGTGTAATACTTGCATAATTACAAGTTAAATTAGATGTATTTGGTGAAAAATGATGCAAATTATCATCTGTACCTTGTGGTTGTATATATGGACCATAGTATATCCATGGAATATTACTTGTAGCATTAGTAATTGTAAAATTTCTATATTTTTCTAACCAAAATTCTATTTCAATTAATCCATTTTCAGGATTTTCTTTATCTGATACATTTTCATTACCAATAGAAACAAATTTAAATTTATTTCCACAACATTGATTCTCAAATGGTCTTTCTAATTCAATTTGGTCATATGCATTCAAAATAAGTTCATGACCATTACCTATATCTTTCCCATCAATTTTAATATTACAACATGCTTTTCTATTATTCTTGTTTTTTAAAATAATAGAATACTCATTATCAAATGGTAAACGAACTTCTCTTCCATTTAATTCCCTAAGTATTTTTCCTTGTGATTTAAGTGACGCTACAAAATTATTGGAAATCATATTACTTTACCTCTTTTATTATTTGTTTCGGTCGTTCGAGCATCGACCCATAGTATTATTTAAAGCTCGAAAGAAGCTCTTATTATTTTGAATTTTCATACGATGAAGATATAAAGAAGATTTGTTGAGAGAACCGGAATCGAACCGGTGTGACCTAAGCTTATGAAACTCGGCGGGATACCAACAACCTTCTCTCGAGATATAAATATCAAAAAACTATAATATCAATCCACATCAACTGAAACTTCTTCTTCACCTAATGTGGGTTTTTCCCCTATATCAAAATTAGAATCAATATTTTGTGTGAGTGCTGAATAATCAATAACATTTGCATTAATAACAAGTTTCCGACATTCATTTCTAATATTTTCATCGGATAAAAGATCCAACCATTTGGATGATTTAAATGTATGTTCTGTTCCATTAATAGAAATTGAATACATTTGTTTTGTAGGTCGTTTTATTACATTTTTTTCAATAAGATTATCAAACCAACTCTGTTCGTCATCTATTCCTTTATCAAAATAAATATCAAATGTACATTTCCTATTAAATGGAGCAATTTTATTCTTTTTTGTGTGGGCTTGAACAGTTACTCCAACTGTTACATCATTTTTTTTAATGTCACTGAGTTTGGAAAGTCTCAGACGTATTGAAGAATGAAATGGAACTGCCCATCCACCTGGAGTACTTTGTTTATCACCAAATCCAAATTTTCCTATACTATCACGTAGTTGATTTGTAAAAATCAAACAAACATTTTCATGACCAATAAACTTTGTAATTTTTCTCATTGCTTTTGAAATTGTTTTTGCTTTACCAGTACCATATCCTTCTTGATCAAATTCTCCATCAATTTCATCTTTTGTTGGAGTAGCAGCAATAGAATCCCATACAATTGTAATAAGCTTATTTTTATCTATTTCTCTGGTTTTCAAAATAATCTTTTCCATTGTATCAAAAACATTCTCAACAGTACCAGCTTGTAAGTATACCAATTTATTAACACCAGCTTCTTCGGCGAATTTTCCTATCTTTAATCCCATTTTTACTAATAGACTAATATCAGTAGTATTTTCTTCATCAAATAAAATAGGTACACCACCCATTTTTTGAGTATTAATTAAAGCATGATTAGCAAGTAAAGATTTACCGGATGATGTATTACCAGAAATTTCAACTAATCTACGAACTGGCCATCCTGTTTTTTCATTCCATTTTCCATTTGTTAAAATTGTATCTAATATTGTACTACCAGTAGAAATAAAATCTAAAATATCAGTTGGAGCTTCTTCTTCACCTAATGCAAAAGCAAATTTTCCAATAGTTTCATTTACATCATCAATTAATAATTCTGAAATATTACTACTTGATAATTCAGCAAGAGCTTGTTTTGAATCAATACTTAGTTTTTTTCTTCCCATAACAACTATTCCTTAGATATATCCTTAGATACAGAACTATTTGATAATTCCAACAACATCTTATCAACATCATTTACAGAATCATTATCTAATTCAGATTCTTCTGTTATTGTTGATTCTGTTATTGTTGATTCTGTTTTTGTATCGAATGATAATAACTTTTCCAAAATAGATTTCAATTCATTATATGTATATAGTTTAAAAACAGATGATACTTCTGGAACTGTTTTAATTAATGATACTGCAAATTCACCATCATCAGATAATTTAGATTGATTTGCCGCGGGACGAATAGAAACAGAACCATAAATATGTTCTTTTGATTTTGGAAGTGCTTTTACTTTTAAGTCTCTACCAGAAAGTGGATTACTCATATCACCATAATCTGGATCAACCCAAAATTGCATAATTGAAACATAAGATGTTTTACTAATTCCCCAAAATTTTACACCTTCAGATTCTTTACCTCGAATAATAATTGGAATATATGTTCGAAGTTTTGCTTTAAACTTTTTGAAAATAGTATAATTTTCATCTTGTTTTTTCTGATCGTCTGTTTTTTGAGAAATTGTTGCTTGAGCAAATTCACATATTGGACATTTATTATCACCACCTAATGTCATTTTGGGACACAATGCGTATCCAGGATCTTCTCCTAAATCATAATGAAAATATAATTCATTAAATGGATCTGATCCATGTTTATATGGAAGAATTCGTATTGAAACTTCCTCATTTAGAGGTGGTTTCCATTTATTTTTTCCTTTTTCATCTTCTGTGAGATTTTGTAATTTTGCTTTAACTGAAGCAATAATTGATGTTGACATATTAATTTTTCCTAAATTAAAATATTTTATGTGGGAATTATTAATGAAGTAATATACAATACTAATATATTAGTATTGATGAAACAGTAAATAAAAACTTTTATTGTAAATCTAGAAATGGTCCTATAGTGTCTCTCTCTGATAATATAGGATTTGTAACTGGCCAAAATAATTTAGAAATTTTTTCATCATTCCATTTTATGGTAAATTGATCTTTTTTATTAAAGTGTTTGGATTGTTTATATAATAAAATTGATTCTTCCGATGTTGTATATGTACCGACTCCAAAATACGGAGGAATCAAAAATTGTATAAATGGAAACTCATTCCTTTTTAATTCGTCAAAAACATCAAAATAATTATCACCCAACCAAAACTCTGCATGTTGTTTATATGTTATAGATTTTGGATTCAGGTCAATAATTACAAAATATATTATACCCTTAACACATTGTATCAATTTCCATGTTGTATAATTTCCATGAATACCCCGAAGAACATTGTTTTTTGAAATAGAAACATTATCTTGAACAAATTTTAAAGATTTTCCGTAATGAATAGAATCATATGATTCTATAAAATATCCCCGAATATCATAATGAACTGATGGATAAATAATTACAGCATCTTCAAATGGAGCAATAGGATTTGTAATAATCATAATTGTTCTGATACTCCGTATTTTTTACAAAAATGTTCTTTATCTTTAAAAAATTTCCAATACTGTTCGGTTCGATATTTTTCAATTAGTATTTTTACATCATAATTCAATTCTTTAATAATTGAATCATATTCTTTTCTATATCCAAATGCTAACCAATTACGACATTGTTCATATTTCCTAACTACAAATAAAAAATCTTGTAACCATCTAATTTGTTTTTCACTTCCATCTGTTTCTTGACCCATATAATCTGGCCCAGACATATGAAAACACCCAATTTTATCATGAACCAATGAAAGAGTATAATCAGAATTACTATTAAAAATCATTTCTCGAATATATGAATCAATTAATGCAACAATGTTTTCATCAAATGGATATTTTATCCACGTTTCTTTTGTAATTGCAATAAAATCTCCGAAATTTATTCTTCCTTGAACAAAATCATATAATATTTTATTAGAAAATTTTTCTGATTGGAAAGTTTTTATTTTACTAAAAATTGGAGTAGTTGTTTTAAGCGCAAAAAGCCATCCTGGATCAACAATAGAAATATCTAACATCTTATAATTTTGTTCAAGATTCATTTCTACAATAAAAGATTCTATTTCAGAATTTTGAATAAAAATATCATGTCTAGCACAGGTACAAAATATGTTTTTTGAATTTTCAAACTGTTGTCTAATAACATTTAAACAATTTTTTTGTAATAAAATATCAGAATTTATAAATAACAAAATATCTCCTGATGCATGAGATGCTCCAATATTTTTAGCAATACTTTGATTAAAATGTATAGATGATAATTGTTCCGTGAATACATATTGAAATTTTTTCTTTAAAAATAAATCAACAATTGGTCTAAATTTAGAAATTGATCCATATTCTGAAATAACAATTTCATCGTTTTCAAAAAAATCTAATTCATTTAATGCCTTAAGACATTTTGTGAATTTAATTGCACGATCACTTTCTAATTCTGAATCTTTTCCATAACCACATACTATAATAATAGAAATATTCATAATGTTGATATACTTTTAAAATATTGTACTGTTTTTTCTAATGTTTCTCTAATTGGAGCATCATGATAGTGAATTAAACACTGTTTAGCATAAGAACTATCAAGATATTTTTTATTTGAACCAAGATCATCCATTGTACCAAATTTCAGCGAAAAAAAATCAATTCCTATAATATCACACAACATTTTAACATATTCAGAAATTGTAAATAATTTTAAAGAACCTAAATTAAAAATTGTATTATATATTTTATCATCAAATGAAATTGATAAAACATTTTTAACAAAATCATCGATATAAACTGTTTCTCGTTGAGCTAAACCAATACTTTTAGATATTTTTAACAAATCTGTTGAAATAGGATTATTTTTTAGTGTAAAGAGTTTTTTTATTAGATCGTGAATTAAATGTGAATCTCTAAAATCAAATCCTGAACCATATAAAGATGATGGAATAAATACTAAATATCGATTTCCATACTCTACGTGTTTCATTAATTCTGCAACCATATTTCGCTTTGCCATTGCATAATTAAAATAAAATGAATTTGGAATACCGCTAAAAAAATGTTCTTCTGTATGTGGAAAAATATCTGAATAACATGCATCACTCCCAAATGAAATAAATTTTGCTTGTGGAAATCGCTCATTCCACATTTTAAGTATATTAAAATTTATTAGATTATCATTTATTGTTGAATATTTAGTATCAGAATATGTATTACTCGCAACTGCACAATGAAAAATATAAGAAAATGATGGATATTCATATTTAAAGAAATCATCAATTGCTTTATCAGAACACAAATCTACTCCAACATGTTTACTCATTTCGTAAATATCGTATAGTTCTGTTTTTTCAAGTTCATTTTTTATTGCTTTTCCTACAAATCCAGTAGAACCAGTAATTAATATTCTAATTTTTTCTTTTACAGAATCACTATTCATATTATATTTTCTCGGAAAATCATTAAGTGGGGTATAATTCATATTATCTTTTTTTCAACAAAATGTAGAATGATTCTGGTTCATCTCTAACTTTATTTCGGAAAGGATATTCAAAAACATCTAAATATTTTTTTATTATATTTTCCCATTCCTCTCTTAACATTAGTGATTGATGTAAAGTATATTCACCAAATATTTCGGTTTTTTTTGAAACAGAACCTACAAATATTCCATTTGGTAAAAGATGGTTCATTATATTTTCAAAAAGAATATCTAATCTATCTGGATGAATGTGTTCTAACACCTCCCACGCAGTAATACAATTAAATTTTAATTCTCTTTTTTCTAATGAACCAATTACTGGATTACCACCAATATCTTTATATGTATTTGTTGGAGTAATATATGCTCTAAATGGACGACTAATATCACATGTAAATAAATTTTTATTATGATATTCCGGCCAATTAGCTCTCATATTAACAACAGAATAATTACTTCCTTCTAATCCAACTGCAACATGTCCACGATTTAAAAAATCGATTACAAGCTGACCGCCAGCACATCCTAAATCCATAAATGATATTTTCTGATTTTCAAAATATCGCTCGATTTCTTCAATAAATCCTATATTTGTATGGTTATCACGCATAGTTCCCCATGGATAAAGATGATCGGGTGAATCAAATGCTATTGGAAATTCTGTTTCTACTGTAATTATCATTTATAATTCACTATATAATTTGAAATTCTGTTGAAAAAATAAATTGTGTTTTATGAGATTCCATTTTTCTGTAGAATTAATAACAATACCATGAATATCTAATGAATGATACTTAGATGTTTCTATCAATTCTTCATTTGGAGTTGCAAATACAAATATATCTGCTTTACTGAATAATGTAATTAATTCTTCTGGATTATCGACATGCTCCAATGTTTGAAAACAAAAAATTATATTTTTACTGTTCTCTATTTTATTTTGTTCTTTTGTCGAATTAATATGTGTTGATAACCACAAATCAGAATTTTCATATTTAACACCAAATTGACTAAAACAACTACTAAAATCTGTCTTATCAACAATAGTTTTATGTTTACCATCTAAAAAAACAAGAAATGGAGAAAATCCACCACCAAAATTTATAATATGATCTTCAGATGCAATAATTGTGTTTAAAAAATTAAAAAAATCAGAATCAAATGTAGGATCTTCAAATGGTGGTGATAATCTAGTAGATCCAAATCCTGGTTCATCTGTAATTTTAGTTTTATCTTTATCAGATTTAGGACTTAACCTAAAATTGTTATCTTTCAATTTTTCTATCAAATTATTAAAATAATCAGGGGTCATTAAATTACCAAGACTATCTGTTTTTCTTGAATGATCTTCATAATTAGCATTTTTACCATTATAACTTTTTCTCCATATACGAAAAAATTGATCTGAAAAATCTCGAACTAGAGTCATTTCTTCGTTATTGGTTTTTAATACTTCATTATATTCTTCAATTTTTTTCATTATGATATTTGAGTAAAATCAATATCATATTCAGTATATTTCATAGAAATAACTTTAAATCTTGCTTTTACCATAAAAATATCTCTCTATAAATTTGTGAATTGTTTGTTGTTATTAGAAATAATTGAATACGCACGAATTAATTCTTTAATGCCACTCTCTAAAGTATGATTTGTATACCAACCAAGAGATTCTAATTTTTTATTGGAAACAATATAATTTCTTTTATCCGGATCTTTATTTATTTCTGATTCTGTTATAAAAAAATTGGGTATTTGTTCTTTAATTTTTTCACATAATTCAAGTTTACTTAAATTAGCATTACTCAATCCAACATTATATGGTTTACCTAACATCTCATTAAAATTATTTATTGTAAAAACAAATGTTCTTGCAACATCTTTAACATGAATGAAATTTCTTTTAAAATGACTTTCAAATAAAACAATATACTTATCTGTGAATGCTCTATATGTAAAATCATTAACTAAAATATCTAATCTCATTCTTGGAGAAATTCCGAATGCAGTTGCAAGACGTAATGTAACAGCATTTCCTTTATCTAATAAAACCTTTTCTGCATTAACTTTAGTAACACCATATAGACTTATTGGATTCAATTCAGTTTCTTCTGTACAATACATTAATCCTAAATCATTAGAAGTTCCTAATCCATATCCAGAATTTGTTGTAGGAAAAATAATTCTATGAGAAGATGATGATTCTTTAGCTATAAATTCAATTACTTCCTGATTTATTTGTTTTGTTTCATTAGGAGATTTATTACATGCAGGCATACCGACAATTGCTGCAAGTGGAATTATTATATCATGTGAATTAATCAATTTTTTCATCAATTCATTATTGCGCACGTCTCCATAAATAAAACCAAAATCATCTCTATAACAATATTCTGTTAAATTTGTTTGTTTAAATAAAAGATTATCTAATACTGTAATTTTTAGTTTTTCATTAATATGAAATCTTGGTTCATCTAATATTCCATATCCATTAACAACTAATTCATTTGCACCATTTGACATTAAAAGATTGTTTAATAATAACCGTTCGACTAAAATATTACCTAAATATCCTGCTCCGCCGGTTATTAAAATTTTTAACATTTAAGATATACATATTTTTATTTTTTATTAATTGTCTAATTGTAATAACCTAATTATTTATCTATTCTTGATCTAAATTTCTACATTTAATAGTACAATATTTTATGTTTTTAGTTGTTTTACTACAAACTTTACAAATATTCATTAATGTTATTTTTATTGATTATATGTATTTCTGGAAATGGAATGATAAATCTAGAATTACTATTCAAAATAACATCTTTATTCTTGTTTAGAATTTCTCTTAAAAAATTCCAAGATAATAACAATATATTTTTGTTAAATAATAATTTTTTTTCTTCTCTAATAATTGGAATATATGTACCAGGTGTATATAAACCAATTTTTAAATCATTTACTTCAAGAATATATTCTATTACGTCATTTTTTATGTTAAAATAATTAAGAAATGTCGTAGATTTTGCGGGTGCCCCGCAGGCAATAATATTCATATCAGAATTTTTCAAATCCATCAAAAAATTCTTTAAATTATGTTTTCGATTTTCTACTTCTTTTGCAAATAATTGTAATGTTTCTAATGTTATATTCTCTTCGTTTATTAATTTTTCATATCGTTCAGTTAATTTGAATCTAATATTCGAATCGGAATGCTCTATTTTTGCAATAATACTTCCACCATGAATATCGGAATGATATGCATCAAAAATAGATAATTCATGTGGTTCCAATAAAATTTTCAATGATTTTAAAGAATAATAACATAAATGTTCATGATAAATACCATCAAATGCTAAATTTTTTATCATATCTCCTAAATACATAAATTGAACAATAAATACACCACCATTCATCAACAATTTTTTAATTCCACTAATTACAGAATGAAGTTCTTCTAAATGAAAAAATACACCAGAAGCATTTATTAATTTTGCTTTATTTGATTTTACAGATAAATACCAATCAACATATTTTTCATTAAAATAACAATTATCTGTAGCAATTCCATTTTTTGATGAAATTAAAGAAATGTTTTCAGCTGATTCTACATTTCGAAGTTCTTTAAATCCCAATTTTTGATATTGTAATAAATTCGTTCCATCATTACCACCAATATCAACTATCAAATCATTTTCTTGTAAATTAAATTGTTCTTTATTCTCTTTTGCTATATTATAAAAATGTTCTGATAATGTTTTTGTTGTTCCGGATACATAAGTATGGTGCGAAAACATAACTTCTTTTTTTACGGTATAAGATAATTGTACTAATTCACAGTTTTTACAAAACATCAAAACAAGTGGATATTTTGGTTCATTACCAATCTCTTCTTTTGTTAAAAAATTATTACACCATGGTGTTTGATTTAAATTCAAAATTTCAATTAATGTTTTACTTTGTCCACAACTCCTACAATGCATATTATTTTCCTTCAATCAATTTGTAAAAATGATATAAAAATAATTTTTTTGAATCTTCTGGATATAAACACTCAAAATCTAAATCCAATACAGGTGTAATATTTTTTATTATTTTCCAGTCTTCAATATGTTTAAATTCTAAAAACCGTGCTTCTGTCGCCAGTGCTTTCAGATCCATTTCTTTTACTTTATCTGAAAACGGATATAACACACCATATTTCTTAGCAATAATAGACTCTAATTTTGTTTCTATTGGATGAATTTTATTTTTTATTGATTTTTTAACTGGACTGGAAATATCAGCAAAATAACATTCTGCTGCGTCATGTAATAAACATTGTAATTGAATTTCTCTTGAATAATTATCTTTTTCTGCAATTAGAGATACTAAAACACTATGTTGTGCAACAGAATAAAAATATGAACTGTGTCCATTAAATCGACATATATTACTTAATGCATGAGCAATATCAACAATATTAATATCTTCTATTTTTGGAGCAAGTGGAAAGAATTTAATCCCAGAATATGTTTCTATCCAATCTAATGATTTCCTATTCATAAACTTTAAAGTGTCCTATATAAGATCTGGGTGATTCCTGAACAACACCTAAGTATCATTTTGATATTCTTATGTTAAAAGTTTTTATATATTTCAATCGGAATAATTTCAGTATTAGTATTACAAACAATTTCTGTGTTTTGATGTAATTCTTTCAATTTCTTATATCCCCAATTAGGTTTTCTAGTATTTTGTTCATATCCTTCATTATGAATTCGATGAAGACCTAGTGATTTGTTGTGACCGATAAATTGAAATCCATCTAATTTTGCACGATAAATAAGGTCGTCGTCTACTGCGCCACAACAAGAAAAAATTTGATTAAATCCACCCAATCTCTTTATTTCTGTTGTTTTTATTGACCAACCAAATCCTCTTCCAGCTCCAAATCCATAATATGTATGCGGATATTCTAAATATTCTTCTAAAAAATCCTTTTCTTCCAATAATAATGTAGAATCTGCAGTAAAATCTCCACCATTAGCTTTTACAATAATTTTTGATTTATGAAAAATATAATGCGGAGAACATAATCCTTTTAGCCAATTTTTATTCACAATATTTGAACTATCACAAATAACATGAATATCTTTATTACAATATTTTAATGCACTATTAGATATATATGGAAATCCATGAAATGTACCATCTAGATTTTTATCATTAAATTCTTTTCGTAATTCATCTAAATCATGAATCAAATATGTTATTTTTAAAGGAGTAAATAAATTTTGATCTGATTTATGCTTTTCTAATAGTTTCAACACATTATTTTTATTTTTTTCATCACTTCCACTGTCTGTAATAATGATCTCAAAATCAATTCCAGCAGAATTCATACACTCAAAACTCTGAAATAACATTGGTAAAAATTTTGCATGATTCCAATGATGAATAATTATATTTGCGGACATGTGACAACACTCTAATACATCTGTTCCTATTTCTGGATTAAAAATTATTCCCTTAGAAACACAATCATAAAAATCTTGTGATAGAGAAATTTCTTGGGAACTATTTAATTCTTCTATTCGTGTCATTTTTTATCTAGAATAGAATTTGTATAACAAGGTCACATTTAATTTTATGTTATTATGTTATACAAAATCAAATGTTTTAGGATCGATTTCAGGAATACTATTTTTTTTCAATAAAATAAATATTGCAATAGCAATTCCTAAAAATACACCTAATAATATTGCCCATTTCGGAGCTTCATCTCTTTTTAAAATTTTTACAAACAGAAATACAACAGGACTACTTGTGAAATATGATATTCCATGTAAAGGAATTCCTAATTCCAAATAAAATAATACATCACATCCAAAAGTATACCAAATAATTAAACTAGAAATGAGTGGTTGAATCCCTCCCTGTAAATAGACAACCATCCCCAATAAAAATTGTATTATTATCTGAAGAATTCTATAATGTGGAGTTCCACGTTCATGATCTATATATCTAAATCCAATAATATCAGTTGAAGTAAACAATAAAATAAATCCTAGTGTTAAAAGAAATGGATTATGAAACAATAATAACGTGATACCTATTATTGCAAAAAATCCATAATTTCTTGATAATATTGAAAAATATTGTTGTATTGTGTTAGGCATAATTTTTCCTTACCAATTAATATTCCAATTTCCGAATTCTTTTACTAATTCTGTAGCTAGACAATCTATTTTTAAATCAACTCGTTCTCCTAATTCCCGACTTATAATATTTTTTGCAGTATTCCTGACACCATTGATTGAATGAGTAAGTTTAAGAAGTTTATCTTGTTCAGTTCCTCCTTGACGAGCTTTGGTTTCATTGATCCAAATAAAATGATTTGCGAGCATTATCATCATAATTGACCTAATTATTTTTGCATTAATACCATCAATCCAATAACATGCTAAATCATCATTAGGACTACCATTTCTTTTTTCGTTTAAAATCTCATCAATATCGTGCATTATAAATTGTATTTCATTTTCATATGTTTCTTTATTTTCTGAAATAAAAATTGCTTTCATTTGAACAATTGAAAGTCTATCCAATAACTCTGAAAAAGTTGGCAAATATTTTCTTTCCATATTTATTCCAATATTCTATCTATTAATCCATATTTTAAACATGTTTTTGAATCAAAATATAAATCATGTTTCAAAAGTTCATCGAGTTTATTCTTTGGTATATCTGTATGTTCTTCGTATAGTTTTTTAATAATATCCATTAATATTTTAAGATTTTTCATTTCATCCACAAATTCATCATATCTACCCCACATAAAAGAACTTAATTGATGAATGAGCATAAAAGAATTTCTTTTCATGAGTCGTTCTGTTCCAACAATACTCAAAAATGTAGCAGCTGAAGCACAAATTCCGTCAACAACAGTAATAACCGGTGATTTACACATTTTTATTTGGTCCATTGCTGCTAGTCCATCAAAAATAATTCCACCATAAGAATTAATATGTAAATATATTTTTCGATTTTCCAATTCTCCGTTAATAGTTTTTTCATATGTATGTTTATTATCAAGTTCAATAAGTATTTTACTTAATCGTAAAATATTTTCACGACGAATATCCGTATAGAAATAAATCTTATTATTAATTACATCAATTACTTCAGGACGAGAATCATTTTCCATAACTCCTTTAGAAATTTGTTTTTCTTCTGGTGGTATTGGTCCATCTTCTACTAAATATCGACTACCATATATCATAAATTATATTTCTCCTTAGCCCGTTTGTAATATTCGTCGATTAATGTTTTATTTATTTCATAATGACGCTTAAACCAATTTAGATTATCATGTCTAGCGTTTTCATTTGCAATTATATAAGAAAAATATTCATATAACAAATTTCTATTATCAGAATCAGATCCGTCTTTTGTTGATTCTAAAATTATAAATCCATCTGATGTTTTTTTAAGATTCCTACTTTCAGAATCAATTGAATTTCTATGAAAAACCTTTATTCCTAATAAATTTTCAACTTTTGGATTTTGTATTAAAAAATGTTGGTTTTCATGAACAACTCCATACCATTTAAAAATTCCTTTTTTATATAATTGATATTTTTTTTCCCATACTTCACCGCGCTCCATATATGTATCAATTCCATATATATCTGCATCTTTTTCTAATTCTTTCAAAAACAAATCTTTATTAACTTCTACTGTATCTGTATCAAAAAGTTTAAGAATATATTTTGTGTCTGATATACTTTCTAAATAATTATATATTGTATCATGACCGCTACGAAACACAAAATCATTACTTGCTTGTTCAACACGTATTTTACAATTATGTAATTCTAATTCCTTATACAACGGAATCAATTCTTTATCATTTACAAATACAATATATTCCTTAATTTCAGGTGATAACTGTAATTCTAAATTTTCAACAAATGACTGATATCTAGAAAAACGCCTAGACATTGATATTACTGTAATGTTGTTCATCTTAAAATAATTTGATTTTTGTAAAAATTATCAAAATATGGTATATTAGAATTAAAAAAAAGTTAATTCTATATAGTTGTTCATTAGTAGAAATAGATGAATAGAAAACAGGTGAAATATTTCCATTTTTTCCTAAAAAATCTCTTGATTGATCTTTTATAGAAATAACAGTTACTTCATCACAATCATGAAAATTATAATCCATAATCAAATATTTTAAATGTATTATAAGATAATAATCCAACATTATGAAAATACCACAAATTATTACTAGAATCATTATTAGATTGTTTTTCTATACATACATCATTTAACTTATATTTTTCAGCTAACTCAAAAACAACATTAACAATATTTTCATCAAAAATTTGAGATTTTATAAATTTTTCTTTTTTTTGAACAATAAAAGTTCTTTCTACAATACCACCAAAATATTCAATTGGTACAAAATATTTTGAATCTTTTGTTGTACTAATTTTTTCCCAAAGTAAAAATTCCTTAAGCGAATGACATTTTAAGTTTTCTTCAGATTCAGTTAAATTGTTTGGATCACAATCTAGTTTAAGAATATATTTTGAATTTTTATGTGAATATATATGTCTAATACAAGAATTTGAATAATTTTTTTGTCGATCTAGTATCTTTCCAAAAACAACTACGTGTTTAGGAACTTTTGTATCTAAATTTATTTCGATATTATAAAACATCTAAATGTATTGTTGTCTCAATTCTATATATTTCCAATCGAATAGAAAAATATAGTGTCCATAATCTATTCTATTTTTAAATCTATTAAGATATTCATTAGTGTAAATGTTATCATATACAATGGTTTTAATTTTACACATTGCACTAAATGTTTTAGCAAACGAATCTACACCAATCAAAACATCAGAACCCCGTATAGTTTCAAAAATTTCTTTAATAGATCCTTTTGAACTAAAAATTTCTGGTTTGTTTACAAAATATCCAATATCAATATATTTTGAAATTTCTTGCATTGCTTTAACTCCAAGAATTCTTTTTTTTCCTTCTCCTTCATTAGAAGAACCTTGATATTGTATAAATAATTGTTTTTCTGAAAATCTTTTAGGTTGGAATAGATTTATAAAATCTGGAAATTCTTTAACACCATATTCTTTAAAAATATCTACTTTATACCAATTTTGATAATTTAAATCTTTCGGTAGAATTCCTGTACCTATACAATTTGGGTGATAATAAAATTCTTTCAAATTAGAAAAATCATTTGGTAATACTAATTTCTTTTTAATTTTAGGAAATAAAGATAATAATTCAATAATTGATTCTGGTTGATTTGCTAAAAAAATGACATTTGCTTCTTCAATATCATCATAAAACGTAGACAAAAAAATAAGAGCATCACCAACACCACCGTTTCCTAAAAAAAATTTTCCAAGTATATCTATATTCATATATTTATTTTAATCCAAAATCGTTCATGAACATAATACAAAAATAAACCTGTAATATTTGCAATAACTGAAATCATAACAGATTTAGAAATATCTTCAATAAAAACAGCCGTGATTATTGTACCATTTATGAATGCAAGAATACGCCATGTAATAGATTTACAAAATGATTTTTTCTTTGAGTCCATTTTCGATATGATATTCTAATTGAATATTGTTGTCTTCTGTTATTGTTATAATCTTATAACCACTATTTAACAATGATTTTAAAGATGGAATATTATTTTTATTACACGCTGAATAAATTATATTTCCTACAATGCGCTTATATTTTATACAATCATCAATAACATAATTTCTGAGCAATGTTCCAATATTTAAATTTCTATAATAAGAATGAACAACAGTTGATGTTTCTGGTCTTTCATTAGGATGTTTTACAAAACAATATCCAATAAGTTTATTTGTAAAATTATTAAATGCGCCATATCCTAACCATTTATTTTCAAAATATCGGTGAACTATAATATCGAATTCAGGATTATCTGTTTCTTGTAATACTTTTAAAACTTTGATTTCATCATAATTATAAAAAAGTGAAGAAGATACATCTCCATATTCAGAATTAAGTCTTAAAAAAGTAAATTGTTTATTATCCATAATTATGACACAATTTTTGCAAAAAATACACACATAAGAACTAACAATAAAACAAACAAAATTGGATGTTTTAAAAAATATTCACATGTTTTTCAAATATTGAATCCAAATAATTCATTTTTAATCCTTTGATTTATTAATAAGATATTCTAAATTATCATCAGAAAGATCGTCTTCTTTAAGATTAGAAATTGTAATTTGTTCAGATTTTAATTTTTCAAATTGTTGAATCAATTCTTTGTTATTTTCAAATGAATCAATTATTATTGATTCTTCCGTAATATATGTGTGTTTTTCTGATATATAATTTCTACAATTTTTACACTTAAAAATTTCAGTATATATTTTTTCTATTTGATTTTTTATAATTTGTCTCTCAAATCCCCGATATTCAGAAATTATTTCATCTTTATGATTATCATAATAAAAATATCTACCAAACCAAAAATTTCCACATTTAGGACATTTGTTTGTTCTAAATGGTGTCCACGAATCATCATTCACAGTTGGAAAATAATATTTTTTTTGTATATTATTCATTATTGTTATTGTTCGTTTGATTAAAACCAAACTCTCCTAATTCATCAAATTGTTCACTAGAAACTTTTTTTACCATCAAATCCTTAAGAATTTTAACAGTTGTATTAAAATCATTTCCCAAACACTTTACACTTATTACTAATTCTGCCATAGCAGCAAAAGAAAATTTATCTGTATTTTCAATCCAAAAATCTAAATCATCTGAATCAATTTTTAATTTTTCTTTAAAATATATTTTTCTTACTGAAGCATTTGGAAAATCGATTTTAATAACACGATCAAATCGTCGAGGTCTAGCAATTATACGTTTATCTAATTTTTCTGGATAATTTGTTGTTGCTATATTCAAAACATTATCTAATTGATTTTCTCCATCTAAAACAGAAAGTAATGAATGTTCACCGTACTCATCAAAAATATCTTCAATATCTTCAAACAAACACACAATGTGTGTATCTGGTTCAATTATTCTAATTGATTGTAGTATAGAATCAACAGATTGAGGAACTGAATTACATTGTAAAACAATTCCATTTCTATCAATTATTCGCTTGACTATTTGTTGAACAACACAACTTTTACCCGATCCTTGTGGACCATAAAACAAATATCCACGTCTATGAAGAAATTTATATTTTTTAAATTCATCTTTTTTATCCCAAAAATCAACAATTTCTTTTATAACTGTATCTATAACAGAATCTGGAAATTCTAAAAGTTCATCAACAACAATATTTCTCTTAACTAATGCAAGTTGATTTTGAACAACGGTAATTGAATACATTCCTGGAACCAATTTTTTCTTGGTCATTGTTGTTGGAATATATATATCATTCCCAACAAAACTCCATTGATTATATCCAGATGTTATTTTGTCATTAGTACTATCATTATCATCACACAGAATTAAATCAGGAGTTTGAGCGGTTGTATTTCCGAATATTTCTTTTAATATTCTTTTTTCAGATTTATTAGTTTTAAACCTAGACATTAAATGCTCCCATAAAAATATTAAAATGATTTAAAACTTCTTCTTCTGATAAATCAAGCATACATATATATTGTTTAGAATTTGTACATTTAGCTACAAATGTAATACCACCATTTCCATTATCATTAATAAATTGTGAACCTTTACAGTGCAAACATTGTAAATTTTCTTTTGATACACTATAAATATTTTTACTATATGATGTATATTTAGGGAGAGCTGCACCAGCAACAACAAAACATTTCTTTCCAAATGCTGATGCAATATGCATTGGTCCATTATCGGCACCCAAATAAAATTCAGAATTCCGTATTAGTAATAATAATCTATGAAAATCGTTCTCTTTATTTATATAAAATATAGTATCATCATTAACTTCATTTTCTAAAATTCTTTGATTTGAAAGAATTGCAATTTTTAAACCACATTCTTTTATTTTTTTGAACAATGTTTTCCAACCATTTAACGTCCATTCCTTTCCACCCCATCCGCTTCCACCTAATTCAGCAACAACATATTTATCAGAAATAATTCTAGGTGTATCAAAAACAAGTCTAGGAACCTTATCTTCTTCGGCAACATATTTCATTAACTTTAATTCGCCATTATCCTCATACACTTCTTCTTTGAAATTGGCTGTTTTAAAATATGCATCTATATAATTTATATTTTGTCTTGATTCATATGATAAATCAAAATCAAACTTAAAATCATATTGATTTTTTGTTCCAAGATAATCTTGAATCAAAAAATCTTCAGAAATAGGAATAATATTATCGGGCTTAGAGTCAAAATATTTTACAATATCTGACGCGGAACGAATATTTCCAACATAAAAATCAATTATTGCATTTTGATATTTTTTTCGTAATGCTCTAATAACAGGTTCAACTAATAAAACATCACCCATTCCCATTGTTCTTTTTATTGCGATTTTCTTAACATTTACAGGAGAAACTAAATCCAACATGTTTTTAACAGTATTATTATGTTGTTGCCACTGATTATTACCTACAACTGTAGGGTATCCTTTTCTAATTTCTAATTGTGAATTATTATCAAAAATGTATTCTTCAATTTTATCAGAAATCGGTTTACCCAATTCTATTTGTTTTTGTTGTGGTTGTGGTTGAGTATCTATCCATTGTATTACAGTTATTTCTTCTGGAATTACAACTCGATAATTCTTAAACTGATTATTTATTGCTAATCCAGGAAGAAAAACAGTTTGATTATTGACAGTAGTAATACATTTTTCCCATTCTGGAATAATTGATGAATGGTGAACAAATTCATCAATAATCATTTTATCAACTACAGGACTTTTATCTAATCTCCACCCTAAAGCATTAAATGCTTGATTTTGTTCTTGAATGTTTTTATATTCTAAAAATGAAAATGACCATTTTGACTTTTTGTCAAGTGAAAATAGCTTTAAATGGTGTTCAATGTGTCTAGGATACCAAAATATAGGATCAATTGTTTTGTAAAAAATAAATTCACCATAACATTCTTTTATAGGTTTATTAATAATATCAAACCCACGTGGAAATTTAAACCACCTAAGATTCATATCTATACCAAAAGAAGAAGACATTTTTTCAATATCCGTTGTATCAGAACAAGAAATAATAACATCTAAATTTTTGTGTGTTTGTTCAAACACGTTTACTATTGCTTGTTTAAGTTGTGATTCTGATGAATTTTCGGCGAGAATTATAACACTTACTAAGATACTTTTTTGAGACATGAAATATAACTCCAAATACTTTAAATATTAGAAAAATCTAAAATTTGGTTTAGCTCTGTTTCTATTTTTAATATATCATCGTTTTTCTTTGAAATCAAAATACAATTGGTATATTTAGACCAATCGATAACAAATGTTTTATCTAGTTCACCATTATTTTCTTGTTTTACAATTTCATTAAGTGCATTTAAAGTATAGAGTGTATTTGTTTCTTTTTTTCGATGTAAACTTATTGTTCCAGGAATATATTTATCAAAATCAACACGATTATCAGTTCCATCTAAATTTATATTATATGTTAAAATACATTTGTTTTCATCGTTTTTATCATTTAACATAAAAATTTTGGAACCAACAACCACAAAATTTTTTTTGATTTTTTGTAATACATTTTCTAAATCAATTTTTCTGATAAATGATGCTAAAAGAATCGTTCGTTGTAACTGTTCATCCATTTTAATACTGATATTTAAATTCTTAACGTGTTATTTATAAACTAATAAAATAAATACTACTATATGTAATATAATAACATAATCAATGAAAACAGTAAACATTTATTTTATATTGGATATTTAAGAGAAAATATTGAATTTTCACTTTCAGAAATTTTTAAAACGGATAATATATCATTCCAATTATTTTTAAAAGAAATTGCTTGATCATCAATATAATATTTACATATTGGTTTTGTAATTGAAATCTCGTCAAATGGAATTTCATATTTGTTTAAAAGTTCATTAATATGAATCAACAATGATTGATATTCTGATTCTGGAATCGCAGAAAATCTAGCAGTGTAAATAATAATTTTATATCCTGCATTTTTTATTGTCTCTAGTGCTTGTTTGGATTGGGGATGTGGAATTTGATTTTCAAAACTTTGTAATATTGTACCATCTAAATCTATAGCAATCACCTTATCTGAATACTCATTTTTTATATTAACTTTATTAAATTGTGTATCAACTAAATATGATTTTCCATTTTCTTTAACAGAATTTTCTTTCGAAGAGATAATTTTTAATAATTCTTTTGTAATTTCTAAAAATACTTGTCTAAATCGTTTCTTTCCGTTTTTGAATAAAGATATATATGATTCTTCACTACCATCACATATATATTTTCCATTAATGTTTACTTGAAATGCTCCATCTTCTAAAACTCGTATTTTATTATCAAGATATGATTCAATTGAATTTACGATTTGTTGATATTGTTTATCGTCGTGAATGAGTGTTTTTCTAAAATCTGATACAATTTTATTTGCAATTTGAGAATAAAGTTTTAAAATTCTTTTAAGATACTCTATTTTAGGAATTTCAATTGACGATATCGGGGTTTGTTGTTTGACGTCTGTTGTTTCTTTTTCTGGAAATAAACGATTATTCTTATAAAATTTAAATTCTAGATTATTAGAATTTGTAGAATTTACTTGTAAATGGCGAGTGTTATACCATGAATAAATATCTAAGGGTGTTAAAAGATTATTTTTTTTCATTGTTATTTATTGTAAATGAAATATCAAAATTAACGTATTGTCTGAATTCAGTTGGAATAGTATTATTTATAAGTGTAGTGTATATTATTTCTTTAATTTCTTCTAATTCTGTATTATAAATATCAAATCCAAAACCATCATAAACAATATATGGAATAGGAACCGATTTAAATTTTTTTTCTTCAAATATCTTAATTATTTCTATTACTCCAAATTTACACAAATCAGCTACAGTCATCTGAATTAAAGAATTCAAAAATTTAAAATCACGATTTTTTTCATCTTTATCAAAAAATCTTCGTTTACCAAACCAGGACACAATATATTTTGTTTTATCATTATTTTGTGATAAAAAAGTATTTTTAAATTCAAATAAATTAGGATATTTTTTAAGAAGTATTTTTAAATGTGGTGAAGATTTATGATCTCCATATAACAATTGTAATAATATATTTTTGTATTTACTACGTTCATTTTCGGAAATAATATCTTTGTTCAGTATCTCTTTTGCAAATGATTTATAAACATCCTGTTCATAGAGTATTTTTTCTTTACTTATTGCACATGCAACATTAAAATCAATGGATTTCCAATCAGCAATCAAAATACTACCATCTTTTCCAAATCTAGAAGGATATTCTTCAAAAAAAGATTTTTTACTTTTAACCTGAAAATTTTCGGGTTCAAAATTCATTAATCTACCAGTAACAACATTATCATATACATATTGGGGATTTTTAAGTATTTTATCAGATGAATAAATTCCGTTTTGTTCTAAAAAAACCAATGATAATAAAAATTCCGACATACGTATCATATATTGTTTTTGTTTAAAATCAAATTCATTTTCATATATCTTTAAAAAATCATTTCCTGCTTTAAAAGAAATATTACTTATTTTTTCCAAAAATACTTTTTGTATTGCAAAGGGAATGTTTTTCCAATTTTTACTTTTTTGTATTTTCCAAATCTGTTCTATTTTTTGATATTCATATAAAGCATTTATTTTATATTTTTCTTTAGCAATTTGTAATAAATCAATATTGAGTTGATTTTGATATGTATTCAAAAATAATTTACAATCAAAAATATTCAATTCAGATAAGTACTTTTTACCTAAAAAACAAAATGTTCTATAAAAATGTAAAGAATCTAAAACAAATATTTTTGAGTTTTTGAAAGAATCAAAATATATTTTGATTGTAGATTGGTCGAATGTTTCAAACTTTAATGAAGAAATATCCTTTATACATAAAAATCCTTTATTTGTTGATTGAAATTTTTCAAATGATATTCCTATATTATTCATAAAACTAAATTTTAAATATACCTAAATATTATATTAAGTAAAATAAATCGTTTACATTTGTTTTTGAAAGTTATATCATATATATGATTCATCTCTCTGTTATTCTAATTATGATTCATCTCTCTGTTATTCTAATTATGATTCATCT
>ERZ1292629.273-Hain-H43-01um-R1-273-length-55148-cov-13_pt2 | contig 21982 bp, 32 predicted proteins | sample MGYA00564399_ERZ1292629 | MGnify/ENA primary metagenome ERZ1292629 (study PRJEB36523, sample SAMEA6512636) | groundwater metagenome | collected 2019-01-08 | study: AquaDiva: Metagenomics assemblies of 32 groundwater samples | reverse complement strand
GCACCGTGAACGGCACCGCCAACGGCACCGCCAACGGCACCGCCAACGGCATCGTCAACGGCATCGTGAACGGCATCGCGAACGGCATCGTGAAGGGCATCGTCAACGGCATCGTGAACGGCACCGCGAACGGCATCGTGAACGGCATCGCGAACGGCATCGTGAACGGCATCGTGAACGGCACTGTGAACGGCACCGTGAACGGCACTGTGAACGGCATCGTCAACGGCACCGTCAACGGCACCGTGAATGGCACCGCCAACGATTATTTTGGGACTGGCTGTCCCGGGTGCGCGTTTCGCCGTTTTCATGGCCTCAATGACCAGTGCCGCGGTCGGAGCCGCCAACGCCAACACCAACGGCGACGGTACCCACACCACGACCGTGGGCCGAATACCGGCGTAGCGATAGCAGTCTTGGACCGCCGCCTCGAAGCACGGCCGGTCAGCGGGACCGGTTCGGAGGCCGATTGCAATCCAACGATCGGCCCATTCATTAAATCGGCCGCGTTCTTCGTCCGAAAGTTGAACGATGTGCGTGATGCCCATAGCCCTAGTCCGCCACGCGACGGATCTCTCGTGCGTCGTACTCGTTCTGCCGAATGCACTCCCAGGCGCCGCCGCCGAGGGGATTCAGGAGGACATCGCCCTGCCGCACCTGGATGGGATGCGCGGGATCAAGTTCGACTGGATCGTGTTCGTCGTGCCGCAACAGGCACTTCTCGGTGGCCAGCAGCACGCGCCGTCCGTCCGGTTCCTCGAAGAACTGGGCGGCAGGAAGACCAAGATCAACGCCGACGACCTCGTGACAGTGCCCGGTGACTTCGCCGTGGGCTAGAATGATCCGACCGTTCTCACGTGCGTCCTTAAATCTGTCTTTCAGCTTGAATTTCTTCATGGACTCTCCTTCAACGAGTTACCGAATGTCTATTTCAGGCGCTCGTACCGCACAGTGGACGCGTCTTCGGCTCGCGCGCCATCGACTGGCCGCAGGACGTGTCCATGAATTTCTCGGTGGTGAAGATCACAGGTATCGAGCCGGTGTGCTGCGAGGATTGACCGGCCCTTGTTCCGGCGCCCGCTGCCGCCGATGAGATGGTGATTCTGGGAGGCGCGACGGACGCAGCGGTGTTCAACACGCGCCACGATCCGAAATGGCTCTGTAAGCAGAGAGATAATCACTTCGCACTGCCCTCCGCTCCGGCGCTTGCACTCCAGCCGCTCAGCGCGATCCAGCAGCGCCAGCGCCTCGCGGGCGTCCTGCTTTTGAAGCAGATGAGGGCGTGGTTTCGGCAAAGCGCCCATTTACTTCTCGCGCTCCGGCTCTGGGCATGGCTGTTCTGGAAACTGTTCTTCTGGAAACTGTTCATACTGCTGCGACCTTTGTTCTTCTTCGGCTCGAGATTCCTCATGCCGCCGCTCCATACGCGCCTGCTCCCGTTGCCGTTCCTGTCGCTCTTCTTCTCGATATTCTGCGGAGCGATACCCGCTCTGCCATTCGCGTGCAGCTTCAGGATAACCCTTTTCGCCTAACCGATGTCGATATGGGTTCTGGCCGTAACCTCGTTCAAAGGCGCGTTCACCTTCACGGCGCGCAACCCAACGATCAGGGCAATCGTCTCGATATTCGCAGAGTTTCATTCGCAACCTCCGGGGTCGTAAATATCCTCAAGGTCAATTTCCTCTGGGCGGCGCACGCGGCACCCAGGAATTGAGACTTCGGCGTAGGCGATGACGTCGTCGATATACTTCGACATTTCATCTTGTGAGAGGTCGCCCTTTGCCGTGCTCCGTCGCCGTGGCTCACCGAACTGCCCATCGGGCAGCCTCAGGAAGCGCCACGCCAGCCCCTCGTGCACTTGCTGCCAATCATCAGGGTCCACGTAACCGCACGCGACAGCGATATCTGGGATCACCACGCCGCGATAGAATTTCATCGCCTGACTGCCCTGCTGCCGCAGTCGCTTCTTCACCATCACGACGACTTCCATCGCCGCGAACTTCGAAACATACGCCCTGAAGGCGGCCGGGTTGTCGAAGTGGATACGGTTGCCCGACTCATCGACGACTGCAATAAAAGCGTAGGGATGCGCGCTCATCCTAGAATCCGTCGATCAGTGTGCGGTCGTCGTCGGCCCACTCGCCAGAGGCGCCAGCGGTCGTCGCCGGCACCTTCCCGTCCCTGATGCGCGCACTCCACCCTCTGGCCCTGGCCGCATCCATCCGCTTGTACGGCGCCACCGGCTTGCCCTTATCGGTGCGCTCATCTGCTTCTTCCGCCTTGCCGGCGAAGTAGTCGAACGTCTCGGCGATCATGTCGAGGAAATCAGGATCGCACTCCGACATCTTGCGGTCCTTCATGCTCGGCCCGGCCCAATCGCGCGGATTGAACTTGACGACTGGATTGCCGTACTTGCCGTCGAGCTCGCGATCGTCGGCAACCTCGACGGCCTTCTGTTGCTTCACGAGCAGCTTCAGCGAGGCGTCAATGGAGCGCAGAAGCGCGATGGCTTCGTCTGAGGACGCCATTACGGCAGCCTCGCGATCCGGTTCTCTTCGAGCACTTGCGCCAATCGAAGCAACCAATCGTCCATGAAGTGCCGTTGCTGCACGAGCGTGTCGGCGAAGAGTGAGACCGAACGGTGTATCTCGTCCGCCGCGTACCGCATCTTGATACCGGCGCTTTGCACTGTTTCAGAGCCGAGCAGGTTGATGTATTCCATATGGCACCCCTACAGGCGGAAAGGTTAGAGCTGGGTTTCCCACGGTGTAGGCCGCGAGAACTTGCGGGGGGCTGCCGCTCCCACCCAGCATGAGCACTATATCACGCTTCTGCTTTATCAGAGGATGCCGCGTCAAGGGCTTGTTCCAGTCGGTCAACCTCCCGCTTTAGACTGGCCAACTCTGCTAAGGCATCGTCACGCTCGGATTCCATTGCACAGACGGGGCAGCCTTTCACTTCGAAACAGACCTCGTCGTGCCCGTTAGCGCACGTCTCCATCAGGCCACCGCTTTCTTGATCGCCGCCGCGTCGTCGAGCGCCACCGCCACGGCCTCGAGCTGGGCCAGCGCGACCGCCATCCGCGTCTTGGCTTCCTTCGACTTCAGTTTCGGCTCGGCCAGCGACCGGATCGACGCGGCAAAGGCGTGCAGCTTTTCGATGTCCGGCGCGAGCGCGTCGAGCTTCGCCTTGTGCTCGGCCGCCGCAAGACGGTCACGCTCGACCTTCGCCACCGCCTCAGCTTCGGCCTTGATCTTCGCCTGGCGCTCGAACTCCACGCGCGCAGCCTTCTCGCGCTCCGTCGTCACCGTGCGCCGTTCAGCCTCGAGGGCTTCGCGTTCGACGCGCTGCGCCTCTTCGACCTTCGCCAGTCGAGCGCGCTCCACCTGCATCTGCGCCGCTTGCTCCGCACGCACCAGCGCCGCCGCCTCGTCGGCCTTTCGGCGCTCTTCGGCCAGCAGTTTGCGCTCAGCGTCCAACGCGACCCGCTCGGCCGCCAGCCGCGCCTCTTCCGCGTTTCGCACGGCCTTCAGTTCCGCCTCCTGCCGCGCGCGGTGGGCCGCAATCTCCGCCTCGATGGCCCGAAGTTTCTCCGCTTCAGCCTCGGCTTTGACGCGCACGGCTTCGTTGTCGATCGCCGCCTTCTTTTCTTTCAGCGGCTCTTCGATCTCGAGCAGGAGGTCGGTGTACCGCTTCGCTTCGGAATCGACGAACCGGCCAAACTTGAGCGCGTCAGCCTTCAGTTCAACCCGGCGCTTCTCGATCTCCGTGCGCTTTTCTCGCACCTGCCCTATGGCCAGGCGGACCTCTTCATAGCCTTTGGGCGTGTCAGCCGTCAACGGAAGGTACCGCTCGCGCGCGGCGGCAATCCACTCCGTCGACACCGAGTACGTGACAAGTGCTGTGGCGTCTTGCGTCATACCCCGCCTTCCTGTTTTTTAGTCTCAATGAGTTCTCCGAACGCGACGGTGCCGCTCTTGAGCTGATTACAACGCACTTCCATTTCTTTCGGCTTCAGTCCATCTCCTCTACGGAGTACAGTCCGTGTGCCACGTCTGGGTAGACAAGTCGCGCGAGTTTAGATGACGCCCGCGCCACGAGCACATCTGCTGGATCGCGCTTGTAGGCGCTGCTCTCCTTCACGCGGCCAGATGCCAGCGCTTCTGCGATGGTGTAGGACAGGGAGATCGGCGGGTCATCTCCGCGTTGAGTCTCGAACGTCGCCCGATCGGCCGTCCGCTCAGTGCAGCGAAAATACTTAGCGGCGCCACTCTTAATCACGAGAGCGCGGATAAGATCTGCGGGTAACGTCGGCTTTCCTTCAATGATGTGAAAGGCGCGAAGTGAGGCCATTGCTTGCATCCCGAGCTCGCGCCCGGCCATCACCGTTGAGAGGATCGCAGCGGGCGAGCCGTATGCGGAAAACAAACGGCTCGAAAACATGTCCGTCGCCAGTACTTTGGCGTCCCGCATCGAACGCGGCTCAAGTTGCATTTCCCATTCAGCCGGCGCCGGCAGGACTTCCGCGTCACGGAGCGCGCGAGTTGTGGGTTGTCCCGAATCTCCACCGTTCGGGACCGACGGAAGGCTTGCCACTGCCTCGGCCGCAGGCGTCAGTAACTGCGCCGCCGGAGCCTCCTCCTCGGCTATCTCTTCCATTCCGAACGTCTCCACTTCCTTCGGCACCCGCGGCGCCTGAATCTCCGCGAACGGCAGATCCACGTCAGTCCGCAGCGTCACGAGGGCGCGGACGCCCGGCATGAGGGGTTGAAACTCTCGCAACGCTGCCGACACGCTGGATGGCAGGCCCATCTTGTTACCCCCGACGCGATCTAATCGCTCGTAGAGCGCGTCGAGTGAGCCGTATTCAGCCAGGAGCGCCGCCGCCTTCTTCGCGCCGATGCCCTTCGCGCCCTTGATGTTGTCAGACGCATCTCCACAGAGCGTGAGGTAGTCACGCACCTGATCCGGGCTGACACCGAGCTTCCCGCCCACGCCGGCCACGTCGTAAACCGTGCCTGTGTTGGCGCTCATAGCCCGCACGCGCGCCCCGACCAAAGCTAACAGGTCTTTATCCACTGAGACGATGAGCACGTCCAGGTTGGTCGCTAGGGCCTTTCCTGTGGCCGCAGCGATCAAGTCGTCTGCCTCGAAGCCTTTCACCGCCCAGACCGGGAACCCGTCCGCGACGAGTTGTTCCTTGACGAGGTCGATCTGGTGGTGGAGCATCGCCTCCCGCTCGGGCCGGTTGGCCTTGTAGGTTGGCGAGAGGTCATGCCGGAACGACTTGCCGGAGTCGCAGCAGATGGCGGCCTTGGGATGGTCAGAGGCCAGCGCCCGCACGCGCGCGACGATCTTCTGACTGGTCGCGTTCGGGTCCGGCTCGGACTGGCTCATGTGCCAAATGGGATGCGCCAGCGATGAGAGGTCAATCAGGAGTAGTTCGGCGGCGCTCATCGTTCACTCCCGAACGCCCCGGCAATGACCTTGAAGCCCGCCGCGACCGTCTCCTGATGGGCCAACGCCAGCCGGGCCTCGAGCGCCAGCCTGCCGTAGTGCCCCAGCTTCGTCCCGTAGTATTCCGCCATGCGGATCGGCATCGCCTCCGGGTCCAGCCAGCCGTGCGTCAGCAGGTTCAGGTAGAGCGCGCAGATGTCTTCGTCGTCCCAGCGGCCGGCGGTGTTCGGTGGGCTCACCACTACGCCAATCCCTGTGCTATCCTCTGCATACATCGTCGTGCTCCTCTTTGGTTGGGGCCGCCCTCTGTTCCCGCAGATGGGCGGCTCGTTGTGTTTCCTTCTCCTACTAGATAGACGTGACGTTTTCCATTCCAGCCACGACCAAGCCGACAGCCTTCTCGTGACCCCTGCGCGCCTCGGCTTTCGTGGCGTACCGGACTTGATAGCCGTCGTGCGCACCGCCGAAGATCCGCGTTTCGTAGAGAATCGGTGCACTAGCTACGAAAGAATAGTCAAGGCTAAGAAACATAGTCCAGACTTGCGCATTGCCGACGGTATCGCTGGCGACAGTCCGATCCGCCTTCTCATACCACCGCGCCCATGTCAGCAAGTCGTTGCAGGGTTGCGGTTCTCCGTCCGCGTCCAGAATGTATTTGTCGATCATATGAATAGTCCTGTCTCGTTCTTTACGCTCGCTTCCGATGTTCGCGTCTGTTCTCTCTCCACGCCTGGAACCGCTGTCGGCGTTCGGCGCGTTCGCGTTCCTCTGTTTCGCTGCTGAGCCAAATATGCACGCCGCGACGCCAGCCTTCGCCACATTCGGCTCGCCGTTGCTCTGCCAGCCAACCGCGTGACACAGTCGACGATCCAGATCGAGGCAAACGCGAGTGCATAGAGCGCCACAATCGCGACAGCCACGGACCATACTGAGAGTCGCCCATATCGCACAGATCCTCCCCTCCTGAAAATCAGTCCGACGCCGCTTCCTCGCGTTGAAACCGTCGTTCCATCTCGGCCGTGCTCGAGCCGTATACCGTCGCCCACTGATCCGGCGTGACTGCGGGCGACCGCTTCCGATTCCAGGCGTAATTCCGATAGGTTAGCTCGTCCACGAGTTGTGAGGCCGTCATCGCATACCGCCCTTGCGGTGTCTGCGCGTCGAAATGCGTGTCGGAGAGAATAGGGTTGCTGATTGCGTCGTGTGGAGTTTCGCGCGTTAGGACTTCTTCCCCCGACTTCATTGCCATGTCGTAAGCCTCCGTACCTCAGACGCCCCACGGTCGATCCTGATGGCAGCCGTCCGTGTGACTGCCCATGCCTTTGCAGACGGAACAAGTCCGCACCTGATACTCAGTGATAAAGCTGACGGAGCTGCAAACATTACATTGGATGTGAACGATCTGCCCGCTCGGCGATCGCGAGATGTCGAGGAGGTCCGGGCTCGACTCGCCGCATTTTAGGCAAGCGATCTTCGTCTCTGCCATGGCTAGTCGTCCATCTGCACGAGTTGCTGCCGCACCCACAGGCTCTGCTTCGCCAAGGCCACCGCAGCGAACGCTGCGATCAGCCAGCACCAATCGATGATCGGGGCTCTCATGATCATGATACAGGCACCTCAAATAACTCCGCCTCTGACCAGCCCAGGAGATTGGCTAACCGGAGACGTTGAGTCGGCGTCGGCGTTTTCGTCCCGCGCAGAATACGGCTCAGCTCCCAGGGTTCTAAGTGGGCGAGTCGCGCAATCGTTTGTTTCTTTTTTCCCGTCTCGAGAATGGCGTGGGCGAGGGCTTTATTGAGCATGCCTGGATTCTACGGTCGTCCTCCTGATGATGTCAAGATATTTCTAGCTCATAAGAAGTATGCATGTAGCAGGCGCGATCATAAGAGAAAACAGCGACGTAGTGAGGTCAACTATCGCAGGGATGGGGGCACGCGCAGTTGCGAGGATTGCACCGCGCCGCGCACCGCCCATCCCACTTCCGCCGGTCGGTATCGCCCGCATAGGGGTCAAGCGGGTCGCAGCTATGGTGGCACGCGCACGGGACAAATGTCACGCCGGGATGGTCCTCGCGAAGTTTGTCGATCTGGGTTTCAGTCCCGCAACTCTTTTCCACAGAGCCACGCACCCAGGGGCGCGCGGGATCGCACGGCAATTCCGTGCCATCGCAGATGGGGGGAGGCGCGGCTTGCGCGAGGATGATCGGCACGAGGACCGCCATGAGGAGCCGCACGCCCGTCATGCGCACCGCGCCTCATGCGCACACCGGCGGCAGAGCCGTCTCTCGCCTCTCCCGATGGGGTGCCGATGACAACGCACACACCACACACGTGGTGAGAGCGGCATGTCGGTCATCTCTCGTCGGTCGTCGGTCATCAGTCGTACTCCTCGAACACCACACGCCGCCAGAGCTCTAGGGTGTAGGGTCCGGTGCCGTCCGCACTTGGGCGATGACGTTCTGGAGTTTGACGTAGGCATCGATCACGGAGCGCACCGCCGCTCGCACGTCGGCGTCGTCCAAGAGATCCTTTGCGAGTCCGGCCTCAAGCGCGGCCAACATCGCGCCAACCGTCTCCACGGCCGCCTCTTGCTTCCGCCTGGATTTCTCGGCCTTGCTTTCCCCATCGCGTTTCTCGAAGAGCTTTTCGACGGCGGTAATTGCGCCCACGATGAGCGGGACGATCCGGAATCCGATGTCAAGCCATTTCATGGTGTGCTCCTATGTTCGAATAAGGTCTAAGACTTTCGCCGGGTCCACGTAGAGCGCCGCGATGATCGTCCCGAGTGCCACGGCGATGGTGAAGAAGATTTCGCCGACGCCGGGCGGCGTAGAAAAGTAGTTCCAATCGGTGTGCTGCGCGAGCATTTCCGCAGTCTGATAGCAGAGCGCGACCACCCCGACGAGGAAGATCACGAAGGCAGACTTCTCTCCCGTGTCCATCCTGAGGTCGTTCGACGTATTCTCTCTCCTATTCAACGGCAAAGTCGTCCCAACTGCCAAAGGAAAGCCGCGAAGTCCACCAGCGCGGAAGAGATGAGGCCGGCGAGGGCGCCTTTGACGAAAGGTGATTGGAGGAGGTCCATGACATGTTCCTTCCCATCATAGCGAGTTACCGTGTCCAGCGCGTTCGTTCAACGATTTTCACGATGACCCACCCGAGCCCAGCCACGACGTAGAGCGCGGCCCAGACGATGTGCCACCAGAGCGCCGACACGTGTCTCATGTGGGAGTTATATACATGACTCCCTTGGCTCGCTTTCGGATTTCAACGGCGTGTGTCAGCCACCAACCGCCCGACGCTTTCGGTTCGCACTGCTTCAGGAGCCACGGCACGAGCTGCGCGCTCCACTGCGGCAAGTCAATCCACCCGCCGACGCAGATCGCGTTGATGTCGAATATTTTCACGTCGTGCGGATCGGACACGGACCTGTCGAGCCTCGCTGAGCCGACCCAGTGCGTGTGCCTGTATGCAGCGGCGACAGGGACACCTGGAACCGTCCACGGGCCTTCCCATTGCACGCGCGCGAGTCCGTACCTCGGAAATAAGCCGAACCTGCCGACCTTCCAGTCGTGGTCAACCTTAAGGCTCTGGAGCGCGCCACGCATCATTGCCGGGTTTGTATAATGCTTCTGGTCGAATTTCTTCAGATGTGGATGCACCGCGTCGAGCGACAGGCCGAGAATGGCCGCCAGTGCGCCAGGTCCGCAGTTCGCGCCCCATGCGTCAGTCGCTGCGCGAGCGTCAGCGAGGGTAAAGGGAGTCATCTATATAAGTCCCTCTCATATCGCTACGCCACACCACTTTCATGCTATCGCTCCAGGTAGTGCGACATGCTCCAGCGGGCCATACGTTTCATCCCACCATTGACGTGCTGGATTGTCAGATTCTTCTTTAGCACGCAGCGCTGCGGCGTTTGGATCCAGCGGCCGCGTGTTATAGCCTTCCGACTCAAAATCTTCCATGAACTTATCAGCTAGCGCGTAATGTTGGCCGTCATTGAGATAAACATCGCCAGACTTCTCAATTGACCGTGCGGCGCAGATCGCGATCAACTGCCCATCAATACAACGCAGGCGAATTGCCATCACGTCACGTCTCCCTTCGTGATGAACCCATGATCATCTCTCCAGATACATGACGTTGTGCCGGTCGCCGGCCGTCGCCGTGATGTGCCAGCCTTGCCGGGCCACGCGATCGGCGGACGTGTGCCGCGTGGGTCGCACCACGAGGGCCACGGCGTAATTGCCGTTGATCTTTACATAGGTCCGTAACGCTTTGGCGTCATCATGTTCCAGCGGGCAATTACTCCGCCCGCCGCGTGTGTAGTCCCAGAACGGCGCATTGATCGGAACCGCCTGCATCCCCGCCATAAATTGCTGCGCGCACGCCTGTTGCACCGGACCCGGCACGAGCGTATCGACGCCGGCCGAGGAGTGAAACGTCCCCCCGGCCCCGAACAACGCGCAGGTCGCCGCGTAGTCGAAGAAATCCGCCGGTACGTCGCTCCGGCTGTTCCCGTCCGCCACTTCGGCCGCGCCGGTCGGCTCATCCTCCACGACGGGAACCCTCACGCCTGTAAATATTTCCAGCTTGCCTGCGTGCGGTCCGCGCTCGACGACGCCCTTCCAGCCCCGTCGCAATTCTTCCATCTCGTGTGGCACCCGAGGCCATTCAGCTTTGCGCTCGGAATGTGTGGTCAAATAGTCCCGCACCGCCGGCATGGTTTGGATCATGCGGTTCTTGCTGGCGTCCCACGTATTTCTCAATGTGTAATTACCAGATGCCTGCACCACGCCGGGGAAGGATCCCATGCGCTCGACATCCATCCCGTTCTTCCATGGCTCGTTGCAATATTCCAACGGGTTGCTGCTCATCACGGCTGCGATCGACTCCAGATAGCGCCGCTGATCCTTGTAGTCCGGCATGAGGATCTGGTAGTCGCCTCCGGTGAACTCGACGTACATGCCGCGCGCGTTCACGACCTCGAGGAGTCGCGTGACCTCATCCGGCGAGAGGATGAATGGAGGCAGCCCTCGTTTCGGCGGCACGATGGACATGACGGCGAAAACGCGCAACACGTTGAATCCCGTCTGCTGCGCCCAGTCCAAAAACGGCGTGACATCCTGCCCTTTCGCGAGTCGGATCCCGAGCAGGAACGCCGAACACCCCGCCCAGCGCCACGGCGCACCATCCACGCGGAAGATCGGCCCATCAGGGGTTAACGGCTTGAGGGTTGATGGCGGAGGCGGGGGAACCGGCGGCGTGGGTGGCAGTGGTTCCGGCTGCGGTATGCCAGGTTCCGCGCCCGCCCGTCCCCCGATATCCCAGCGTACCCACTCGAGTGAGCGGCCTTCAAATTCGAGGTTGTGCAGAAAATGCGCGAAGTCGCCGGGACCGACGCGGCCACGGTGCGCGACCAGCGCCGCTTCGATCACTTTCGCCCAGACTTGCCATTGATCGTAGCGAGTCATACTTATGCCACTTTCAGAAACACATGGCGCCCGAGCGTGACGAGCGGGGTCTGCCCCTTCGCCCAGCGCGGCGCCTGCTCGGAGTGAAAGAGGGCTGTCGTGAGGTAGTGACCGGCTTGCTTGGTGTTATCCATCACCCGCCCGCTGATCACCCCTTCCGCGATCCACTTCACCTGTTCAAGGACCGGATCACGCCTCAAGGTGGACCGTTCGGCGACGTCGCCCAGCTCCAGCCGCGTGAGCTCCATCAGCCGCACGTGGTTCGCGTCCGTGCCTGGGTTCCAGCATGAGAACTGCTTCCGCGCGAGGCACACCGCGCGGTAACTCGCGCCGAACCGCTGCGGCCGGTTGACGCGGTTGCGGATCGTCCAGGCCACAGCAATTTGACCGTCCACGGGTTCGGACCGCGCTTCCGCCCAGATGGTCAGAAAGAGCGCCTGAAAGTCGTTCAGCCCGGCCGTGATCTCCGCGTCCGTCATGCTTGCCTCCGGCGTGGGTTGCTGCGTGGCTCCCACGAGTCCTGGAGGAGCATCGCCCCGACATAGTCGTAGAAGGCCTTCTTCGGCTGCCGGAACTGCGGCAGATGGGCGGCAATCGCGCGCTGGAGCTCTTCGCGCGTCAAGCCACACCACCAGCTCGGCGTCGGCCCGGCGTCAGCAAGATACGGCATGGATTATTTCTGCACCACCAACATTAAGAGCCCCAGTACCACACTCGTCAGCGTGAGCGCGACGAGACCATATACCAATCGCCGAATCGGGTCAAATGCCTCCACGCTGACAAACTTATTGTCGAGGCGCATCTTGATTTCCTTAAGGTCTTCTTTAATGTATTGTAGGTCCACGCGCATCGTTTCTGCCAGCGTCCGCGCTGCCGCTGCCGCCGCCTCCGACAACGGCGAGGCCGACGCGCCGGCCATTGCGAGGATTTCCGCCGCCGCGACGCGGGCGATGCGCTTCATCGCGTCATCAGACATCGGCCCCCTTATACAGAGTCTTCGTGATCATCGCAAGGTTCCAGTTATTCCAGACTGTTGAGTAGTGCCGCCGTTGTCTCCGATAAAAGTTGTTGTGCCAGCAGCCTCGCTGTATTCAAGCCAGACCGCCGTGTGGTAGCCGATAGCCGGGTACACCAGCAGATGCGCCGACACCGACACGCGCAGATCCGCCACGTTCGACTCGATGTTGTTGAGTATTTGCCCGGCGGTCGGCGCACTCGTGCTGTCCATCCCCACCGCCACCGCAAGATCGGTCCCCGCGGCAGAGTTTTCCACGAGGGCGCGCACGTCCACGGAGAGTTCCGACTCCGCGAGCCCGATCACGAACGCGAGCTGGTTCCCGGCCGCGGCGTTCGCTTGGCGCCACGTCGCCAGTGTGTAGGTGTACGTGTTCGTCCCCTCCAGGACGCGCATACTCCGCGGCACGCGGTTGTAGTAGTTCCACACGAAGCGTTTGGCGTAGCTATCTTCGGTCTGCCCCACGACCGTTGTCGTGCGGTACGTCCCCAGATAGCGCCGCGTCGTCACCCCCGACTTCACCACAACGCCGTCCTGCAAGGTGGTAGCGGTCGCCCGCGTCGTGTCGTTCGTCCACGCCAGCCGCTCTAAGGTCGCCGTGCCCGCGTTGTCGTACACCCAGAGGTCGTAAGGGAGGTTCGCGGCATCGGCCCCCAGCGACAGCGACAGCTCGGAGAACGTCCGCAGGTTCCACGTCGTGCCGTCGTAGAGCGAACAGACGTTGCCTTGGTAGGGGGTGAAGTAGACCGTGGTGGCCGCCGTGACGTCGGCGGTCGTGATCGCCGTGCCGGAGGTCAGCGTGATCCGGCCCGCGCAGATTTGGTTATTGATAACCGCCGTGGTGGCCGATCGCGCGACTTCGTACCACGTAGTGCCGCTGTAGACGAGCAGCATCCAGCGATTCGCATCATTGAGGATGTAATCGCCCGCCGCTAGATCCATGTTCCCGGTGCCATCTTTCAGCGTCACGGGATTTGCGCCGGGGTTGGCCCCCGTGACGAGTAACCAAAATCCAGTCGTGACGTTTGTGGCGGTGAGGGTGTTCAAATTAACCGCACCGCCAGCCGTGTCTATCGCATGGACGTTACGTGTTGGGACCGCGGCGTTACTGGCAATCGTGAGCGTGGTCGGCGCGAGGGATTGCCATTTCGCGGTCGCGATCGTGCCGTTCCAAGGCCATGCCTGCTGAATGGAATCCTGATCCCAAATAGTAGTACCAGCAGAGTTCTTCAGCACGAAGCGGTAGCAGGCGGCACTCAAAAAGATAACGGCTCGCCCTGCGGAGTCGAGCACTACAGGATTCGCATTGCTCGTCACAAGCGTTGGCTCGCTGTACGTAGCCAGCGGCGTGGTTCCCCCGCAGGCGTACGTATTGATCGTGCCCGAGGCGAGGACGGTGCCGGCGTCAGAAAAGAATTGCTGCTTCGGCTCCACCATCGGCGAGCCTTGGGCGTGCAATCCCGCCGGCGGGACGAGGCAGGCGATTAGGACCGCAAGAAGACGGCTACGCATTAGGCTCCATATCGTGCCACACCCAGCGGTCGTCGTTCACATTCCATAGAAAGACCCCGTTCTTGTACTGTGCAGCTATATTCGCCACAGGATTAAAAAGCGAGCCATCGCCGGGACAGAAGGGGAGCGCTGGGATCGGGAGAAACGGCGCGACAGCGCTTGCTGTAACGACCCCGCCCAGCGCCTGTATAAAGTCGCGGCGATTCATAGATACCAGTCGAATCCATGTTCGTCGCGCAGTGAATCTCTTTCACTATGCATCTTATCAACTTTCACTACGAACTCGCGACCAGTCAGCATTCGCACGATGCCAGTCAATACACTAGCGCACTCTAGCGCCAACGCAGGCGGGAGCGCGTCGATGTCCGCTGACGTCCTAATAAGGCCAACGATCGCGCGCTTCTTGTCTTTACGTCGTTTCATCGCACCGCTCCACTCAGTTGCTTTCGAATGTCGCCGATCGAGAGGCACCCTTCCGGGACGCAGATCTGATTCTCCAACGGCCAGTTTTCGGAGAAGGTTAGATAGTTGTAGTCCTTGTCCCATGTGATCGTGCGATCTGCGGAAACGGCAGAAACGCCCCACTGCAGTTCCGACACCACCGGCGGCTTGGCGATGGGCGTGCCCTGCCCTACTCGGAAGCCAAAAGCGATGATAGCGCCGCAGACGACGAGAAGCCCAATAGCGAAGACAACTGGTTTCATGGTGCTCATTCTACGCCTCATCGTCCCGGCGCGGCTATGGGTGGTTGACTGGTCCGTAACGGCGATCGGCCGAGCGCGTGCCGCGCAATCGCCGCCATGCGCTCGTAGAGGCGATCGAGCCGCTCGCGTTTCTGGGCTGGACTCATCGCCGCCGGCGGCGCGGCGTAGATCGCTTTGATTGTCGGAGAGAGTTCCTGAAGGCTCTGACGCGCCCGATGAATCGCGCGCCGACGGTCCCATGGAAGGTCTTGCTTCGCAGCGTCAATCCGCGCCAGTCCGCTGGCTGGTCGCCCACGTCGCCTATCTGTCTTAATGCCTGCTTCCACTGTTGCGATTAACTCCGACACGTCGTACAGATCCTGAATGCTCTGGGCGGACGGGCCGAACGAGACATCCCGGAGGAAGTTCCCCACGACCGGCTGCTGCTGCCACGGCCGAGCTGGCATGTTTTTGTCACTCGCCGCACCGGTGGTCGTGAGCCCCACGTCGATCCCCGACACGACGCCACGCCCAAAGCCAGCCGTGTACCCAAAAATGAGATGATCGAGCATCGACGGCGCCACGGGGATGACCTTCCCGAGTTGTTTCGCCGTTTCGCTCGTGAAGTCGTTGTACTGTAAGTCAGTCGGTAAGTCGAGATCCCACGGACGCACAATGTTCGTGTCGCGGAAGCTGCTGTAATTCGCGCCCGCCTCGACGAGCGGCAGCAGTCCAGTCGGGAGCAGGCTGAAGACCATCTGCGCCGGCTTCGTGCCGAAGACGTAGTCTTTCATTTCTTTGAATCGGGTCGAATCGCCCTGCTTCGCGTACGACATCGCCGCTTCCGTGAGGTCGGCCACGTAGCCCCATTCAAACGGCTTCGGAATGCGGAACCATGTACGCGCACCCCACAACTTGACGTGCCAGTAGGTGTGCTTCTCCCATTCGGGAAGCTCGGCGTACTCATCATCGTCGTCGTTGAACGCCCACAGGGCCGCCGAGAAGGCCGCCACGGTCGCCAGCTTCAACCCGGCACCGATCGGGTCGCGCTGGACGGTTTCCGCCATGCGCGCATACCCTTGCACCCGTGCGTTGAAGAAGGCATAGAACCGGTTCACCTCGCGCGTCCACGTGCCAGCACGCGAAAAATCCGTCGTCACGTCCCGAGCGGCCAAGGTGCCGCGCGTGAGGGTTTCCTCGGTCAGCGCCGGCCGCGCCTGGCCGCTCTTCAGCAGCCGAGTCATGATGCCCTGTTCCACACCGCCCGCATCTAACGCCAACTTGAACTCGCCGAGCCGCGTCGCCACTTCGAGCTGCGACGAGATCGCCCGCAGGAGATCGATGGGGTGAAACACGACATTCTTCAGGCCGCCGCCGGCTTGGATCTTTCGCACCATTTCTTGACGCGATCGTCGGTCCTGTGCCGCGAGGGTGGCTTGGGCAATGCCGGAGGTAAAGAACAGCTTCGCGTCGGCATCCCCGCGGACTTGCCCAATGAGCCCCCGCAGGGTGTCGTAGAACGGGAGGAACCCGTAGCGCGACTGCACATACCCAATGACGGTGTCCCGACCTGGGTTGCGGATAATGAACCCTGGCGTCAGCGTCGCACCAGCCCGGAGGAGCCGCGTCGGGCTTTCCAATAAGTGCATCAGGCTGCCGGTCTCGCGCGGCCCCATGACCGTGATGGCCTCGTAAAGCGCCGTGTCGTTGACCTGCCAGAACTGCCGCTCCCCGTTGCGAATGACGGTCACAATCTGGTCCTGCCCTTTGGCGAACACCGCAGGGGTAAAGACGGTCACAAGCGCATCGAGCGCGTCGTCGAAGTTGTCGGGCAGCTCGATACCGGCCTGGTCCAAGGCTTGACCTATTTCGCGCGAAAGGTCCGACAGATGAAAACGCGTGGCCACCTTCGGCGCAGGGATCCGCTCGAGCCAGCGCGCGGACCCGGCCGCTTGCTCGGCCTGCATCACAAGGGCTTGCATGGCCAGATTCTTCTCGACCATGTCTACCATGACGAAGGTGTTCTGAACCATCGACTCAAAGGGATCAACGATGTCTCGGCCCGAACCGTGAATCCGCTTGACGGGTGATGCGCGGTTCGCGATCCGCTGCGCCACGCCCGCGACCCGCGCCGCGGTGTCCTCCATGACGCGCTGCATCGGCACATACGCCTGATTCAACGCCCGGATCTGGTCAAGTTGCTGCCCGCTGAATGCCCCATACGTCTTGGCGTACACCAGCATCGCATCCTGGTAGGCGTACACTGCATCGCGGGCCTGCTTGAAGGCCGCAATGTCCGCCCGCTTCTCAGTTTCGGCAATGATGGCGTCGGCTTCCTCGATCGACATCCCGGCTTTCATGCCGCGGTCGGTGATCAGTTCTTTCGCGCGCAACGCCACGAGGTAATCGCCGAAGGCGTCGAGGTGCGCGCGTGCGGGTGTGATCGCATCCGCCAAGGACGGGCCAATGAACTTGCCGGCGGCGCCGCGCACGCCCGTCTCGATGAACTCCTCAGCCTTCGCCGTTGCGCCTGAGGCTATGCGCGCGAGCACGTAGGCATTCGCTTGATAATCTAGTGGACGCCCATCGCGCATCTGCTCGACGGCGACCTTCAGCGGGAGGAGGCGGTCGATCGTCTTCGTGGCGAGGGTGCGGAGGGCGGCGCGCGGATCCTGCCGAGCCGTCGCAAGGGCACCCGGCGTCGTTCCGCGGTCGATCCGCAGTCGGCCGCGGTCGGCGTACGAGAGGCCGAGATACCCCTCGATGTTCTGCCGCGTCTTCAGCAAGTCGCGCTGCAGCGCGGGCTTCTCCGCGAGACGCCGCTCGAACTCCGCAAAGTACGCCGGCGCCGCCGCCTCGGCCGCGGCTGGTTCTGTGAGATATAACACGAAGAATTCCGCGGCGCCTTCCTTGCGCTGCCGGCTTTTGGTGTAGGAGGGTCTCGACGTGGCTTGCCCGAGCGCCAACAACTCTGCGGCCCAGCGCGGATCGCTCCGGTTCAGCTTCAGGATGTTGATGTCGAACTCGTGGCCGCCTTCGTGGAATACGGCCCGAAGATCGCCGGCCGTCTTGAGGCGAATCGCCCGCACATCGCCCTTGTGAATCGCGCGCGCGCCGCCTCGGAACCGCCCGACATTGATCGGCAGGTCCCCGAGGGCTTCCTGCAACTCCGTGATGATGGCCGAGGGGCGCATTGTCGCCGAGGGTCGCTGCGGACGACGCGGCGGCCGTGGCAGTTCCTGATACCCCTGCGGCAGGGCCGACGTCGTGTCGTCTACTTCACGCCCTTTCGGCTGGTTTGGCAAGATGACGCGCGGTCGTGCGCTGAGGAGCACGTGCCGGATGGGCGTCGTCTTGAGATTCGTCTGGACTTCCAAGCTCCCATCAGGATGAAGATCGCGTACTGTGCCGCGCTGTGGGCGTCCAGCGCCAGTGCGCCACTCCACAGTGTCGCCAATCTGAAACGGCGCTACCGCCCCTTCTTCGGATGGAGACGAAGTCTCTGAATCAGCGCGCGTCCCTCGCACTTGGGCTTCTGGAGACTCAAACGACGGCACAGCCACGCGCCATCTTTTTGAGTTTTCCGTATCACGCGAGACTTCCTCTATGGAACCAGTATTATCTGGTGGCCCCGCTGACAATATCCACGGCTTGTCGCCAACTTTCCTTAGCCGGATGTGCGTGTCCTCTGGGTATTTGTCCTGATACGCCTCCAGCGTGTCGACAGGCCCCGCACGCAAGAACGGCGATAAATATTCCGCAAAGACTGCCGGCGTCAACGGCACTACGACTTCCTGGTTGCCGAACGCCTGCCCACCCTCTTTGTTCCGCATCCATTGAAAGCGCCTAACGGCTTGATCCGTTATGTCTGTGCCTCGCTCTTGAATGGCATGAGGTACTCCTGTCAACGGGATCGCGGTCTGCGTCCCGTCCTTCGCGGCGAACACGATCTGATCGAGCGTGATGGTCTGCCCTTCAAGGGCCGTATTGCCCGCATACTGTTGGCCCTTCCCAGGCTTCAGGTACGCGATCGTCGCGTGCGGCTGATAGTCCGGATGCGTGTCGGTCGTTTCCAGTGCGTCGGCAATCTGCTTATTGAGTCGCGTCAAATCACTGGACGTCGCATCGATCTTGAGCACGTCTCCACTGTCTGATTCGCCGTTCGGAAAAAACGAGGTCTTCCCGAGCGTCACCGTGATCGGTGGCTCATTGGCTAACAGCGTGCGAACCGCCTCCGCGTTGTCGGCGTGCAGCCCGTACTTCACGGTGATGTGCGGCTGATCTTCACGTCCGTCCTCAGCAAGATCCGCATCTGGGATAGCCAGCGCCAGCGCCTTGACCTTCGTGGCGGTCTCGACCGGCAAATTCACCTGCGTGGACGCGAACTCATGCGGACCTTCGGCGCGCGGCGTCGTTTTCAGCGGCTGTTCGGCTCGTCGTTCTGCCAATCCCGCCGGCGGGATTCCTGCCCGGACCCTCCGCTCCATCGCACGTCCGGCCTCGATCGCCGATAGATCCGTTGCAAGCGGTTGTGCCAACGCCTCAGCCTCTTGGCCTGAGCGCATCAGGGCGTTGCGTGCCGCTTGATCGGCGGGTAACGCCCCAAGACGCACTTCTTCGATCGGCGGCAGCGTCACGCGAGGCGCTGCCGCAGGAACGCCTAGTTTACTCTCTGGCCACGCGAACGCGACTGACTGACCTGTCTCGTCGTCGATGAAGAGAGCGCCCGTTCTTGCCGAATCGAACACGCCCGCGCCAACATCAATCGCATTTGGTGGACCGTACCGCCCAACGAGATCGCGGTACTCCTCTGCGGACGCCACAATGTGGGTGTTTGGTGGCACAGACGTTGGCGGTACGACCGGCCGTGACCCCTCCGTCGCGCTCCCAGAGATCGCCGGACCAGTGGAGGTGACTGGCACGGCAACCGGCGCTGGCGGTGGGACCACGGCTGGAGCGAGCGCCGCATCGACTTGCTGCCAGACATCGCCAGGAGTGGCCCGTGGAGGCTGGCGAGGGCCACCTGGGGCCGGTTGGCGACGTGATGCAGGGAGCCGTGTCAGCACAGCCCCAGCCGCCCCAGGTATCGCGAACGCGGACGCCTCAATGGCTAGTTGGCGCCCAAGGTCTTTGACCGCTTGCAGACGGGCGCTCTGGCCTTCTTGGCGTTGGCCGGTCGGCGCCCCAGTCAGCACGCGAATCATGGGAGGTTGGTCTGTCCCTGGCTCGTGTAAGTACGGCTGTGTAGCCCGTAATGCCTCTCCCACGCGTTCCTCGAATATTTCACCAATCACACCATTCCACGCCGTCGCAGATCGCACCTTCGCGAGGAGGTCCGTCATCGTCTGGTCAGGATGGCTCTTGATCCAGCGAGCAGCCACGGCTGATTTGAGCGCCGCCACGCGCTTCGCCAGTGGAAGTTTTACCAGCGCCGCGAGCGGGCCTTCGAGCACCCCACCGGTGCGCTCTGAGAAGACCTCGATAAACTGATCTGGCACCGCCCGCGCAAGAGCCGGCACAAAATCATCGTCCCAGTCCGTGAGTTCCTTCTCTATTTCTTGCGGCTTCGGCACCTGTCTCCGTAGAGCCTCTGCCGCGACACGCTGAGGCATCGCCGCGGTCTGGGCCGCTGAGCCAGCCACATAACTCGCCGCTTTCGCCGCAATGTTCCCAGCCCGAGTCGTGGCGATCTTTGCAAGGGCGTTCCCCACTACTGTTTTTGCGCCCGTGAAGGCGCCGCCAGTCGCCGCAAATTCGACGGCGAAGCCTGGTAACTGAGCAATGACGTTCGCGATGTCATAGAGCATCGAGGTGCCACGTTGCTGCGCCTCCACATCGCGAGCCTGAAACTCTTCCAGTAGGCGCTCGTCAGACGCAGTGCCTTCATCGTCTCGTATGCGCCTCGCAGCCCGCACCACGTCATAGGCATCAACCGCTTGGGTGATAGCCCCGACAAATGGGATTAAGGCTTCACCCTTCTTACTTAATCTCGGCGGCCCTGCTTCGCTGGTGACGAGGCCCTTCATGAAATCGGCAAGCCCGAGCGGACCTTTCTTTGGTGACGGGCCGATGCGCTGTGAGCGCGGCGGCACGGGCGCGTTAAGGACGCTGTCCACCTCATCCCAGACCGAGGGTGTCTTGACCGGCGCACGCGCCAGAGGCCCCACTGGAGCGGCTGGGGGAGCCGCCAAGGCACGATCCACGTCATCCCACACCGAGGGGAGTCGTTGCGGCATACGCCGCCTACCGTCCCGCCTGAGCCCGCAGGGCGGCTAATCTGGACTTCACCTGCGTGGTGTCGCCTCCGCTCGCTTCGATGGCTCTCAGTTCGGAGAGGAGTCTACGGGCTTCCGCTTCGAGGCCAACCTGAGTCGGTGCCGCTGGGGTGCCTGCAAGCGGCGGTGGGGCTGGGCCTACAGCCCTCGCCGGGGCCATCGGCGGAGCTGGAGCGGCCGGTGGCGGCACGACGGGTGCCTCGAACGTCTGTGGTGACGGTGGTGGGAGTGGCGCCATTCGCTGGCTCAGACCCGCTGGACTCCGCGCGATTATCTCTTGGTCGAATGGACTCAGCGCGAACGTCCCCAAGGTCTGACCACGACGCACGTGACGAGCCCGCCACGTCTCGAAGGCGATCGGCCGCTGATAAGGTGGTTGATCCTCCTGCGCAACGCCGCGCACACGTTGTGTTTGTTCTCGATTGTGCTGGGTGAGATACCCTTGATACCGCTGCCAGTCTCTCGCGTAGTACGGATCGTCGTTCTCTTCACGCGGGACACGCCCGGCCGCTGCAAACCGCCCTTGCAGATTAAGGAGTCGTTGGACCTCTGCCGCATCGCCGCGTGTGTCTGCGGCGACAATAGCCGCAGTGATCGATGAGGGGCCTGCGTCCGGCTCACGCCCAGCCGTCGCCCATTCACTTCGCCCCTTTAAGATTGCCGCGCGCCGTTCCGGCGTGGTGGTCGGATCGTGGAATTGCGCTTCAAGGTTGGCAGGCGGCGGCTCTTCCGCCCACGGCTCCTGCCCGACCATTTGGCGTCTCTCCACCATCAACCCAGCCTTGTTCCGTATCAAAGGGCCGGGATCTTGCGGCCCTGGGAACGCTCTCACGTGTATCTCCCGGAGCTTCAATGCCTTCATCGGGTTGATCTTGTTGAGCTCGGGATAAATGACCGCGTCGAACTCTTCAGCCGTGTCGAACTCTTCCGGCTTGAAACGCGACAACACCTGTGCCATTGCATCGTCCTCTTGCCGCGACCGCTGATCGGCCGCATAGCCTTGCTCCCGGCGTGCGTCGTCGCGCATGTCGCGCTCCCGCATCATCGACACGTCCCGCAGGCGATTCGTCCGCTCGATCGCCTCAAACGGCGACGGGATAACCAGTGGAGCGAATTTTGGCATCTATGACCACTCCTACCAACGTGCGATCACGCCCAGCGACCGTGGACGCGTCCAGAGACTCTGCGCGGATCCCCATCCTAACTCGTCGCGCTGGCTGTTCCGTGGGCGCAGGCTCTGCCATAAACTGCTCGGGGTCGGACCCATCGCGCTTCTCGCTCTGGTCGGTGGCATGGCTCCCCAGATATTCGGCCTCTCCATGGCCGCAGAGAGATTCGCCAACCCGCCTGGTTTTGGCGTGCCGACGAAATCGTGGCGGCCAAAGAGTGTCCTCGGTTCAATTTGCCGCGGTCCGCCCCACGGCCCCGTCGGTATGGGACCACCAGCCCATGGAGGCCGCTCATCCGGTCCTTGTGGTAGCTTTCCGGGTGGGTTATAAGGCGGCAGACGCTGCGGTCCGCCCCACGGCCCCGTCGGTATGGGACCACCAGCCCATGGAGGCCGCTC
>ERZ1292629.1536-Hain-H43-01um-R1-1536-length-21985-cov-7_pt1 | contig 21985 bp, 26 predicted proteins | sample MGYA00564399_ERZ1292629 | MGnify/ENA primary metagenome ERZ1292629 (study PRJEB36523, sample SAMEA6512636) | groundwater metagenome | collected 2019-01-08 | study: AquaDiva: Metagenomics assemblies of 32 groundwater samples | reverse complement strand
GAGGGCCGAGAGTACATTGTTCTCGCCTGATGTCAGCGAAGTCGATTGCTGGATCACTTCGCCTCGCTAGCTCCATCGTTCTAATTCTGCATCAAAATCCAGATGGCGATGTTATAGGGTCGGCTTTAGCCCTAAAACGATCCCTTCAAAACAAAAAAATTAAGATCGCCTGTATCAGCCCAATAGCCGCTGTCTTTACCGAAGCTCTAGGCACGATGACAGTCGAATCAACTCTCACCCCAAGCGCTAATTTGTTTGTTGTACTTGACTGTCCCGATCTCAAACGAACTGGATTTGCCGCACCGCTTACCAAACTTGCCAAACGTAAAAAGCTAATCATCATTGACCATCATCAAAGGGGTGATCTAGCAAATATAGCCAATGAGTACCATCACGACCTAGAGGCCTCGTCAACTTGCGAGATGGTTGCGGATGTTATAGATGAGTTGCGCCTGCCAATCGATCCATCCGTAGCAACGGCCTTACTCTTGGGTATTCATACCGATACGGGTGGCTTTCAACACCCAAATACTACCAGTAAAACTCTGAAGTTGGCGGCGCGACTAGTACGCCAGGGAGCCGACTACCAACGAATCCGCCAAACGTTAGGCCCACAACGAGATTTAAAAAAAATGAGACTTTGGGGTGAGGTGTTGGGGTCTGTTTCGGTTAACTCGCTCGGTATCGCCGTTGCTAGGGTCAGTAAAGCGACGCTTGCCAAGACCAGCGCCACCGAAACGGACCTGGCTGGCTTAGCCAAATATTTATGTTCAATCGAGGGGACTAAGGCAACACTGGTGCTGGTGGAGACCGACGACGGCTGGCGAGGCAGTTTACGAACCCAAAGCCGAACCTTTAACGTTGGTCAACTAGCCAAATTACTTGGCGGCAACGGCGGTAAAAAAGTCGCCGGTTTCTTAGCGACAGAGGCGCTGGTTTCTGGTACACTTGTCGACGAATCGACTGTTTTCGCCGTCAAAAAAACGGCTGAAAAATAAATCTAGGGCGAGTGGCGGAATGGCATACGCGGTGGACTTAAAATCCATTGTCGAAAGACATGAGGGTTCGACCCCCTCCTCGCCCACTTAGGGTGGTTAGCTCAGTTGGTAGAGCACTTCGTTTACACCGAAGGGGTCAGAGGTTCGAGCCCTCTACCACCCACGAGTCCGAACATTGGAACTTTTCTAAAAAATTGAACTTGTTTGGTCTTTATATTACAACTAAGAAGGCTTAATGAAAGAATTGAAAATAATTGCGATTCCCGATCTTCCAATTTTTAAGAAGGGTGATAATGTTGCTCAGATAATTTTGGGGGCTTCGAAGAATAATGGAATTCTGATCGACAGAAATGATATTGTCGTAATTGCTCAAAAAATCATTTCGAAAGCAGAGGGTGCTCTAGTTAACCTAGAAGATATAACGCCTTCTGATGAGGCCAAAAAACTATCGGAAAAAACCGGAAGGTCGCCTGAAATTTGCCAAGTTTACATTGATCAATCAATTAAAATTCTAGGCACCAAAGGTAGGATGGTTATAACTGAACATAAAATCGGTTTTATCTGCACAGGCGCGGGTGTTGACAGCTCAAATCTAGCTAATAAAGATGAGAATATAGTCTCTCTTTTACCGAAAGATCCTGATAGAAGCGCCCGAGAAATCAGAGATAATATCTTCCAAGAAACTGGCAATAGAGTAGCGGTAATAATCAACGATTCTTTTGGCAAGTCAGACAGGGAAGGTTCTTATGGCATTGCCATTGGAATTGCCGGCATCAGCGCACTTGAAACGCAAAAAAAGCATGATTTGTTTGGCAATGAATCAAATAACAAAATTGCATTGGTTGACGAACTAGCGGCTGCGGCATCAATTCTCATGGGTCAATCCGATGAGAAACAACCAGTGATTCTGATTAAAGGTGCCGATTTCACAGTTGATGAAGAGGCGGATATTAGAAATATTTTAATACCACAATAGCCCGACTATCTCACAACTACTGAATTGCGGTGGAGCTTCGCAATAGACCGCCCCATTCGACGACGGTGAAGCCACGGCGGGCTGGAGCGCCAAGGCGTTGGGGAGAGATAACGATCGGTTGGTTCAATCCTTCAAAATCCATAAAAATTCGGATGACAGTGTCTGGTTTGGGGGTAACGGTCAGAGGCGCTAACTGATCCATTTGGTTTTTGCCAAACCAGGTCACCCTTACATACGGAGTGGTCGGCATTTTCGGTAGCCAAAACTCCAGAAAGTCGGCCGACTCTTTTTGGTTGAGTCCAAGTTGGTGAAGTTGGGCGGTTAATGTATCGGTCAGTTTGGCTTGAGGGACGATAAAGCCGCTATTGATAGTCGGATAAAGTTTGCCAGTTCCCTCCCAGAAAAGTGAGTCGTATTTATTCAAGCCAGAAAAGAGCTGGCCGCTCGGCATGGCTAGCACATTCCAACCATTACCGTAATCGGGATCGGACTTGGTGATTTTGGCGTCAACTTGAACCGAAACATTCGTTGGTACAGTTGGGTAGAGGTAGACGACCGGCTTACCGCACTCAACGTTGGCGCCGTAGACCGTGCTGTTGAAGACTATCATTCTTTCTAAGGCATCTTTCCAAACGAAAACGCCGTGCTTGGCTCGGTACTGTTCCAGGGTCAGCGCGCCCTCTAGCGGTTTGCCTTCGCCGTCAAGTGCGTAAAGTTTGTAAAAATATTGAAGGGTTTGATTGTTAGCGTCGCTAAATTCGTAGATCTTCTCGCCGCCTTTTGTCTTACCGCTTTCCACTAAGCCCGCGAGGCTGGTCGTATTCAGCACCGCTATGCCACTAGCGCTACCGCAACTACCAACACCGTCGGCCCGATAAGTGTCCTTGTTGACGCTCCCGTCTTTCCAAGTTACCTGCGGAACCGAATCGTCAGTCACGAAACTTGGGCGGAGCTGATACTCGAGCGCCGTGTAGTTTGGTAGTCGAAGCACGTAAACTTGAACGTTAAATCCATCGCCCGTACCGAGTTCTTGAGTATAAATTTTTCCATACTCTGTCGCTCCGACTTCTTGGAGCTTATTTTCCGGAGAACGTTCGGGGTCTGAAAAAATGCTAAACGGGTCGTACGAACGTGTCCCATTACTGATTTTGATGCCTTTAAAAATTAGCTCCTTCTGGTAAATCAGGCTTTTGTAAGCCGTGGTTTGGTCAGCACTCACACTGTCGGCCAGCTTAGGAATCGATAAAGTATTTTTATGTGCTGGGTCTGGATCACTATTGAAAAGATTGGGGGATTCCTGGACTAGCAAATTGTAACTAGTCGGGCCGATTTTCTGTAGCAGCCCAACGTATTGGTCATATTCCGAGTACACTAATAAGATCAGATCCTTGTCGCCGTCAGTGCCAACTTTATAATACGTTCCGAGTTCGGCGTTGGGTTCGATCGACTTACCGTCTTCACCCGGATCGACGGCAGTTCCATCATTGTAGTAGTGGGTGATCAAATTAAGATCGTCTAATTTGATCGGCTGATCCAACCATTTTTCGCCCGTTTTGTAGATTGGGGCGAGCTCGCTTTTTTTGATCTCTTTAGTAATCGTCGCCACTTCGGTTGGAGCGGTAGCGACTTGTTCATTTTTGGTGGCGTAGTAGCCGACTCCGCCACCGATGGCCGCTAGAACTACCAACAAACCGACGGCTGGCCAGAGCCACTTTTTCCAGATCGGACGCTGGAACATTGGAGGTAGTGCGCTTGGTAAATTGTTCGTCTCATCGTTCATAGTATTAGTATCTGGCTAATTACTAGGCAGGTCAACAACTCGTCCGCTAGACTCGGTTTTAATGAAAGAATTGACTGTAGAATATAGGGTGTCTAGGATTTTTGACTTAACCTCCCCGCGCATTAAGGTTGGTTTAAGTTTCTTGGACTCAACCGGCAAGGCAAAAAGTCGAATGTTGTTGTTAGTTATCTCTCCGGCCACAATCAGCCCTTGCTGGGTTTCTTTAGAGAAAGTTTGGTCAAAAAGCAAGTTGCCAAGCGAGTAAAAAATTGGCCTGTTTTTGTAGATTTCGGCGTCTTGAATAACATGTGGATGAGCCCCAATAACCAGATCCGCCCCAGCATCAATCCAACTGTGAGCTAACTTCTCTTGCAACGAACTGTGTTTCGGTTGGTACTCAACTCCCCAGTGAGGAAATACTAGAACTCGGTGAGTTGGATCGGTTTTAAGTTTTTTTATTAGTGGGGCTAGGTCGGGCTGACTAACTAAAGAGTGAACGCCGATTATATCAAGTGCTAACCCCTCTCCCTCAAAAGAGACGACTCGATCGATATCGCCGTTCCCTGGTCCGCTAAGAGGTTGAATTCCCGCTTTAGTAAGCAGTGCTCGAGTTGTCTCGAGTCCGGTACTACCGGCGTTGCCGCTGTGATTGTTTGCTAAACTAACTGCTTTGACCTTAATGTATTTGATTGCGTTAATTGTTTCGGGCGGAAAATTAAAGTGGAGATTGTTTGGATCTTCGTTGTCCGGCACGGCAGTGGCGCTAATTGGCCCTTCGAGGTTAACGATTGAGCTATCAGTCCCCCAGAAAACCCGATCGCCTAATTGATCAAAACTTTTTGCTAAGCCACCGCTCAAAAAGTTATGAGCGATCGATCTGCCAAACATCACATCCCCGCCGATAATAAAACTAACGACGGGCTCGACCGGCTGTTCTTTACCGGTAGAATAGGTCGCAAACAGGTGGCTCGTTCCTTCAGCATCGGGCTGACTGGTAATCAGTCCAGAATTAGTATGATTACTGACAGTAAATTTTTCTGTCTGATGGGCTTTAGCCCACATGATCGCCAGAGCCAAAGCGGGAGGTGAGTCAACTTCGACATCAGTGAGAATTTTGTCGATATTCAGTGTTGTTAGCGAGCGAATTGCCAGCTGATCATGCAAGTCGGCTAGTTGAGTTGGCTGATAATGCGAAAAATCGACCGAAGCGACCAATAAGCAATCCCGGCAGTTAGCAGTGAGGAGGGTCTCGAGTCGTTCGAGCTTTTGTTTGGCGACACCGGTTTTAAAAATAAGCGGGACGATTTTAGAGTCGGGGAATTGTTGCCAGAGGTCGGCGAGAACTAGTTTGATACCGTGTTCGTTGGCAAAACTGCCAGGTTCATTTGACGCTAACCCCTCCAGAGCTTTGATCACTTCTAGATCTGGGCTAATCTGGCCGGAAGTAATCTCCCAGATTTGGTCAGTGGTTTGAATATCCGCCGTACCGCTGAGGTAGTGATTAGGGGAAAGGAGAATGACTGTTTCGGGAGTATTTATATTTTTTTTGATTTCGCCCAAAAACTGCTGGCGTTGCCTCTTAACCAAATCGTGGTGGGGCAAGATGACGGCCGAAATGCTGACATTTGATCGGCTAAGATCTGTGATTACGCCAGAGGGTAGTTTGATAAAACGACTGGCAACAAAAGCCACAATTAGCAAACAAATTAGAGCTCCAATTATGACGTCGAGTTTTTTCATTCCAAGCTAACTAGCCAACCAATCGCTCGAACAGGGCGATTTGTTTGGTGATCATGCCGTCGATGGAAAAATTGGTTTCGACGAATTTCTTGGCAGTGGAGGTTAAGATTTTTCGGCCCGGCTCATCGGCTAATATCTCTTTAACTGAATTGGCGAACTGACGCGGATCGTGAACAACGACGGCGACATGGTCGGGGTAAATCTCCGGTTGAATTGGTGAGTAAAGGGCGACGACCGGCGTGCCGGCCAGCATTGCTTCGCCGATGACTAGGCCTTGGGTTTCAGTTTGCGAGGCAAAGACAAAGGCATCGGCGGCGCCGTAAATTTTTTGGGTATCTTCTTTTGGTAAAGCACCAGCGCAGATCACCTGGCGACCAACGCCCCATTTCTGGGCTTGATCTTGAGTCTCAACTAAATCACCCGGGCCGACCAAGAGCAGAACGGTTTTCTGGTCTTGCAGTAGTGGCTGGGTCATTTGAATCAGTTTGGCGATGTTTTTCTCTCGAGATACTCGACCAACATATAATAGAAGGGTCGCATCGGCTGAAAAGTGAAATCGCCGAGCGATCTCTGATTTGGCGTGGGAAGTCTTGGGAATATCAATGCCGGTCGGGATGACATCGATACTTTTTCTGACCCCATAGAGCGACAAGCGTTTGGCGATAACCGAGCTTGGGACGATGACTGCGTCCATCTCATTAGCGACGTCTCGGGAGCGAGTCCGCATTCGCCAGGCGCCGATCTCGCCAGCGTAAGCTCGGCCGTAATCCTCAACCAAAGTGTGGTAAGTTAAGACGCTCGGCTGATCAGATTTTAGCATCGCTTTCTCGAAGGCATTTGGTGCCCAAGTTAAGGTATGAAGCCAGAAGGCGTCGGGTTGGAAATTCTCGACAATTTTTTCGATCTCTTCGCCAGCACTGATAACGGAAAAAAGCCGCTCCTTTTTGTGGAGGGCGGACATAAACCAGCGACCAATTTCCGATGAAGTGACCGGATAATGTTCCGGCCGAACTTTGCCAAAACCATCGTAGCGCGGGGCGATAATTGCCACCTTATGTCCGGCGGAAATAAAACCGTCGACACTGGTATTAATCGAGGTAGTAACACCATTGGCTAATGGGTAGGTGACGGAGCCGATGATTATCTTCATTCGGGAAGAGCGATTACGGTCAGCTTTTCTGTCGGGAAGAAAAAGTGTCGCGAATGAGCGGCCAATCGGCGGCGATCACCGAAATCGCCGCTGCCAGTGGCACTGACAATAACACGCCCATTAAGCCGTAAATCTTGCCCCCAATCAAAATTGCCAAAATGACAATGAAGGGGTTCAATCCAACCGCTTTTGCCATAATACGCGGCACCAAGATATTACCCTCAAGTTGCTGAACGACTGTGTAGACAAGCAGGGTTAAGAAGCCCTGAAAAGGTGAATCAGCTAAACCGACAGCTACACCTGGAATGGCGCCGATCCAAGGTCCGAGAATGGGGATAACCTCCGTTAGACCCGACCACAGTCCCAAGGTCAGGGCGTAGGGCGAACCGACAATAAATAGACCCAAGGTCGTGAAAGCACCGACCACAAACATTAAGAATAGCTGACCCCGCAACCAGGCACCAAGCTTGGAAGCGATTTTGCGAGTCGTTTCGCTCAAAGCTTCGTGCTGGCCAGCCGGCAGAAGGCCACGGTAAATCTTCTTCAAGCCCTCTTCTTCCAGCAGGAGATAAAAGGTTAGTACCAAAACAGTGATCACGGCGACCACACCGCTAATTACCCCGATCGTTTTAGAGAATAACAATTCACCGACGTTGCCGAGCGAACCGGAAAGAGTATTGAGATTCTTGGCGATCAAGTCGGCAAATTGCGGAAAGAAACCTTGGCCCTGGACATTAAGAGCATTGGTGTACCCAGGCAGGTTAAGACTAAATTCCTGAATCTGATTAATTAGCGGCGGCACAATTAAGGAGAAGATGGCGGCTAGAGCCACGAAAATTAATAAGAAAACCGAGATGACCGCACCTGGTCGGGTGATAGTCTTAGCCCAACGATCGACCGTCGGCGATAGGCCAGCGACGATGATCAACACCAGGAAAAGCAGGACAAAAACATCGCGAATATAATAGACAAACCACAAGGACAGCAGAATCAGCACAAACCGGATCAGGGTCGAGTTGGTGATGTCGATCTTTTGAGGCATTAATTTGAGCGTAGCAAAATATATCCTTGGCGAAAATACCATTTTTGAATGGTCGGGAGTAGTCGATCACATTCTAACTCTGGTAACAGAGAAGGAGGGGTCTTTCCGAAATTGCCATTGCGCAACGAATGAGCTCTTGTTACAGTGCAAGAACTATGACAGTAGAAATCGTTCGTAAGCGAGGGGTGCTTGGTGGCCGACCCACAATCGCCGGAACGCGAATTTCGGTCAGCCAGATCGCTAATTACGTCGCCAATGGCTACGGCGCTGCCGATATCCAGAAAGATTTTCCCCACCTTACCTCGGCTCAGATAATTGTTGCTTTGCGCTACCTTGATGACCAGGCTAACAAAGAAATTCAAAACTTGGCCAAGGCCTCGGTCTAAGAGTGCTTTCTACTTCGATGAGAACATCCCGCTCCATTTAGCTAGATTTTTGCGCTCGAATGGCTGTAATGTAGAAACTGCTCATCCAAACCGTCTCGGACTAGCTGACGTCGTCCAGCTTGGCTACGCCACCAAACAGAAGCGGGTATTTCTCACCTTTGACGCTGATCCAAAGCACCAACAGTTTCCCCCTCGCCGAATCTTAGAGTCCGAGGGCGTGATTATTATTTCCACCGACGATCAATCCGGCCCGCATTATCAGGAGCTTCTACTTAAGCTGCTTAAGTTCCTTGAAAGAAACAGCGTTGTCGGCAAGTTATGTCTAGTTTCTGATGCTGGTGTCCGGATCCGGCTGGTAACCGAGTAGACTAGACTTGCCTGACCTGCCGAAGCCGCCAACTGGCGGAGAATGTGGAAACCAGCGGCCTCAACTCTCTTTTAATCCCGTGGTCGGGGTGACTGGACTTGAACCAGCGGCCTTACGAACCCGAGTCGTACGCTCTACCAACTGAGCTACACCCCGACCTCAAGATTAAATTTTCATACGCTCTTCCGGGGTTTCGGCGTTCTAACGAACAGGCCTCAACCCGCCTCAGCGATTCGAAGTGAAGCAGTTCACTTCTCATTACCGCTTCAGCCCAACTGAGCTACTTCGAGCTTTGGCGAAAAGCGAGCGAAGCGACATTACGACCGAGCGGTTGCGAGGGAGGAATACGAGGCGCTTTCGCCGACTACACCCCGCTTTCTTGACATATTCTACCTGAAGAGGTAGTCTGATCCAACGCTTGGCCGAAAACAAGTGAATTCCAAGGAGGAATTGGTTGAGGGTACGATTTCGATTGCCTTCGCTTCGTCAGCAGACTACCAAGATGGAACATCCGAACAAGGGTGGGGAGATTACAGAGAAGCGGGAAACTAAAGAACAACCGCTTCCTGACGACCCGCCTGGTCACACCGCGAAGATGGGGCTAGGCGCAACATTCACAGAGTGGTTGGACCTGAACTAGAAACGGTGGCGGATCACATCCGCCACCGAAAACTTTACAATATATTTAAGCCCTCGTAGCTCAGTAGACAGAGCAGTTCCGTCCTAAGGAAATGGTCGCAGGTGCAACTCCTGCCGGGGGCACAACTTGCACATTGCTACTGCCGGTGATACGAATAGTTTATGTCAATTGAGCAAGGTGGACCGACTCCCGAGGAAATGGGTTTGACACCCGAACAATCACTACAAAAGTCGAACCCTTATGCGGCTCCTGAGATGGGTGGGGTTGACACTAATCAGGAAGAAGTCGAGAAAAAAGATTATATCGAAGGCTTTGGTAACCAGCTACGTGTTGGTAATTCGGTAAGAGTGCTTCGATCCGACAAAAGGGTTGAAGATGGTTGGCTTCTCCAAAGTTTCGGCGAAAAATCGGCGGTTGTGGTTAGGGTTGATCAGGCCACCGGGAAAGAACTAAGAAAAGTTGTGCCTGTCGACAAACTTGCTAGCTGGCAAGTAATTTTAGAAGGGGCTAACGATTCTTCATCGACTGTTAAACCTGAACACCACGACGCTGTTCAGATTAACTTGAAAGAAATGGCTACTCGTTTAGGGATTGACACTAGGCAACCTGGCTGGCAGGACAAATACAACGACGAAATCCGAAAAAGAACTGACGTATAACTTTGACCACTAGTTATCCGACCTGGTCTTTGAGTTTTGCCGAGGGGTTGAACTGAACGGTTTTGTCGTCCCGAACATAAAAACTGCCGAAGTCAGCGATAACAACTTTCTCACCTTTTTTGAAGTATTCAGCCAGCGTTTCGGCTAAGGCATCAACAAACTTCCCCGCCTCCTCTTCAGAAAGCTGGCTTTTCTGGGCTAAAGCCTTCGACAATTGGGATTGATCCATTGACTTTCAGCGTAAGGCTTTTAGCAGGAACTAGCAACTCGGTACTAGGTACTAGTTAGATACTTGGCTAGAGCGCCCAACCTATTACGAAGTTCGTAGTAATCACGAGACAACTGCTCTGTATCTTTGGTTGTTAGGTCGGTGACAATCTCCAAACAAGCGATCACTTCGTAGGTTGAGCCCAGGGAAGTTTGGACGAATCGGTGGAAGTCTTTTCGTGACTGTTTCGCTGATCCTTCAGCTAAGTTTAGAGCGACTGACAGTGCGGCTCTTCGGATTTGTGAAGACAGATATTCGAGCTCGCGCGAGAAAGATGAGGTGAGCCGAAAAACCTCCAAGTGTAGCCTTCTTGCTTCGGCATAAACTTCTAAGCCTTTAAACTTTGGTTGTCCCACAACTAGTCCCCAGCTCCTAGTGCCTAGTCCCTCTCTTATCTCGCTATCTCGCTAAACCTTGTTTCGCGAATCACATTGACTTTGACGGTGCCCGGGTACTGCAAGTCCGCCTCAATTTTGTTAGCAATATCACGCGAGAGTTTCATCGCCGTTAAGTCGTCGATCGTTTCTGGCCGAACCAAAACTCGAACTTCGCGACCAGCTTGAATGGCAAACGATTTGGCCACACCAGTAAACGAGTTGGCGACATTCTCCAGCTCGGTCATTCGTTTGATGAACTGCTCGGTCGATTCCCGACGAGCGCCCGGACGAGCCGAAGAAATAGCGTCAGCCGTCCGAGATAAAATGGCTTCGACGGTTTTGGTATCAGTATCTTCGTGACTGGCTTCGATACAGTGAATGACTTCTTCGCTCATACCGTATTTACGGGCCAGCTCGACCCCAACATCAACATGCGAGCCCGGCACTTCGTGCGAAACGGCCTTGCCGATATCGTGCAAGAGCGCGCCTTTCTTGGTAATGTTGATATCAGCCCCAACTTCTTCAGCCAGAAGCGCAGCAATGTGGGTAACTTCGATAGCGTGCTGAAGTTGGTTTTGTCCGTAAGAAGTTCGAAACTTCATTGAGCCAAGTAGTTTGACTAATTCCGGATGGATGCCGACCAGGTTCACTTCTTGAATGGCCGCTTCACCAGCGTCTTTGATTTCGTCCTCAACTTGGGATTGGGCTTTAGTCACTAGCTCCTCGATTTTGGCTGGTTGAATCCGCCCGTCTTTGATTAACATTCCCAGGGCCTTGCTGGCAACAGCTCGGCGGATCGGGTCAAAGCTGGAGATCAAAACCGTTTCCGGTGTTTCGTCGACAATCAAATCGACACCGGTCGCTTTTTCAAAGGCCTGGATATTACGACCCTCTTTGCCGATAATTTTGCCCTTGATCTCGTCGTTGGGTAGATGGAAAGCAAAAATCGTCATCTCGGCGGTTTGATCGGTCGCTAATCTTTCGATGGCAGTGGTAATTAACTCTTTGGCCTCGGCGTCCCAACGAGCCTTCATCTGCTCCTTCATCGAACGGATTTTGCGAATAATGTCCTCGGAGTAATCTTTTTCGACTTCTTGAAGCAAATTCTCGCGGGCTTCCTCTTTGGTCAGCTTGGCGATTTTGGCCAGCTCTTTTTCTTGTTGATCGTGTAGGGCGGTGATGTCAGCTTTGGCCAGTTCTAATTGCTGGGTTCTGCCTTCCAGCTCGGTTTTCTCGCCCTCGATCTTCTCCATCCGGCGTTCGATCGAAACCTCTCGCTCACGAAGCTGGCTCTCGACTTTCTCGAGTTCCTTCCGGCGGTCGTTCTCTTCTTTTTTGACTTCTTCCTTGAGCTTGAGCGCTTCTTCTTTGCCCTGGAGAATTAATTCTTTATATTTGCCCTCTTGATCCTCTTGCGAACGAGTTAATAGTATTTGACGGACGACAAAGCCTGCGGCCAAGCCAATTCCCGCGGCTAAAGCGCCGATCGTTGTTGGTGTCATGTGTTAGTCCTTTCATATATTTAGACATTACGAGATAAACGAAATCGTAATATTTGTTGTTTTGTTTGCTTCTCGCAGTATATGCCTCCCGAGCAAGGGCGTCAAACAAGCAGGGAGGAACTAGGAGCTAGGCACTAGCGACTAGTTTCCACACTCCAGTTACAAATACCTAGTGCCTAGTCCCTCTTTCAACTACGCTGAAAGCAATGGAGGTTCATAACAAAGTTGACAGTACCCAACCCGCCCCCTAGAGTGGTGAGAGGAGGTACTTTAATGGAATTAAACGAAATACATACCGAACACGAACATGCGACCACGAGCTTGAAAGTTTTATTGCTGGTATTCGCTATTGTCTTAGTTGGCGCCTTGGCTTATCTCGTCTGGGCCCAGAACACTGCCCCAGATACGACTGATAATTCAGCAACGACCGTGAAGAAAACCGCCACGGCAACGACCGGCGAAACAGCCGATTGGAAAACATATACAAACGAAACATATGGCTTCTCGATCAAATATCCCGCCCAGATTAAAGACACCGAGTGGAAAATTATTCCGGTCAGTGGCACCACAGAAACACACTTTGGACCCGTTGTGACTGGAAGCGCCTTAGAAGGCTATGACGGCGTGTGGGGTATTTCAGTTATTACTGGCAAATCAGCTGATCAAGTTATGGCTGAATTTGGTGACCAATTCGGTGACAGAAAACAATCGAAGAAAAATATAGTAATATCGGGAAAAACAGCTACCTTGGTAACCATCACTACCGCCTCTATGCCTGACTGGGTTAGCAAAAATGTTGTTCTATCGTACGGAAGCACTGTGTTTTCAATTGGTAACGGAGCTCTCGACAATGAGGTATACAGCCCATACTTTGAGGACTTTTACTCCTCCTTCAAAATCACTAAATAATGACTGCTGAAGTTCCACAACTACCAGCACACCACGTTAGTCCGAGCATGAAGAATTTAATGCTAGTTTTTGCCATTGTCTTGGTTGGAGCACTGGCATACCTAGTCTGGGCATCAAACACCGCCCCAGATACGACTGATAATTCAGCAACGACTGTAAAGAAAACCGCCACGGCAACGACCGACGAAACAACGGATTGGAAAACGTACACTAATGCTGTGGTAAAGCTGACTTTCCAATATCCGGCTACATACAGTGCTGGCGAAGTACTCCCGGACGGGAAGTTTTGTCCCGCAAACGATGCTTATTGTAGCTTAACGCTCTCTGGAGGATCGTCCAAAGATCCTATTGTTATAGTTGCCTATCGAAGGAATATCCAAACCGAATTTACTGGGCATTATGATACCCCCAATCCTCCCGTGACGACCCTAGAAGCTTACTTGAAGGATGCGTTTGCTCAGACCGACACAACGCTAAAGTCTAACTTGGTGCTTGTTGATGGTCGTACTAGTTACTGGGTGACGGATCCAACCACAGAAGATCGAACAATGATCTATGTGCAAGTTGGACAGGCGTTATATTTCTTCAGCTTCGATTCAGCCGCCACCTACGACAAGCTATCAGCCGAGCATAAACGGATTATTTCCAGTATTAAGTTCGTAAACTAGGCAGGAGCTTGTCAATGGATTTCGTGCAGTTTATCCTTCTGCTCCACCTCCTCGGGGCAGGGGCGTTGATTGGAGCGGCTAGGCCTTCTTCAGCAGTCGCAGAAATTCCACAACCGATAGTCCAGATCGTTTGATCTGGCTCCGCAATAATCCTGGTGCTAGCTCTTTGTGATTAGGAATGGATAGTATCGGCAGACCGGGTTTGGGATTATACAAAATCATATGACTACCTTCTTGGTGATCGAGAATATAACCAAGTTTCAGAAAAACTTTGACGGCTTTCTGGCCGGAGATATTGGCTAATTGCCCCACCTAAACTCCAACTGTCACATATCTCACTTCTTCTTGAGGAACGGTCTGGCCGCGTTGTTTCAAAACCTTTAGGTAGCCCTTGATCGCTTCTTCGATATTCTGAAGTGCTTCTTCTGTTGTTTTGCCCTGACTCATACAGCCAGAGAGCATTGGCGCTTCTGCCACATAGCCATCGTATTCTGGGTCGTACTCTAAATAGACTTTGAATTTCTTGGTCGCTTCCATAGCTTAAATACTAATCTTTGCTCTTCGCGCTGTAAAGATGATATGCTACGGATTAGCCATGGATATTATGCCGCCAGACAATCAACTACCACCGCATCACGCTCCAACCGGCTTGAAACTCTGGCTAGCCATTTTTGCTATTGTTCTGGTTGTGGCTCTGGCATACCTAGTCTGGGCATCAAACACCGCCCCAGATACGACTGATAATTCAGCGACGACCGTGAAGAAAACCGCCACGGCAACGACCGACGAAACAGCCGATTGGAAAACATATGCCGATACGAAAACTGGATTTAGCTTTAAAGTCCCAGCAACTCTTAAAATTGAGGACTCAGTAGCCTTCAACCCAGCAAATGTTACTAGTGTTTTCGTCAAGACGTACAATCTTGCAACGATGGAAGATGATCCGCGGGGTTACGATAAAGAAATTCTTACAATGCTTCGCGATGACCTTAAAAGCGGTAAGGTAAAAAGCTATATCTCCGGTTTGTATGCCAAAGAAACACTTACTACAACTCTGTTTGAAGTTTGTAGCGTTATGTTTTTACACACCCTTAATGTCTTTGACGGCAATGACACCATGGTCCATCTTGAATATTCCCTTGAGTCTTCAGACCGCACGGCAGCAATCAAAAATAATCCATCACACTTCACTAAAGACGCGGCTAATTGCGGCAACGAAAGTATTTGGAAAGAAAATAGTAACTTTGAGAGTGATCTTGCGGCGGGAATAACGGACAGCCTCACTCAGCAGTGGTATAAAGACTTCGCCCTCATTGCCAAATCATTCAAATTCACTAATTAGCCATGGATATTATTCCGCCATTTTCAAAATCAGCGAGTAAACGTACATGACGCTGTTTCGTTTTGCACTGTTGGTGCACCTGATTTCCGCTAGCGTGGTGATGGGGATAGTATTCTTCTCTCTTGTTTTTTCTGTTAGTAAGCCCTTAGATGAGGTCAAGCTTAAAGCAATCAGCTTCATTCGACAGTTCGGTCTTTACGCCATGGGATTAACGGTGGTCTCTGGGATTTATATGACTTACCGTCACTGGGATGAGTTAAGCTCTAGCCCAATATTTTGGGTCAAGATAGCTCTGATCGGACTTGATTACTTTATCGCTGTTCGCCTCATTAACGCCAAGGTAGCATCAGGACTGTCGGGTGACCTCAACTCAACCCGTGGTCTGACCGTACTCACTTGGGGTTCCTTTATTGCCTTTATCGCAATATTCACGATTGGCCGAATTTATTTATAGCGCCAAACTCTTCATTAATCTTCTTCCATGGGGTAAAATTACCTCTACGGGCTGTGGCGCAGTTGGTAGCGTGCCGCGTTTGGGACGCGGAGGCCGTGAGTTCGAGTCTCACCAGCCCGACCAGGCAATGAAAACGAAGTTGATTAGTTTTGGGCTTTTAGCGGCGCTAGTGATAGTAGCTGGGTTTGGTGTCAACCAAATTAAGACCAGCCCCAAGACCACTTTGAGTGCTGAAACCGTTCAGTATGCATCTACTACTGTCCGAATCGGCAACAAAAGTTTTAGCGTCGAGCTAGCCCTAACCGACGATCAACAGGCGCTTGGTTTGGGTGAGCGCGACTCGCTAGCCAAAAACGCCGGGATGCTGTTTGTCTTTAAGCCCGCCCGAACGTCAACATTCTGGATGAAAGATATGCGTTTCAACCTAGATATAGTCTGGATCTTTGAGGGTAAAATTGTCGATATCTCACGAAATGTTCCTGCGCCGAAATCTGATACGAAACCCGAGAATATGCCGACCTACTCGCCGAAGACTGAAATCGATAATGTCTTAGAAATTAATGCCGGCCAAGCTGACGGCATGAAGATCGGCGATCGAGTTGAGATCGTCAACTCATCGCAAGTCTGACTGACAAGTTTCAAGTCGCAAGGACAAAGTCTCAGTTAAGTTTTAAGTATTAAGTCTCAAGTACTTAGAACTTGTGACTTTTTTACTTACTTTAGACTTAAGACTTCAGCCTTAAAGCCTTATCGCTAGCCTTCGTGAATTTTCAGCCAGGCCATTATCGCCACACCAGCAACAATAGCGACTAACTGTAAGAGTGACCGGAAAGGTCGGGTTTCTTTATGTAGCGGTGGGAGTAGATCAACTGCAGCAATATATAAAAATCCCCCGGCAGTTATAGGGATAGCGTAAGTTAATAAAGTCTCTAGGCGACTGCCAAAAACGATTGCTAGCACCGTCCCCAAAACCGCCGTCAAGCCGGTAGCAAAATTTAGCCAAAGAGCTTTCTGGCGAGTAAAGCCGGCGCTAATGAGCACTCCAAAGTCTCCGATCTCCTGGGGAATTTCATGCAGAATCACCGCCAAAGTTGTGGCAATTCCCAGCGGAATCGCCACGAGATATGAGACGCCGATTAATATTCCGTCAATAAAATTGTGGATACCGTCCGCGGCAAGACTAATATAGCCAACCGGATGGATGTGAATACCCGACTCTTCATCGTGGTGGTGATGCCAGTGGAAGTACTTTTCGACCAGAAAAAAAAGCAAGAAGCCGACCATAACCAAGTAGGCAACGGTTAGCTCGCTATCAAAGGACGCATAGGCCTCCGGCAGAAGATGAATCAGGGTGTCGCCAAAAAGAGCCCCGACCGCCAAACTAACTAGAACGAAAACGATGCGGTTGAGAATATCTTGCTTGAGCGCCAAAACGATCACCCCGACTAAGGAGATAAGGCTAACCAGAACGACGCTAGCCAAACTATAAAACCACACTTCCGACATCTAGGGTATATTAACAGCGATGACCTTCAAGGAGCAAGTAATTCAGAAAATTAAAGAGATCCCGAGCGGGAAAGTGGCGACTTACGGCCAGATTGCGGCTTTGGCCGGTAGCCCGCGAGCGGCGTTGATGGTGGGGCGAATTTTACGTCATTCCAGTGAGAGTGAGCAACTGCCTTGGCAGAGAGTAATTAATTCCAAGGGTCGAATTTCGATAGTAAATATGGAGTATCCGGCTGAATTACAGGCAGAGTTACTTCGAGAAGAAGGGGTAAGAGTTGAGATGCGAGCGGGCCCCGCCCGCAACGCCTGCATGCCCGCTTGCCAAGAGCAGCGAGGCAGCCAGGGCGCTAGCATGGCGGGCGGGAGTTACTACATTGATCTAGCCCAATTTCTCTGGCAAATTTGACAACCCCTGCGCCCTAGTTAGACTTAAGTTAATGACAGACACAAAGCAGAAATCTTGGGGCGAGTTAGCGTTCTTGTTTGGAGTGGCGCTGGCTATCGTGTTAAGTTTTTTCCCCGACACTTCGGACCGGACAACACCCGGATTAATTTTGGCAGTCCTCGGTTTAATTGTTGGTTTGTTTAATATCACCTACAAAGAGACCAATAGTTTTCTGGTAGCGGCGATTGTTCTGCTGTTGGTCGGTAGCGCTGGATTAGACTCTCTGCCGTATATTGGCGATTGGCTGTATACCGCCTTTGTCAATATTAGCCATTTTGTTGCTCCGGCGGCGTTGGTTGTCGCTTTTAAAACCGTCATCGACCTCGCCAAAAACAGCTAGCTGCTAGCCATTCAGGGTTAAATTTGAGAAGATACACCCGTTATGCGATGCGGGAATAGTTTAATGGTAGAACGAGAGATTTCCAATCTTTCGGCACGGGTTCGATTCCCGTTTCCCGCTCAATCGATTTATAATCTAGTTTAATTAGTAATTAGTAATTCAGTAATTAGTTATTGTTTCTTGATTTCTATCAAGAAACGGTTATACTGAAATCCATGTCTAGAACCGTTCGAATTATATTGAGTATTGCTTTCGCCATTTTTGTCGCCGGAATAATCTGGGCGACAGTGGCCATGCGCAACAATAAAAAAGACACGACCCCTAAAACTGCCAACACTCCGACGCTAGTTGGTACGCCAAGTTCAACAACTACTCCGGCTGTCACTGTCCCGGCCGCACCTGCCCCGACAACTCCGGCACCGGCTACACCGGCATCGAAGCCAGCTGCCAAGCGGGTTACAACCCAATACCAGATTGTTTTTGTTGAAGAAACGATCAGCGACGAGTCGTCCGCCAGTGCCTGGGCATCGGCTGGCACGAATGCTGACGGTTCCGCTTGGGCGTACGCTTACGCCGAGTAACGGCCAGCTTGGCTAGGACCGAAAGTTTTTTTTCGATCTTAGCGTCAGCTCTGGCTGACCAGTTCGCACCTATTAGGAGAAAGACCTTGCCCAAGAGAATCCATATACCACTTCCCGAAGTTGGTGTTGAGCTGGTTTACGAGCTCGATGCCAAAATTTCCGCTGACCTTTTAGAGAAGCAGTTCGAAATCGCCAAAGACACCGCCGAGCTTTTCACTTTGGAATCACACATCAATTCCTTAGCGACGAAGCGGGATGCGGTGCGAGATCGGCTCCTCGAACGAACAGGACACGGTGTCCGCTACATCACAAAACGCCACGGCCGAAAAAAGCTACCTAAAACCGCTGGCGTCTACGTCGACTGGAAATTTGATCTGGAGAAGGCTCGAACCCAGTTACAAGAAGCTGGGAGGCTAGACATCTTCGAACAGGCGGTCTGCCGACAGACTCCCGGGCGATTTGTCGCCTTTTACAGGGAGGGAGATCGGGACATGGTCTTGCACGACATTGAACAAGCTGTTGAGCCCTTCGGCGTCGAGATAAAGCCGTTCCTTCGCCAAGAAGAACCGACCTTACACTACCAGACATTGCAGCGCCTTTGCTTCAAAGACCAGATTCAGCTGCGCGGTGTAAAATCGCCGCGTTACACAGTCCAAATCTACGACCAGGAGCCAGCTGAAAGCCGCAAGTAACACCCCGTCAGATCTCGTCCCTCACCTCCGGGTGGGGGACAATTATTTTTTTAGCAATTCCACAAACACCTCACTGGGGACTTCGACCCGACCGAGTTGGCGCATCCGTTTTTTACCTTTGCGCTGTTTGTCGAGCAGTTTGTTTTTGCGAGTGACATCGCCGCCGTAAAGTTTGGCGGTAACATCTTTGCGCACCGCCGAAATATCACTTCGGGCGATAATCTTGCCGCCGATGGCCGCCTGCAAAGTGACTTCAAAATTCTGACGGGGAATTAACTCTTTGAGTTTTTCGACCAGTCGGCGCCCGTAGGATTCGGCCTTACTTCGAACCATATATTGGGTTAAAGCATCTATCTTGTCGCCAGCCACCAGCAAATCTACCGCCACTAAATCAGCTGGACGGTAGTCTTTGAGCTGGTAATCCATCGAGGCGTAACCAGAGGTGACGGATTTCAGTTTATCGTAAAAATCGTTAATGACTTCCGAGAGCGGCGCTTCATAATGGCAAACTACCCGATCGGCCACATATTCAACATTGATAAATTCGGCTCGGTTCTGGGCGACTAAATCGCTAACGGCGCCGTAATGCTCCTGCGGGCAAACCACTTCCAGCTCCACCCACGGCTCGAGCCACTGCCCATTTTCCTGTTTGTAAGCGACCGACGGCGTGGTCACTAAAATATTGATATCAAATTCCCGATTGAGCCGTTCTTTGATTATTTCTAAATGCAGTAGCCCCAAAAATCCGATACTGTAACCAGGCCCCAGGGCTTTTGAACTGACTGGCTCATACGACAGCGAGGCGTCAGAAAGTTTGAGCTTATCGAGCGCCACCGTCAGCTCCCGCTCTTTGCCCGGCTCGGGAAAAAATGAGGCGAAAATCATCGGCTTTGAAATCTGATAACCCGGTAAGGCACTGGTGGTGGCCGAGGCGACAATCGTGTCGCCGACTCGACAGTCGTGAACTGTTTTTAAGCCGGTGGCGACATAGCCAATTTCGCCGTTGGCCAACTGCCCGTTATCAATCCGTTTGATTTGCAAGTAACCGGCTTGCAGGCAGTCAAAATTGACGCCGGTCACTCTCATCATCAGCGGCTGGTTTTTCTTTAATGAGCCACTGACCACTTTGACATAGGCGACGACCCCCAGAAACACATCAAAAAAAGAATCGAAAACTAAAGCTTGCAACGGCTCGTCTGGTTGGGATTTAGGCGGAGGGATTCGCTGAACAATCGCCTCTAGTAGCTCGTCAACCCCCTCCCCAGTTTTGCCGGAAACAAAACATATGTCGTCTTCGGCGCACTGCAAGACTTTGACGAGCTGTTGGGCAGTTTCTTCGCTTTGGGCGTGAGGCAGGTCGATTTTATTGACGACCGGGATGATAACGAGGTGGTTTTGTTTAGCCAGCTGAAGATTGGTGAGGGTTTGGGCTTGAATGCCTTGACTGGCATCAACCAATAGCAAAACCCCCTCGACTGCCGCTAATGAACGAGAAACTTCGTAGCCAAAATCAACGTGGCCGGGAGTGTCGATCAGATTTAATTGGTAGGTTGAGTCTGAAAGTCTCAAGTCTGAAGTCTGAAGTCTGAAGTCTGGAGTTTTTGGGATTTGGATATTGTTTGGGATTTGGGTCTTGGGATTTGGGATTTGCGGATGTTTTACTTCGTAAAACATCCGAGCTGGGTTGAGTTTAATTGTAATACCTTTCTCCCGTTCCAGCTCCATCGTGTCGAGCAGTTGATTGCCTGAACCAACTTTGACGGTGCCGGTTTTCTCCAACATTCGATCGGCAAGCGTCGACTTACCGTGATCAACATGAGCAATTATGGCAAAATTCCGAATCTGCATTATCAGAGTAATTTTACCCTAACGGGTGACAAAAGTCTTTAAGTCTAAAGGCTGGAATCAAGTCTTAAGTCTGAAGGCTAAAGTCTAAATTGTCTCCGCCAGCCGGCGGATCGCTTTTCACCGCCAGCTGGCGGTCCGTTCAAAGTAAGTCTAAAGTTCCAAGCTCTAATTACTTGATACTTTTAACTTGAGCCTTACTTTAGACTTTAGCCTTGTCACTTTAGCCTTTCGCTAGTTAAGTGTGACGGACCCACCACCACACTATTATCAGCACGACTAGCAGTGGAGTTATCACCCAAAATAGACAGCCCCAATTGGTCCGATAGCGAAACTTATCTACTTCTCCGTAGAAGGATTGCTTGGTCTGATCAGCTGCCATTGTTCTAATTTATTTATTTTGGCCCAGTAGCCGTACACTGCCAAACCGCAGAAGAGACTGGCTAAAATGACAAACAGGTTTTGAGCCGACGGGCCGGCCAGGGCCATGACCGATAGGGGCGTAAAAATCTTGTAGCTAACCAGCATTACCGCCCCAGCTAAGGCCGCGCCAAAAAAGATCGGTGGAAAATTGGAGCGCAAATCGCTGTCGCGCCAAAGAACCGAAAATGGTAGCTTTAAACTCGACCAAAGTAGCAAAGCGTTAATTGTCGAGCCGATCGAGAAGGCCAGCGCCAGCCCAGCTGGACCGAGCTCGGTATTCTTTACCAGCATCACTGCGGCAATCCAGGCCACCCCGATTGATATTAAACTGAAAATCGTCGGCCGGACGGTATCGGAACGGGCAAAATACGACCGAGCCAGAATTAGGATTGAGCCCTGGAACGGTAGGGAGACGATAAACAGCCGGAAGGTATCGACCGCCCATTCAGTTTCCAGCGGACTGATTGAGTGACCGATACTGATATATAAATTGATAATTGGCCGGCTGAAAATCAGGAAGAAAAGCGTAATCGGCGCAAAGATAAAAATAATTAACCTGATTGACTTGCCGATCAATTCCCTGAACTCGACCTGATCATCTCGAGCAATCTGGCGAGCAAAATCCGGCAAAACTGCCATCGCCAAAGTATTGGCTAACAGCAATACTGGCGCCGTCTGCAGATCGTCGGTCAGACGATAGATGGCGATCGAACCCGAATTAAGATTCGACGCTAGGTGATAGAAGACGACCAGAAGCATTTGATTGCCGGTCAGGGCAATTGCCCGAGGAATCATCACTCTTATCACCTGACGAACCCGATCGTGAGCTAGGCCGAAGGTAAAACGAAACTGCCAACCCAACCGATAGAGACTCGGCAATTGAATCAGAAAGTGA
>ERZ1292629.1534-Hain-H43-01um-R1-1534-length-22016-cov-8_pt1 | contig 22016 bp, 33 predicted proteins | sample MGYA00564399_ERZ1292629 | MGnify/ENA primary metagenome ERZ1292629 (study PRJEB36523, sample SAMEA6512636) | groundwater metagenome | collected 2019-01-08 | study: AquaDiva: Metagenomics assemblies of 32 groundwater samples | reverse complement strand
GTTCTGCAAACAGAATACCAAGCCAAGGTTGTTCTACTGGTTGAGATACAGTTACACTCTCGCCTAAATCGGCTCATCAGGTTGACGCTCGCCTTAATCCGGCTCGCTCTGCATATACAATACAATGTCTTACTTCCTTACGGAAGTAAGGAAGAATACCATTGGATACTATTCTGAATATGGCGTAAGCCCCCGCTAGCCTAAACCCGTGTTTGATTACTTGACAATCTCAGGGCAAAAGGCTTAGCTTAGGTGTATGGTGGTTCATTGCAAGCAGGCCAGGTACGACGTTTACATTGGAAGGCCGAGCAAGTGGGGCAACCCCTTCAAGATAGGGCAAGACGGGACTCGCCAGCAAGTCATTGAAAAGTATCGTGATTACTTGCTAAGCCAGCCAAAATTGCTCGCGGCTACTACAGAGCTAAGGGGTAAGACGCTAGGCTGTTGGTGCAAACCTAGACCTTGCCACGGTGATATACTTGAGGAGCTATCCAACAGGGAGTAATCATATGGAGCAAGTAGCTCTCAAGCTGGCCGCCCCCATGCTAGACTTCCCCAAGCTTCCCTTGGTAAGTGAAGTCCTCCAGGTTGAAGGTGGAACGGTATACCAGCTATACCCAGTCCAGGAGGCCAAGTACCACAACATGGAGTGGCCCAATCTATGTAACTGTTCCCCCACTTATATGGGCTACGTGGATGAAGACGGCTTGATAGACCTCGTGATAGTCGAGCATCGGTGGTTAGTGTGAAGTGCTTATACTGCGGCGATGAGATCATGGACCTAGCTGAGACCCCTGCAACTGAGCAAATCTCCTTCCTGGCGTACGGAGGCAAGCCAGCCTATAGCTACCATACCCGCTGTGATAGGCCGATGCTAGAGGGTAGCGTGTGCTCAAGCAGAACCACACCGCTAAGTCTTGACGACCTGGACCGGCTCGGGTTAAGCTAAGGTTATGCCTGAAACCCAAGAAAATACCCTCCTGGACTTCCTATCACAGTTCTTCGGGCGTAAACCTGGTGGGGAGCCAAGCGTTCCCCGTCAGGTGCCCGAAGACATACGCACCTACAGGCCAGAGTCGGTTGATCCAAGCTTCCTGCACCCGTACACAGGCAGAACCCCTGATTTCCTGCTAGAGGCTCTCCTGGAGCAGGCTGGCCCCCGTGGCGCTACCTTCATGGGCAGGGCCGTACCCAAGGGAACTACGGAAACTGCGGCTCAGGTTGCAGCTAGGCCAGCTACAGACGTGCCGGAGGAGGGATTCAGCCTGCCCCAGTTGCTAGGCGTTGGTATTATTGGGTCTAAAGCTGGACAACTTGGAGCTAAAGAAGCCAAAGCTATCATATCTGGCTACCGTGCCAGCCGCGGCTTGATTCCCGCTGTGCAAGCTGGCGACGTAATCAAGACTGCGCTTGGGGGTATGCACGAGGATGCGATAGCGGCTCTACCCGCTAAGCTCCGTGCCGATGCTGTACGTGGGTTCGTTGATACTAGGACAGGCAAGTTTATCAGCGAGAAAGCCCTGTTCGAGTGGGATAAGTATAAGTCTCAAGTATGGACACCTAGATACTAGGCATGGCTACCACAGTCAACACACGCTCCCCCACAGAGCTAACCGAGGAAGCTTGGAGCTTGATAGACCAGGCTCTCAAGGAAGGCAAGATGACCATGGCAAGCGGCCAAACCATCTCGCTTACTCCTAGTGAGATCGTAGAGCTAGTCAAGTGGCTCTCGGCGGTCAAGATCAAGAAGCCAGACAATGTGCCAGTGCCGGAAGATTTTCAATTGCGCGCCACGAAAGTCAAGCATTAATTATGGCTCAGACAAACGGACAAAGGTGAAATAGTGAGATACGACGAGCCTGAAGCTGGTGAATGGGTCAAGCCCATACGGAAAGGCTACAAGCTTCGCTGTTGTGATTGTGGCCTTGTCCATCGTATAGACTTCAAGCTAATACCTTGGAGCCGTGGTAGCAAGATACTGTTTCGCGTATTCAGGGACAACCGTGCTACGGCAGCTTGTAGGAGGAAGAAGTGAAAAAGCCAATTCCATCTCCCCGCGAGAAAAGCATCCAGTTCGAGGAAGGCAAGTCCTACAGGTACAAGTTTCGCAAGAACAACACGGTAGTCTTTCACACCGAATGTTGTGCTTGTGGCTTGACTCACCTAGAGCAATACAAGCTCGGTGTTGATACTCTGACTGTTAGCGTGTGGGTTGAGAAAGAGATGACAGATAAAGCCAGGGTAGGCAAGCTACGAAAACTACGTCATCGCTTCTCCTCGGCTAAGTTTAAGGTGAAAAGGCTTGCTTGAAAGTAGAATCACTATTCCCCCCGTGCTCCTTACCCAAGTGTGACGATGAAACACCAGGGCACAGACATATCCTGCCCCAACAACGTGAATTACTCGATTCGGAAGAAAGGTACGTTGCCATGGTTGGCGGGTACGGGTCGGGAAAGACGCTTGCTGCTTCCGTCCTTGGACACCTGCTGTCAATTTCTATACCTGGAAATATGGGGATCGTGCTCAGACGATCCCTACCCAAACTACACGACTCCACCGAGCGCATCTACCTAGAGGTACTAAACCGTAGCGGTGTTCCCTACGCTCAACGTGAACTCCGTGATGGCTGGCCTGGCCGGATCATCTACGGGAACGGCTCAGAGGTTGTATTCCGTGAGACTAAAGACCCTGCTAGGTTCCTCGGCCCTGAGTATGGCTGGTTCTTCATAGACGAGGCTCAAGAGGAGCCTGTCAAGCTGTTCAACGATTTGACTGGCCGACTCCGCCTCATTCGTGCAGCCGATTACTTGCGTGGTATCATCGGTACTAACCCTCCTAGCCAGCAACACTGGATAGCCAAGAAGTTCCCCAACCCTGGCTCTTGGACTGAAAAGATGACTGTGCGCGGTGAGATCATTGAAATCTCCTACCGCATGGTTCGCTCTAGCACCTACGATAACCCCTTCCTTAATCCCGAGTACGTGGCTGGCTTGATGCAGACCCATACGGTCTCAGAGGTCAAGCGTATCGTAGAGGGCAATTACGGATTCGTGATGGAAGGAGACCCGGTTTATAGCCAGTTCGACTTTATGAAGCATGTTGGCGTGATGGAACCTCCAGCCCGGCTCATGTCTCTCTATCGAGTATGGGATTTTGGCTACCACTGTCCAGCCGTGACGTGGAGCCAGATATTTAGATGCAAGGAGGGAAAGCTTCATGCTGTCGTCTTGCACGAATTGATGAAGCAGAAGATTGAAGCTCATGCACTTGCCCCGTTCGTGCTAGAAGATACCGCAAAAGTATTCCCCAACATACCTGCGCAACTCGTATTGGATGGGGGAGACGCGGCAGGCGCGGCCATGAGCGATAAGGGGCCAGGACCAATCATTACTCTTGGCAGGCCCCGATCAGAGGGCGGATATGACTTGAGGTTCAGGTATCGAAAATTCTCTGATATAGACCCTGGCTTGGATTTGGTGAGGCTGCTTATACGGACTAGGTGCAAGTGTGGGTATTACCTGTTTATCGTGCATAGGCGTTGCCAGGAGTTAATCCAAGCCCTTTCGGGTGGCTACCACTTCCCCAAGGAGAAACCCGGCCTGGAGCAAAAGAAAAAGCCCGTAAAGGATGGCTGGTATGATAATGTCGCTGACACCGTGAGGTACATGGCTGAGTTGTTCTACAGGCCAGCCATGCTTGGTAACATGGTTGAAGCTGAGGGCGTGCCTGTGATTGGTGCGACAAGTGATGATCCGTGGGCCTGGATGAACCCATGAAACTACACTGGATTGACACGGGATGGGGCTGTGGTGGTATACTCTCACATGAGGGTATCGTGCGGCAAGGGGCTCCAATCTTCAAGCGGTTATTTGGTGTAAGCCTTGATCGGCTGCGTAAAATTTATAGGGTGATTGATTTATGATCATCAATTTGGATAACAGGGAAAAAGCCGTAGAAGACCTATCTAGCCTGCTTGATACCGTTCGTAGCAGGCGACAAACCACCGAGAACGAGTGGCTTGATGCCCACTCAGCTTGGCGAGGTAAGTATACCAAGAGCTTCTACAAGAGCGAGACATTTAACCATTACGTACCTCTGTTTAGGCGTGCCATTGAACGATACGCGGTACGTGGTGCTCAGATGGTCGTGCCTTCAGACACGTTCTTCGAGGTTTACCCCGCTGGTGAAATGGAGGAGGAGCTTGGCAAGAACGCGGAGTCGGTGCTCCTATTCCTTAGTTACTGGGCCAGGAAGCGAATCAGGATTTACTCGCTAGCTAAACAGTGGTTTCGCACGTTTAGCCTGTATGGTCGTGCCATCTCCAAGACAAGTGTCATGGTCTCCAAAGTTGGAGGTAAGAAGACTGTTTGGCCCACCACACGCGCTGTTGACCCTTTCCAGTTCTACATCTGGCCTGAGACCGCGATAGACATAGAAAGGGCTACCCTTTTGGCTGAAGACTTCATTATCCCCCTCGATGAATACCGGCAGTACGTTGACTCGAAAGTAGCTGAGGCCATAGATGAATCCAAACTCACCGGCGTAACCTGGCCTTCTCATTTGACTAGACGGCTACAGGACAGTGGCGTTCCAGAGCCTCACTCCACAAGTACCGGCTCAAGCGTTCAAGACGTTGAGGGAAAACGTGCTTTACCCAAAGAAGGCTTTGTACAAGGCACTGAGGTATGGCTCAACATGGGCTCTTATTGGCGTGTGGTCTGGATCGTGTGGAACCTTGATGGTGGCGCTAAGATCACTCGTGTTGGTAAGAAAAGCTATGACCGGCCAGCTTACCGCATGACCGTGGCTCGTGAGATACCGGGCGAGCACTATACGACCAGCATGGGCACGGACCTAGAACCCATACAAGTCTTGAACAATGACGCGGTGAATATGTATCTGGAGTCAAGCGCCCTGGAAATGGCTGGCCCGGTTGCCATTGACCCCTTGCTTGGCCGTACAAGTGGTATGCACTTTAGACCACGAGCCAAGTGGCTCGTTCCACCTGATGGAGTACGTGAGGTTTATCAAGGCACGAGAAATGCCACTCGCTCAGCCCTGTCGTTCTTCCAGTTCTCCAACGGCTTGATAGACGCCTTTTCTGGCTCTAGCCCACTAGCTGAAGGAAATCCGATTCGTAACATGCCCCGTGCTGGTTTTGCTGTATCGTCCCTGCTCAGCATGAGCCTAGCTGACATCAGAGACGCGGCTAAATCCATCGAGGATGACTTGCTCGCGCCCATGCTAAGCGATGCCTTCAAGCTCACGATGGAGTATGTACCAGACACACAGATATTCTCCGTTCCTGGCACGGCCAACTTTCCCAAAGGTCGTAACCTTGATAAGCGAGAGCTTGAGGGTGATTGGGATTTCCTGTGGATAGGCACGCTTCAATCGCAAGACTACCAGGAAAAGGCGCAGCGGCTTGGTGGTATGATGGCAAACATAGCCAAGATGCTGCCCATAATCCAGCCAGAGCTTGCCAGGCAAGGTAAGCAGATCAACTGGGCTATCATGCTCAAGCGCCTCTGGAGATATAGCTTGGGCGAGCATGGCGCGGATTCGATCATTGCCGATCTGACACCCGAGCAAGTGGCTCAGATGCAGCAAATGGCTATGATGCAGGCTCAGCAAGGGCAAGAAGGAGGCCAGCCATGAGTATCCATAATTATAACAATATGATTCCCTGGCATGAGCTACGTGATTTTCTGGAGAGTCGGCTCGCTCAAACCCGTGCTATCGAAGAAGCTGAGAACGATCAGCTTGCATCGGTTAGACTGAAAGGGCAAATTCAGCTATTGAAGGCTCTCCTGAACTTACCTGATGCGCTCACAAACATAGCTGAGGCAAAGGAGGCTGAGAAAAATGCCGGTTAGTGGCTATTTCAAGGGTAAGGGTAAAAAAGTGATGGCTTCGATGAAGAAGCGGTATGGAGCCAAGAAAGGCAAGCAGGTTTTCTATGCGACGGCGGTTAAACGCGGTTTTAAACCAGGTTCTAGTAAGTTTTAGCTTGCTGCTTGTCGCCCTGGCCTGCTTGGTGACGCTCCTGGTAGCCTTTTACAGTGCTACCTTCCTTTTCAGCTTGCTTTTTGACGGCGAGCATAGCCTGCTTCCATTTTAGCTTGCTACAATGGCCTTGATACTGAGAATGGACGGCTCAATTACCGCAAGGGATGCGGTGAATCCACGCCGGTATAGAATCTTGGCTAGAATGGCCTCTCTTCTAGCTCTTGGTGTAGCAGATTTCCTATCCATAGCAGGTAAGGCACTTAAAATTAGCTGTTCTCGCTGTAACCAGAGAGATCAAATCATGCGCCGTGTTGAGGAACTTGGCATAAGCCAGGCGCTTTACCTCATAGGCAAGACTTTACTCATGCGTGATTTCACCGAGGCAGAGAAACAACAGCTTGCGGAGTCTTTAAGCCGTGCCCAAGACTAAAGTAGGCGAACTGATGCCAGATGGCACTCGCTCGGATGGCTGCACGGGCTGGCCGGACGGACCGTGGCATGCGTGTTGCGTAGAGCATGATAGGGCATATCGGCAGTTAGGCAAGCTTTCCCTCTGGCGCGCTTTCATCGAGCGGCGCAGGGCTGATCTTGCACTTGCAAGCTGCGTTGCATCCAAGGGCCACCCCATTGTTGCCTCGCTCATGTTCGTAGGTGTTCGTATCGTTGGATGGCCGATCTGGTTAAAACGCTGGTTGGTAAGTCCCTGGTAGGGCTTGACAAGAACTGGCAAACCAAGCTAACCTTGTTTTATGGAACATGAAAGCAAGAACGAGATGCCCATGTCTGGTGGGATGCCTGAGATGCCTAAAGACATGGAGCACATGGTTGACCACCAGGTTAGCTGTTACGGGCCGGATACCCTACATGAGATCATCCCAAAGGCGCCTTCTGCGGATGCTGAGGCAAGCTCTCCTAAGCTAATCAAGTAAATGAAGCTCTGGCTCCTACTACTTACACTATCCCTTTTGGCTGGCTGCTCAGTCCCGTTGACAGCCGAGATGCTCCAGGCCCTCAAGAATGACCCGGCTTCTATGTGTGTGATAGCAAACGCGCACGGGGGCGCGGGAAGTGCTCCCTTCGTGCCCGTACCCGTTCCAGCAGGGGGTTACGGTGCTGCCAACTTGGTGCTTTGTCGAACCAACGAACCCGGCAGCAAGATCGTGCTTGCCCCTGATGGAACCTTGACAATCGAACATGGTTCTGCGAAAGTGAAGGAATGAGGAGGGTTAATTTATGGCTATGAGTACTCCTACGGTTACCAATGTGACCACGGCTGCGTTCAAGGCTTTGCATCCGCCTTCAGGGACGGATTCGAGCACGGCGCATCACCTGACTCACATGGGTAGTATAGCGGGCTCTCGTGCTTCAGGGACGGCTGACTTGTGGTATTGCCCACAGGACAACGCCCTGAACATTGAACTGATTTCGTAACGGTGTTATACTCGCCTTAAATGTGCGAGTACTTAAAAAAGGAAGGAGTTGATTAAATATGTTTGGTATAGGTACAGAAATCAGGAATAGCTTGGAGCAGGTTGTGATCCGAGCTAAAGGTAGCATCGTTGCTATGTTCCCTGAGCCTACTGAGGGCAAGTTCAGTATTACCAATATGGCTGTTCCATACGGAAACGTGTGGTACGTGGATGGGGATAAGAGCGCAAGCCTTGACGGGAAGTCTTGGGCTGGCGCTTACAAGACTATCCAGGAGGGGATTGATGCGGCTTCTGCTGGTGATCTGATTCTTGTTCGCGCTCGGACGATAGCTGCTAGCGTTAGCGATCCTGTTGATTACGCTGAGGCACTGACGATTGGCTCGGGTAAATCCGGCTTGTCGCTGGTTGGCATCGCGGACGGTCGTACGCAGGGTCGGCTACCTCAGATCAAGAAGGGGTCTGGTTCAGCAGCGCAGTTGATTATTCGCTCTCCTGGCGTGCTAGTTGCGAATCTTGGCTTTAACGGGGGCAGCGCGACTGGTGGTGGAATCCTTTTGGAATCTACTGCTGCCTCGCTCACTGATGCTTTTGGAGCGGTGATTGCTAATTGCCACTTCAAGAACTGCAAAGGCGCAACGGCTACCGATGCTGCTAGTGGTGGAGCGATTCAGCTTAGCGGCGCTCCTTGGCAAATTGCCATTCTCTATAACAAGTTCTATAAGAACGTGGGCGGAATCGTGTTGAAAGACACGGCTCAGTCAGTTCCACAGGACTTGCATATCGAGGGTAACAGTTTTGCCGGATCGGCGGCTGCTGTAGATTGTGACATTTACTTGAAGGGAGGTTCTGGCCCCGGTACTGGGTTGGTAATCAAAGGGAATGACTTTAACGTATTCCCCGCGCTTGCTAGCGGAGCCAATCTACGCTGGATGGATTTGACTGGCGCAGATGGCGGATTGGCGGCTGGAAACTACTTCGCGGACGACAAGACATTTGGCGCGACGGGAACTGGTGCGATAGTTCCAACAACTGTCTTCCTCGCGGGTAACTACGATGAAGGTGGGCTAATCGCGAGAGTGTAAACAGACCTGGGGAGGCTGGACCAAAAATCCAGCTTCCCTTCAGGTGAAGGAAGGGTGAAGTTTTAAATGGCTGATCCAGCAACATCTATAGTCTCTCCAAGCGCAGAGCAGGCTCCTAGCTTGCCCTTAGTCAAAGTCACGACTACGGCTGCGGTTGACGACTTCGATTACATCTTTCGTGCTCCCAACGGAATCAGGGCCATGTCCCTCCAAGGGGACGGTACATTTGCTTCCGGCACGCTTTCCTTGCAAGGGAGCAACGATGGAGCCACGTTCGCAGAGCTACCTACAGCGGTCTCGTTGACAGTTAATGGCATTAAATCGGTGGCCGTGGCTGATCTTGGATACGCTTGGTACAGGATTCACTTTGCTGGCTCTACGAACCCTACACTTACTGCTATCGTAGCGATAAACCTAGCTTTTTAAGGAGGTAACTGACAATGGCTGATGAAATCGTTAAACCCGTGGAAGGCGAGGCTGGGGCGAAAGCGGCTGGTGACGCTGGACCGGCTCCTGCTTTCGATCCCGAAGCCTTCCGCAAAGTGATCCGTGAGGAAGTTTCCCAGTTCATGGAGACTACGGACAAGGATCAAGTGGTAAGTGCTCACGTAGTTGGCCCTGTAGCCACCGAGAACCCGCTCAAGGCTCTGATTGACCCCCTGGTACAGCCTGGCCTCGCCCAGGCTCGTCTTGAGGCATCTAGCGCGGCTGACGTGGCCTATTTCTACCATGCCCATCCTGAAGCCCTCAAGTACCGGGAAGACCTTGAAAAAGCCCGGCTGCGTTGCATGGAGCAAGGAACCCCTTATACCATGCTGAGCTTGTGGGAGTTCTATCGTGGCTCAGCCAAGAACTTTGACAAGTTCGTGAAGGATGGCATTGAGGCTGAGAAGGTCAAGATCGCTGAGGCTGAGGAAGCTGCTACCGTTGGTGGCGGTGTCCGAACCTCCAAGACCATCAAGAACCCGTATGACATGACGGGTGACGAGCTAAGCAAGGCGATGGAAGGCGTAGCTTTTTAACGTGTTGTTCTGGCTGCGAGTCGGGTGGCGACCGACCACAATAAGCCAGGCCCGACCAGAGACCGTGCTGAAGGAGCCAAGCAAGGCGTAAGCTCCTGATGGGCTGAGCGGTTTCTGGTGGCATAAGTTCCAGGGATTCCTGGATGATGCCAGGCGCTTTAATTCTGCCACGAAAGGAAGGTGAAACAAATTGGCTGACAGTGCAACTACTTTTAGCGTGCTAAGCAATGACGCTCCAAACGTCTGGATAGCCGATCAAATGTATCGGTTGGCCGAACGGAATCTGCGTCTTGGTAAGTATGCCACAAAGTACCAAGTGCCTAGCAGGATGGGCAAGACTATCCGCATCGTCCGGTACAAGAGGCTTAACCTCCCAACCGCGACTTTGACAGAGGGAACTGCTCCTGATGCTGTGGCGCTTTCCACGGAAAACGTGGACGTTACTCTCGAACAGTGGGGTATCGTCGTTCTTCTGACTGATGTTGCTGAGATCACCACGAAGCATCCGGCCCTTCAGATCGCAATCAACCGCACGGCTCTTGCGATTAGTGAAGTGTTGGAGCGCGAAATGGCTGAGATGTTGCTGGCTGGAACCTCGGTTTACTACCCTGGTACGGCTACAACGAGGGCGACCATTGGGGCGAACGACAAGCTTGATACCGCTACGGTTCTGAAAGCTACCGTGTCTCTCCGTAATAAGGGCGCTGCCGAAAGCGAAGGTGGTTTGTTCAGTGGTGTCATCCCGGCGCAAGCTGAGGGTGATATTCTTTCGTCTGACCAGACCTTCAAGGATGCCTCTAACTTCGCCAACGTGCGGAAGCTTGAGTTTGGTGAGATCGGCGTGTGGATGGGAGTAAGGTGGGCCAGGAGTAACTTCCTGCCTATCTTTAAGGGTGTGGCTGCTCCAGGAACGCAAGCTGCGTTGGTTGCTGGCTTTACCCAGGCGGGTAGCGGTGGTGCTCTTGATGGCACACTAGTCACCGTGGTTGGACGTGATGTCACGACTGACTACGAACGGATAGTGTCTCAAACCAAGACCATCGCGGATACGGATGCGAGCGTGACTTGCACGACTCCTACAAGCACCAATTACGTGTATGACATTTACATGACAGACACGGCAGGTGCTAATAGCAAAGTCGTGTTTGAGAGAGTGGCCGCGAATACCGCGAAGACTCTTACAGCGGCGATTTACACCGCTGGTACATCGCAATCTGCCCCTGCTATACCGGCTAGTGGACGTGAAGTATTTACCTCGTTCATTACGGGCGTGGATGGCTACGGGCGTGTCGAACTTAACGGCATGTCTCTGGCTAGCTACATCACTCCGGCTGGCGCGAGCTATAGCAACCCCTTGGCTCAAGGGCGAAAGGTTGGCACCAAGATCATGTGGAAAAGCTTCATAATTGACAATAACTACTTTGCCAGGGTTGAAGCTGCTTCCGCGTTTAGTGCTGAGCTTCCCGCGTAGAGTCGGGCTACAAGTTGCCAACTGCTCCCATCGCTGTTGACAAACGTAGCTCAATTCGCTTAGCTATTGAGAAGGCAAGCAAATGGGTGAATTTAACCTACCTCCAGGAGTTACCTCAAGCATGATACCAGGAAACAGGCCAGAAGATGAGGAATGTCAGCACGGCTACCTTCTTGGCCTGGATTGTCCTGAATGTGGCAAGCTAGTAGCCACCGATGAGAATTGCCCTCCAGGGATGGCCTATATCTTTCAGGAACCATTGAAACATGGCGGTAAAAAGCCAAAAGTCCAGCTTGATAGGAAGGGCCGTATCCTACCCAGGCACAAGCGTAAACGAGCCAAGCTCACACCCGAAAAAGCAGCCAAGCGTGAGGAGAACTTAGCTAAGGCTCGTTTAAACCAGCCAATCAAAGTGACTCTCACGATGCCACACTGGAGAAACGGTGTGAACTATGGCCCTGGCATCTTGAGCCTGCCCCGCTCGTTGGCGATGGAGCTACTCAGCGAGGAGCAGGCTCGTACTAGGGCGGACGCTAGATTTTTTGGCTCCAGATCAGTCATAATTGGGCCACGGGGTAGAACAGGAAGCGTCAGGGTTGTAGAGGTTCCGGCTGAGACATTTGAGCTACCGTATGACAAACCTAACCTATACGCTGACAGGATTGACGGCACTAAACATGGGTCTGACACAGGAGAAGGGGGTAAGTTTTGAATTACCCCATAAAAAGATTTAGGGCACTTGAAATCACCATTATAAAGCGCGAGATGTCGCTATGGCAGCTACTTTGGGGTTCAGACATATTTATCAATAGCGTGCCACTTTTCAAGAGTTTGGTAGCGGCCAATCTAGTCGTATGGGCGCTGCTTTTTCTATGGAGGTAAATCATGCGTATCACGATTGAACCAACGGCTGACCAGTCTAACTATGATGAGTCACTTCAACAACATAAGGTAATTCTTGAGCATCCTAGCGATGAACTAACAGCCGTAGATGCTGTAGAGCTTGTCGCTAACGCATTGATTGCATGGGGGTATCACCCAGACAATATCAACGAATTGGTAAACAGGGGGTAATATGGCTAAGGTATCACTTTTCAAGAGTACCGCTGACGGCGAGCAGTTGAACTATGAGTTTGATCTTGAAGCTGCGCCAGGGGATGACCTACGCGAGAAGCTTGATCCCTATTTCCAGCTTGTTGATGATCGCCTATTAGAGATGAACCTTCGCATCCTGGTGTCTAACGTGATGGTAGCCAAGCTTGAACCCCAACTCCAAGTAGCTTTCCATTCCGTTATGGAGGTCTTGCACGGGCAGCGCCCGATGGTTCGTGACTTCGATGATCTGCTCCAGAAGGCCATTGGTGAGGTCGTGGAATCTTTGGCTAAGCGTGGCTATAATCCCACCAAGCTCCACAAGGTCATTGACAACACGTATAGGCCAGGCAAAACTGGTGCGGTGTCTACTGTTTTGACCGAGAAGGAGCCAGCATGACGCCCACCATTGGCAGAATCGTGCATTACACGTTTAGAGGTGAAATTATCCCGGCTATCATAACCCACGTTTGGAGCCAGGTATCAGTAAACCTAACGGTGTTTCCTGATGGTTCTTTACACAGGGCGCATCAGCCAGAGCAGCATACCTCTGTCAGGTTTGGCATCGAGGAAGGCGAGTGGCATTGGCCTGAGATCGTAAGGGAGGAGTCAACGAAATGAACCACGTTAGAGTTTTAGCCTTAGACCCATACCACAAGATTTATGGGATGCTTGTGCCCATCTTGGCTCAGCGTCTACATGAGGGTTTGTCTAGTCTTGGTGACGAGACTGACTACGTGCTAACCAACTTCATGTCCATGTTATGGGCCAAGAATCCAGGTGTCCTCCTGCTTGCTGCTGTTGACGCGCAAGGCCAGGTGAAGGGCTACACGGCTGCTATTCGCCAGAATGAGTCTGAGGTATTGTTTATCCAACCCCGGCTTGATGAACCGATAGAAGGAGACCCAGTTGGTGAAATGATAGAGCAAGTTGAGACTTGGGCTAAAAGCATCGGAGCTACTCATGTCGCAATGGTTGCTAGAAGGCTCGACGCCAAATGGGGGAAAAAGTACGGGTTTTCCGTGAGTCGCTACATTTTAACGAAAGATTTGGAATGATTACTATTAAGGAGCTAGCATGAGCCTAAAAAAGGAGCAAACAGAGTATATTGATCCACGAGTTGCTGAACTAGAAGCTGAAATAGTCAGGTTGAAAGAGTTTCTTGTTGAACAGGGTATTCCAGCCCATGTCTTGATAGATGAAGTACACGATCATCAAGGTTGACCCGCTCAGTCAAGAATCAGCTTGGTTCCTGCCAGAATTAGCCTCACGTATCCTACTTCTATTCGCTCGTACCTGCGGCAAGGAAACAGCCGAGATTGATACCAGGCGTGTCTTTGCCCGTTTATGCTTGGCTGACCCTACCATTCTTGTACTGGCCGTATATGATTCTAAGGGGCTTATTGGGCATGGTGTAGCTAACCTAATCATAGACCAATACAACGGCTCTAGAGAAATCTTTGTAACTCAGTGTGATGTTGATCCTGCTTCCCCTCCAGGCGTGGTTGACACCCTAATAGAACAGTGTGAAGCATGGGGTAGAGAGAACAAAGCGACCATGATGCGTTTTGAGTCTCCCCTAGACCTGCATACAGCACGAGCTTGGGCCAAAAGGTACGCCTTCAAATTGGTGAGCTACGAGATGGAACGTCCAATAACCGAACAGAAACCGTAGACTTGCACTCAAGTTAGGCTTGTGCCATACTTGAGTAAATGTCTAGCAAAAAGAAAACCAAGACCACTCAGAAGACCATCCTTGATCCGCTAACCCAACAGTTAAGCGAGATGCGGCTAGGGCAGGAGAAGCAATTTCTCCCTGTGCGCCAGAAAGCCGTGTCTGGCTTGGAAAGTATGCTCTATGGCTCCCCATTCGGGGATACAGGGCAACCGCTAACTGGTGTCTTGCCTGGTTTAAGCTCAGCCTTTAAGCGTGGTTTTGAACAGGACATCTTACCTGGCTTAGCGGCGCAGTTGACGGCAGGGGGTATGGGCAGAGGGGGCGCAGTGGGGGAGCAGGCACGCAAGGCTGGCGTATCGGCGCAGCTCCCCTTGCAAGAAATGCAGCTACGAACCTTGATGGGCTTGGCTGATCCTTCAGGCATGATGTTCGCGCAGGCACCCACCAACGTCCAGACAACCACGCAGAAAAGTAGCGGGGTTGGTAGCTGGCTTGGAGCAGGACTTGGATTGCTGGCTGCGCCATTCACAGGTGGTTCTAGCTTAGCTGGTTCACTATTTAGTGGGGGACAGGGTACTTCTTCTGGCTGGCAAGCGCCGTCATGGGGTTATAATCCCATGCCAAATAGCTATTTCTATCCATCACCTTACAGGGGGTAGCAAATGGCTGAAGAGATTGTAGCTCCTGAACTCTTGCAGCCAGGTTCCTTCACAGAAACGGCTGAAGCTGGTACTAAGCCTGGCTTTCAGTATGGCTCTGATACGCTTGGTAATTCGCTTAGGGCCTTGGCTGAGTTTATAGCTTTGTCACCAATCACTAGCGAGGAGCAGCGTGGCCCGCTACTTCAAACCCTTGCTAAGCAACGAGAGATGGTGCGTCAAGACAGGGCATCTAAGCAACTCCAATTCGTCACGTCTCACCTATCAGAGGCTTTTGCTTCTGGGGATGCTGCTCGTATAGGTAAAGCTATCAAGGAAGTGACCAGTATAGAAAACATGGAGCCAGAGGTAGCTAAGGTTGTGCAGCAGCAAGGGCTTAGCTTCAGTGAGCAGCTTGGTAAGATAGCAAGTGCTAGAGACGAGCAGCAAAAACAGTCTCAGGCTGTGGCTGACGCGCTAGAGGCTACCAAGATGGGGGCTAGCCGTGTGGAAGTCGCTCAGATGCTTGCTCGCCGTGGAGTTGATCCAAAACTCATTGACGATATATCTAAGTTGCTCCCCGAACCGAAGCCTGGGATTCAACTTGCACCGGGGGCCGGCTATTTCGAGCGGCTGCCAAGTGGGGAATTACCCACTGAACCCACAATCTCCATGCCTGCCGCACCTAAGGAGCCACGCGCCTTAACAAGGGAAGTGGAAGACCTGTTGCTTTCTAAGTCTGCACTTGGTCAACCCTTGCAAGAATCTGAACTTGCAACTTTAGGTGTGACCAATCAAGAGCAAGCCAAGGCTGTACTTGAGAACATACGTAAAACCCGCGAGCAAGAAAAGCTATCTGTCTTCGAGCAGCAACGCAAGATAGCTGCTGAACAAGCTGCCGCTGCTAGAGCGGTTCAGCCAGCGCCTCCTGGTACTTACCTGGACAAGAAGGGTAATACTATCTTCCCTACTAGCGTAGGCGAAGTGCAAAGCCTAAATCTACGTAAGCTCGATCAACGCCAAGAGATCATCCATGCCTCGGCTGAAAACTGGTCTGTTCATAATGACATGGTTCTCCAATACCTTGACATTCTTGCCAAGGAAGGTATGCGCCCTTTGACCAGCATGAAAGCGACCTTACAACGGTTCAACAACAACCCACGAGCTAGAGCCTTGTTCGATCAGCTTGAAGCTCTTACACCCTTTGCTGCGTCCGCCGTTACTGCGGCTGGCTCCTCGATGCGCGGTGGTGCGATGGCTGCTAGAATGTTGCAACCTTCCACAGTGGTTGCAGGGGATACGCTTGAGGGAGCACTTGAGAAGCTCTCAAATAACTACCAGCTTTCGATTCAACGAGCTAAATACGTGGGGGCCAATACCGCACCATATCAGCGCAGGCTCGATATGGTAAGCAAGATGCAAGCAGGTAAAGGGTACATCGTGATGGCAGGGTTTGAGCCAATTTTTATACCCAACAGGTAATTTATGGCTGACGCATACTTTGAAAAGCTACAAGCTGAGAATCCCGATGTACCATACGAAACGCTTGTAGCAGCTTATCAAGAGACGCAAGGCGGAACCCGGCGACCCGGTGTAACTCCACAGCAAACCGTTGCCAGGTGGATGCAAGCACATACTCGCGTTTCCCCTTCGCAAGTGAATATCGAGGAGAACCGGCCAATAGCCAGAGCGGGCGAGGCGCTCGAGCGGGGTGTCACAGGGGGCCTAGAAGCCATGTTTGCGCCTGAGTCAAGCATGGGCGAGCGGCTGCTTGGCATACCCCGGCTTCTTGCTGCTCCAGGTGAGGGTGTTGGAGAAGCGTTTGGCACCACGGCTCAAAACGTACTTGGTGCTGTTCCTGGGCTTGGTGGTCCCTCTGGTGTCGTTCCTGCTGCTGGAGCCACGGCTGCAAATCTGTACGGGCAGTTCATTACAGGCGCAGCATTGGCTAAGGGGCTTGGCATGGCAGGCCGGGGTATCGGTAGGCTGTTCAAAGCTCCTGCTAACAAGGAAGCCGTGATCGGTGAACTCGCCAAGGAATCACTTGGTCAGCCTGGCAACTTTGGTGAGCGTGTCATGCAGATGGGGCAAGAGGCCAAGGCGCTATTTCAAGCGGCTGAGCAGGCCGGTCCTGTTCCACTTCAGGGCATAAAAAGGGCTGTCTCATCCAATCTGGATAAAGCAGAAGGGATGCTGAAACCAAGTGCTGAGCTTACCGGCAAAACTGGCTTGCTTAGCTCGTTGAGTGAAAGGTTAGCCGTACCTCAGCGGGCTTCTTATGGCAGGCTCATGGAGTTTGAGCAGGAGCTTGGGCGTAAAGCTAGAGACCTGCTTAAAGGCGCAAACCCCGACTCCAACTCAGCCTTCTTGCTCAACAAGACGCGTTCTGAAATCCTTGATGCAATGGACCAGGTTTCTCCAATCATCAAACAAGCAAATGCGCGATACAAGCTCGACATCGTATCTCGTGATGTAATCGAGATTCTACGTGGAGCCAATCCGGGAGCCAAACTTAGGACCGCTCTTGAAGCTGATCCTATCATGGCAAATGTGCTCAACATACGTACACCAAAAGCTCTTGATGCTCTTGTCGCAAAAGCTGATGAGATTGGCAAGATAGCTGATCCACTATCCAGATCACAACAGGTTATCAGTTGGGCAAAAACTATGGGTAAGGGGGCTGCTGGTTACTTCGTAGCTCGATACTTGTGGGATTTGGCGCATGGCTCGAAGTATGGGAGATAACATGGCTGCTTGGGAAAAGGAAGACGTGGTTAAGCTTATCAGAGATGTAGGGGCTCCTCTAGCTTTTGCAATCCTGTTCTTGCTTATGTTCATGGGGCTCCTACCCTCACCCATGATGGAAGCAAGCCGGATCATAGCAAGCGTTGACAAAAAGGTTGATGTGATTACGGGTCAACATGATGCCGGTCAGAAGATTCTTAAAGCTATCTGTCTAAACACGTCTAAAAGTGATGATGCACGAGCACGGTGCTTGGAGTAGGCCGTGGCTATAGGAGCAAGCTCAAAAACTGAGCCAATCCTGGGTGAGTGGGGCTTGCCTATACGTGGTATGGCTCGCGGCATCAACGACCTTGCTATCCCCAAGGATGCGCTGCTTGATGCCCTTAACGTCGAGATCATAGATGGGACGCTTAGGGGTAGGCGTGGTTTAACCGCTTTATCCAGCCAGCTTTTTGCTACTCGTCCTATGGGGGCGCTTAACCTGTGGCAGAACGTGACTGCTGGCTTCATCGTGCTGGCTACGACAGCCAAGATTTGGACCTACGATATTGTTGCTGCTGGTTGGACTGATAGATTAGGCACCTTAACAGGCGATGCCGACAAGCCCACTAGAATCACGCAGTTCGCTTTTGGCTCCCCTACAGTTACACGGGCCTACATAGCCAATGGGGTTGATGCACTTAGAACCTGGAAGCCTGGTGATGCCACGGCTAGCACAGTTAAGATTCTTGGCGAGGAAAAAGTTACCAATGGTCTCTTCGTGTCATCGGCTGGCTGGACGCTTGGAGCTAACTGGGCTTTTGATACCACGAATGAGGAGATGGATCATACAACGGGAAGTACAGCCACGCTCTCACAAAATGCAAATGTGGCCAACGCTAAGACTTATAGAGTCAAGTTTACCGTGCGTAATCGAACAGCAGGAACTCTGACGCCCACCGTGGGGGGCGTTGCTGGCACGGCTGTTTCTACCAACAATAACTTCAGCGAGGATATACTTACCACGGGCACAGGCAACCTGATCTTTACCCCGTCCTCTACCTTTGATGGTTCAGTTGATGATGTATCTGTACGAGAGGTAAGCGCAGATGCCCCTATTTTTCGTGACATAACCGTAGCAGGTGATCGGCTTGTTGGTTTGGTTAGCTCACATGACATTCGCTGGTTCGAGCCGCTTAGCGACGAGGAAGCTCCGGCCTCGAACGTGCGTGTGCTGGCTGATACACCTGCTCCTACGATAGCGATACGGAATCTAGGCAATCTTGGTATAGTGGTTTACAAGAAAGACGGAGCCTGGCTCGGAGAGCTAACCGGCTTTGAGGGAGCTAGAGCCTTTCGCTGGACCCGCTTGATAAGCGTAGAGGGGCCTGCTTGCCCTACAGCCCTAGTTGAAGCTGGTGATGGTGGGCCGCACGTCTATATGACCGATACGGGCCGGGTAGCCATGTTTCAGGGTTCAAACCTGAAGTGGATCGGTGATGGTAGTTGGGCTGTAGTCAAAGGTGAGATAGACCAGACCAAGAGCAATAGGATATGGGGTGTCTATAAGCCGGCTGAGCGCCAGGTCTGGTTTACATACCAACGGACAGGTCAAAGCGATGTGGACGGGCTTCTCATCGTGCAGCTTGAGCGTAAAGATGTAGGGTTGCCTGCTGCTTCTTATCCGGGGCGCTGGTACAAGACTGTGACGGCTGGATGCACGGTTTATGATAGCGCGATAGGTCAGGATTTGGTTTTCACAGCTAACTCGGGTGCGGAAAAGGCTTACAAGATGACTGGTACGGATGATGCTGGCTCGGCTATCACGTCCTACATTCAGACGGGTTATGTACCTGCACCAATGCTAGAATCCCTGCGAGTCCTAAGCATAGAGCCTTTCCTTGAACGAGCAGCCGGATACAGTACGCTCACAGTAAAGGCCGTTACCTCCAACGTGCTCAATACTGTGCTAGGTACGCTTAGCTCAGGCACGTCAGTTGACTTGACGGCTACCCCAATAAAGACCGTTGTGGGGGTAGATGCCCGTGGTCGGTTCCTTGGCGCGCGGCTTGAGTGGACAAGCGCAGCTACGGTTAGGTATAGAGGGATCACGGTTCGCGCTCCAGTAGCTGCTCAAGCTGGCCCATCACAAGGATAAATATGGCTATAATCCCTCCAATCCTGCCGCTGCCGGATGATCCTACCGACAACGAGGAAACCCTATGGCAGATGATTATGGCGCTGCGTCGGGCTCTATACGGCGAGGGTGGAGCTTTGGGTGGTGCTGGCTCGTTTTTCTCATGCTATGACTGTAGCCTACCTAGGAGCCAATCAGGGCTTGACGTGCCTGGTAACTCCATTCCTACCACTATTGGCTCGCTCAGGTCGGATGAGTTTACCCGGACGCTAGATACAGACTTCTTGCCACTTGCAACTTTGGGGGACCGTACCAAGAGATGGGTCGTAGTTGAGGCTTCACTTGGCGCCACATTCCTCATACGTGACTCTGTTCTCGACACTGACCGTAGGCTATCCATATATCATTCTGATGCAAGCAGCAACTCAACTCGGGGTTTTGCTTATTGGGATAAGACCTGGGCTGACGATCAAGAATCCGGGTTATCATTCGTTGTCGGGGATGGAGGCGTTGGCGGTCAGCGTGATGTTGCAGCCGTTAGGATAGACAAGAAGAGCGGGCCTACGACCCTCACAGCCTATACGGTTAGCTTTGACCACGTATCTAGCACATGGGAGCTTTACAAGATGGTCAAGGGGGTCAGGAGCAGTATATCCAGTACAGCCATACAAGCTATATCCGTTGATGACTGGATAAAGATTCGCGCTGTTGGAACCACGATTTCAGCCATATGGGAGACGGCTGCTGGCGTTGAGACCACAGTTCTCTCTGTCACAGATAGCTCCATTGCTTGTGGATCGGCTGGAATAGCCGTAGGTAACACCTGGATTGTAAGCGCATCGCAATTTCAGTCTTTTCATAAATGGAAGGGTACGGACCTCGGCGAGGTAGCCAACAAGGATTGCTTTGATAACACTGAGGCCGATTGCAACACGGACTTCTTCCCCGGCCAGCTACTCATGGTCGGGCTGTGCGGGAATATCGCCATAGCCTGCTCTAACTTCCTTGTAGCTGATCCTGAGCGTAAACGGCTAGGTATAAACACCTGTACCCCTGATGGAACCCTAGATGTGTATGACGGCGGTGTGCCTAATACCTTGCTATTTTCTGCAAGCAAAACAACTACTTACATAAATCCTGTCAGTGGTAGCGTGGTCATAGGCCGTGGGACCCCTGCGTTTAACACGGCATTTACCCTTCACATGGCAGGGAATCTGGCTCAGGATGCTATTACCCCTGTCTTTACGGGGCGTGGCTGCGCGGGCTCAGTCAATACACCCACGGCAATACAGCAGAATAGCACGCTAGTTACCTTCTCCGGTCGGGCATTTGGAGCCGCAGCCTACTCAGGGGACCGTGGTGCATTTAGTGTCAAAGCCAACCAGAACTGGACAGATGCGGCACAGGGTACTTATTTGACCCTTGAGACCACGCCAAATGGCTCCACGACTCAAGCTGAGCGGTTCAGGATCGGTCCCCTTGGTGAATTAGGCATTGGTGGGGCCACATTTGGCACGCTAGGCTACGTTCTAGCCTCGGGAGGGGCAGGAGCACCCCCTACCTGGTCAAACCTCGCCTCGTTGCCCACAGGCTTAACGGCGGGTAGCGTGGTGTTTATTGGGGCTACAGGACTCCTAGCCGAGGACGCGGCTAACCTAGTCTGGAACGACACGCAGAACTGCTTGGTTGTGGGAGGCTCAGCCGCTAGGTTCTCAGGCACCCATGCGGAGTTCATAGACACAGGTAGCGCAGAACCGCATGGGGTCGTTGCTAGCCAATACTCAGGGGATACCGTAGCTGCTCATTTGAGTCTATCCAAGGCGAGGGGCACGTTTGCCCTGCCAACGGCGGTCCTGTCAGGAGATGTCTTGGGTAATATCGGCTACTTTGGCCTGGATTCTAGCGCGACCTGGGCGCGTGGGGCCGATATACGGGTGACAACTGGGGCCAACTGGACAAGCACGGATCATAGCGCACAGCTTATATTCAGGACAACCCCGGTTGGCTCTACTACACTCACGGAGGGCTTCCGTATAGGCCCAAGCGGTCAGTGGGGCATCGGTGGAGCTACGTATGGTACGGCAGGGCAATACTTTAGGTCGGCAGGTGCAGCAGCCGCGCCCACTTGGGCCACGATTGCTGCAAGCGAGATTACAGGCTCAGCCCTCACCAAAACTGACGACACCAACGTCACCCTCACGCTTGGTGGGTCTCCAACAACTGCGCTGTTAAACGCTGCCAGTTTGACGCTTGGCTGGACCGGAACACTTGCGGTAGCGAGGGGTGGCACAGGCCAGTCAACCGTAGCTGGTTACAATGCCCTCCTGGATCATGGAGCCTTGCTTGGGCTAGCGGATGATGACCACACGCAGTATTTGCTTGCTAGCGGAACTCGTGCCCTGGCTGGTGCCTGGAATATGGCTAGCCAGGCGATCACCAACTTGAACATGGACTCAGGGACGATTGATGGGGCAACTATCACTAGCCCGACTCTGGCTGGCACGTTAGCTGGCACTTATAGTATTGGAGGGACACCAACACTAGCAAGTGATTTGACCGTCGCAAGTGGGATAAATATAGACTTTTTAAACAGCGCCAGCAGGATACGGCGGACGGCGGATAACCGACTTAGTTTCGCGGGCGACTTTACAGGCTCAGCCAACACCCGAGGTGGGATATTTGAAGGCGTGCTCACGATACCCACAAGCGGGATTGGCGTAGGCACTCGTTACG
>ERZ1292629.1533-Hain-H43-01um-R1-1533-length-22024-cov-38_pt1 | contig 22024 bp, 21 predicted proteins | sample MGYA00564399_ERZ1292629 | MGnify/ENA primary metagenome ERZ1292629 (study PRJEB36523, sample SAMEA6512636) | groundwater metagenome | collected 2019-01-08 | study: AquaDiva: Metagenomics assemblies of 32 groundwater samples | reverse complement strand
AAAAAAGTGACTCTACAACACGTCTGCAGAATTCTGTCCGGTTTCAGGTCCTCCTTGGGATAGACGCGCGGGCTTCCGCCTGCGAGGGGAGAACAGCGCACGCGTACTCGTTCGCGCGGCTCTTGTCGCAGTGTGCCAAAGAAGCGGGAACATCCGCCACAATAGCGGTTTCAGACCAAATGCCCTCGCCTGCCAGTCGGTCGGTCGACCAGCCTGCCGAACCGCTCGCCTGCCAGATCCACGCCCCTCATTGCTCATCGCCCCCACCAACCACCAACCACCAACCTCTACTCGTGCAGCGTGCATATCCGCCGTGCGCACCGCTGCCGTAGTCTCGAGCCGTGTACATATCGCGGGGGGAACATGTATCATAAATGATACGGAATTCCAGCTACAGTTGTCAGTCTGGTTCCCCTGGGCTGTGACGTAAGCCGTTGGTATCACGCGTGTTACGCACGCCCATCCGCACGCACATGCCCGGCAGCGCCCCCGCGGACGCGACCGTATGTGGTACGTTCCCCACCGACATTTTTTGATGAGGTCGAGGGAGGGGTTCGCAGGGAGTTAGGTGGTTGGAGGTAGTAGATGTGGAGGAATGGAGGAGGAATGGTTGTGAAGTACCATAGGAGGCGGAGAAATGGGATAGTAGATGGTTGTGTAGTACCAAAAAGGGAAGAGGAGGGAGGAAGAAGGGGCAGTACAGCGGTTTTTGGTGACGGAGGGATAAGATGTTGTGGTGTAGGGTATTAGGAGTGGTAGGCGAGAAGTAGGAGGTATGTGGTTTCAAGTAGAGCGGATGGTTGGGAGGAAAGAGTCAAGAGATACCTTTAGCTTTGGCGTGCTGACGTTCGGCGTTGAGGGCGTGGAGGGGATGGCATTGTTTACGGTGGTATGAGAAGTCGGAGGGGAAGAAGCGGCAGCAGCCTTCGCAGCAGCCGAAGTTGGGATTAGGAGTGGGGTTAGCGGCTAGGAATTGGTATTCGAGGAGTGGAGCTGGTGGTAGGAGCCCGAGGTTGAGAAGTTGTTGGATGGCGGTGTGAGTGGAGAAGAGGTCGACGCCTGGGAAGGACTGGGTACGATCGCCGTTAGATTTGGGGAAGCCGGCGAGAGCGGCGTGATAAGCGCGCTTCAATGCTTTGATGCGCCAGAATCTGGTAGGAGTGGGGATGCGTGGGGAGAGCCATAAAGGCCTTGGTGGTTCCTTGAACATGAAGGCGGAGGTGACGTAGGCGATTCGGCCGTAGATTTTGGAAGGGGCGAAATGGAGTTTAGGATTTAGGGCATCGAGGTCCTTGAAAGAGAGGTGGTCGAGGTCATGGAGTTTGGCGATGTAGAGGCATTGGAGCCGGACGGGGTTATCGGGTGCGAAGTAGGAGTTTTTTTTGAGACCGAGTTTGATCCACCCGAGAGGGGATTGTGAACCGATGGGGAGTCCTTTGCGGGATTTGACGGCCATTCCTTCTTTGGTACGGTCGGCGATGGTATCGCGTTCGAGTTGTTTGGTAGCGGCCATGACGGTGTAGAGGAAGCAGCCGGTGGGGGTTGAGTAGTCGTAGTCGGGCATATCAAGGAGGAGGAGGCGGATATTACGGGAGATGAGCCGTTTGGCAGTTTGGAGCCAGTTGAGTGTAGAGCGGCAAGGTCTATCGAAGCGGGCGGCGACGATGGTATCTCCGCCACGTGCGGCGTTCCAGACGATGGAGCCCATAGGACGTAATTCCCAGTCGGTGGATCCGGAGACGGCCTCGTCAGCGAAGAAGCCGATCCAGCGGGCTAAACCGGCGTGTGGGACGGAGATGGGAGCTTGGAAGGGGTTGAGAGCATCGGAGGTTTTAGGTATTTGGAGGATGTGTCCGGACTGGTCGAGATGGGAGAAGGCGAGTTTTCGTTGTTCGTTTTGGAACCATTCGAGGCAGCGGAAGTGTTGGCCGTCGACGGTGAGGATTTGTTTTTCATCGGAGGCGCGTCCGTAGCCGAAGATCCAGGGTTTACCATCACGTGCGGCGTTGAGGGCGGCGATGGCGTTGACGGAGTCGCGAAGGACGGTAGAGTCAGTCTGGTTGGGTGTCATGTCGAGTGCTACTTGTGGCGAGGGTATCGTTGTCTATGCCTTGTAAGGCGTTGACGCAGGCCACGATACGTTCGAGAGTTGGTAGTAGTTCTATGGCGCGTTCTTCATTTTCAGGATAGAAGATGGTCATGTTTCGAGCATCGTCGATACAGGGCCATCGCGGGGGTTTGGTGTAATCGAGTTGGAATCCGATATGCCAAGGTTCGTGGTATTGGGACATTTCGTATCACCCCCAGGGCAGAGAGTCTTGGTTCAGTGCAGCGCGGAACCGCTGGATGGCCTCCTGGCTCGTGTAGAGCGTTCCGCCATCCAGCACAGACTGGAGCCTCACTCGCTTCTGGGTGCGGCGATTGAAGAGACCTGGTTTGCACCAGCGCCGGATAGTTCTCAAGTTTGGAGTCCGGTGCCCATGCCGGAAGAGAGAGCGCCCTTCTTTTAGGGTGAGCATGTTTTCGTCGAATATCTCGAACACAGCTGTTCTCCTTTCCGGACTCCGATTTGCAACTCAACTGCAACTGTAACAAAGATGGACAAGTAGTGTCAAGTGGGTACATCTCGTTTAGTTGTAAAACTAGACTGGGGAACGTCTTGTGTGTTATGACAAACGAAGTCAACCGCACGCATGCTCAATCGATACGGAGAAGAGAATGGCCCGCACCCGCACGTCTGGCAAGCCGGAACCCGCACCCGAGTCTCCCGTTGAAGCCACAAGCCCAGGTCAAGAAGTTCTGGAATCTCTCCAGGCGAGCGCGCCCGATCCGGTCAGTCCGGCCTCAGGCCCTGCTCCGGTTCTGCCAAAGCCCCCGGTGGCTTCTGCCACAGAGCCAGCAGAGTCCGCGGAGCCGCCGTCTTTCATTCAGCAACTCTCCGACTTCGGTTTTGCGGATGTTCAATCCGATTCGGATGCACAGACTCGGGTCGTCGAGCTTTTGCGACAACAGAAGCAAGACCTGGAGCGAATGCAGGGGGAACGGGAATCTCTTGAGCAGTTCGCCAACTACGGCCGGCAATACGTTCAGCAACTGCAGCAGGGTAGCCGTGTTGTATCTCCGGCAGGTGCGGAAGAGACGAAACCTTGGTGGACGCCCCCGCACGTCGACATGACCTGGTACGACCGCTACCGCGAGATCGACCCGGAGACGAATGCAGTCCGGTGGAAGCGAGATACGCCGGCCAATGTTATTTCCGCAGCCCAGGCATTCGAGACGCATGTACAGGACTGGGCCTCGGAACTCGCCACCCGTCCGCAGGAAGCATTCCACAAAGGCACGTTCGGAACGCTTCGGGAGCACAAGGAAGAACTGAAGCAGCTGCTGCAGCCGCTCATCGAGGAAATCTATTCCTCGCGCCGTTCTGTCGAAACGGAGCAGGACTTCCTGCAACGGATCGAGCAAGAGAATGCTGACTGGCTCTATCAGATTGATCCTCGCACGAACGAGCCCATGTACGGGAAGTGGAGTCAGGACGGAGCACTGATGATCCAGTTCATGAACCAGGAGCGTGAGGCCGGCATCTCGAGCGCACAAGACCAGTGGACACGGGCCAAGGATCGCATGGAATTGCAGCTCTTGCGTGCCTCCGCCAAACAAGACAAGACGGCAACTACCGCTCAGCAGGCTGCCCAGGACAAGCGCAGCCAGCATCTACGACGCGCCGCAACGCGAGAATCGATACCACCCCGAGGCGGATCTGTAACTAGGCAAGAGACGCGGGAACCGCGACCGCAGAACGCGAACTTGAGCATGGGCCAACAACTCATCCAGCAAATGGAAGAAGAGGGTGTGGCCCTGCCCTAACGTGAAAGGTTAAAGACCATGGCAGGTTACCTCGGTTACGAAGCGGTGGCGTTCGCCCGGTCGATGCACACGACTCTGGCGAAGAACATTCGCGAACTGGAAGAATCGTTTCTCAAGAACTTCCAGATATTGGCCTTGCTCGAAGCCGGCGGGCGTGTGAGCCTCAACAACGGAGGTCGTGGTTTCGATTGGCCGGTGCAGTACCGGATACACAACGTCGAAGGAAATACCGGTGAGACCCAGCGCAGTTTCGCTCGCCGCAATCTCTTCAAGACGGCTTCCATGGAGTACCGCGGCTACCAAGCCACGGACGCGATGTTCTATCGAGAGTTTCTGGAGAATCGCGGACCGGAAGGGGTCGTAAAAGTCTACGACAACTTTACCCAGCGGCTCTCAACCTCCATCAAGCAGACCTTGGGTCCGGAATGCTGGTCGAGCGGATACGCCACGGGCGCCACGACCAATTGGCACGGGCTTGAATCTCTCTTCCGCGTCAACACCACGACTCCGCAAACTGTGACGGCTACGTCGGGCGTTGCCCGCACAGCCAACGCCGCAGACCTGGTCGCATACCCGGACGGAAACTATGCCGGGATCGATATGGAGCTGGGAGTCTACGGCGGAGAAAACGAGTCTGGTGAATACTGGCCCTACGGGGTCTGCGATCCAGAATTCGATTTTTGGACACCGCTCATCTGCCTGACGAACACCACCCACACGGATTTGCCGGGAACGACCGACACATTTGCCGGGCAAGGTGATGAGTCGCTCAGATTCGGCATCGTGCATGGTCAGCGGAACTCGACAGCGGAAGATCAGATCACGAACATCTTCCTCTCGCGTGACTACTACACAAAACTGCTGAACTTGCTGGATAACAAGGAGCAGGTGCAGGTTACTGGTTCGATGAACTTGCGAGCTTTTGGCTTCAAGAACGTCGTCGTCTTCGACGGCATCGAGGTAAGCTGGGAAGGAGCGATTCCCAGCCGCACGGGTTACGGATTGAATTGGCGTAACGTGGAGCTGATGGGTATGGATTCCGAGCTGCTGAAAGCGGAGGGTCCGGAGTACGATCTGCAGACGCAGAGCTTCAATGCGGTTGTATCGACGTTGTCGAACTTCAAGTTCAAGTCCCCCCGCAACTTCATCAAGTGGTGCGAAGTCGCGGATCTTGGCAAGAATGACGGTGTCTGAGTTTTGATGAACTGAGTCCGGCTTCACAGGCTAGCGGGACACAATTTCCGGAGAAATAACATGCAACTCGAACATCCCCCATTTGAACTCGGGGAATCACTGCCCGGTACGCACTCGGATGGAACCACGCTCATCAACTACGATTGGCTTGGGGAGGAGTTCACATTTCCGGCCAATCGGCTGGAAGGGTCCACGTTCCGCACGGTCAAAACCCGTTGGACAGGCAAGCCTGTCAAGGCGGTCGCCTTGCGGAATGTCAGCGGCCTGGCGATCCCCGCCAAGCGATTGGCGATCGTGGGCACGGGATACGACTCGACACACCTGCTCTACGGTCACCAGAGCGTGACGGGCATCATCCGAGTCACTCCAATCACCCAGGCAACGGCCTTTCCGGTCGTGATTATCGATCCGTGGCTCATTACGACGGTTGCGGATAACGACATCTTCTGGGGTGTCATTTCAGGCCGTGTACTGGTCAAGAAGTCGTATGCCGATACGGCTGCCGACATCGCTGCGGGCGATATCCTGTTTGCTGCAACCCTCAACACTTCGACCGGCAATACGACTGGTGGTGGTGTGGGCGGCATCCCGACGCCGGCAGATGCGACCGCGGCAGTCTTCGTGGGCAGAAATATCATCGGCTACGCGATCTCGGCGATGTCATCGACGAGCACGGACACAGACATGCTGATCGATGCCTGCATTGTGCATTACAACTAATCGTTTTCTCTGGAATTGGCGAGCAGCAGGTTCCGGGATAAGCCGTGACCCGGCAATGCTGGGCACGGCATTTCTGTTTTAGGGAGTCGCAGGATGACCACGCTTGGCTCTGGTGAAATCAATGTTCTGTCAAACCTGCTGGGGACAACAGCCGCAAGTCGCATATCAGGGATCGTAGACATTGCTGCAGACCTTACCCCAGGTACTGCGGAAGCGAGCAAGGCGTTAGTTCTTGGATCTGCCAAGGAGATCGCCACAATCACGAGCGCCACAATCACCAACGCTACGATCACGAATCAACTCGTAACAGGAGCGAATCTAGGTGCAGCCAACGGTACGGGGGTAGCGGCGACGGAGTACGGCGACGGAACGATTCACCAGACGGTCCTGGCGTTGACGGCCCATTCGGTGACGATTACGGATCCCGGCGGGGCGGCCGGCTACGGAAGCTCAAAGCTGTACGACTTCCCGGATGGAGTGATTCTTGTCTTGGGAGCCGTGGCCGAATTGGTCCTTACTGCTGGCGCTGGCGGAATCACCAACACATTCCAGGGCGATTTCGCCGTTGGTACAGCAGGTACTGAAGACAGTGATTTTGGTGATGCTGGTGAGGCAACGATCATTGCCAGTACGGAGATACCAAATGCAACAGGTGGGGCTACATCAGCAAAAGGCGCGAGCACAGCCGTTGCGTATGTTGATGGAACCACGACCGCTGCGGACCTGCACTTGAATCTGCTGGTGGACGATGCGGATATCACGGCGGGCGATACAATCTCTGTGGATGGGACATTGACAATCACGTGGATCAAACTTGGCACCTACACGCCAACGTCTCCGACGATGAGTGCCAGCAAGAGCCCGAGCGTCAGCCCATCCATCAGCCCGAGTGCGAGCCCAAGTCTAAGTCCTTCGGCCAGCCCGAGTCTGAGTCCCAGCGCGTCCTTGAGCCCGAGTGCCAGTCCCAGCTACAGTCCCACGCAAAGTGCAAGTGCGAGTGTAAGCAAGAGCCCGAGCGTCTCGCCGAGCGTTAGCCCGAGCGAAAGCCCGAGCCTGAGTCCGTCCGCTTCTGTGAGCCCGAGCACAAGCCCGAGCGAAAGCCCGAGTGTTTCGCCAAGTGCGAGTCCGAGCTTAAGCCCGAGCGGATCACCGAGTCTAAGTCCATCCGCGTCCTTGAGTCCGAGCGAAAGCCCGAGCATCAGTCCTTCGGTCTCGATCAGTCCGAGCTTGAGCCCAAGTAAATCTCCGAGCTTGAGCCCAAGTGCATCCCCGAGTCTGAGCCCGTCGGCGAGCGAAAGCCCCTCGGCGAGCCCAAGTGAAAGCCCGAGCTACAGTCCGACTCCGAGTCCTCCGTAATCGAGGGTAGGACAATTCCAAAGAACAGCCGTGTACATCGCGTATACGAGGCTCTCCTCCGCCAAGGAAAGTCGAAAGAAACTGCGGCAAAGATTGCCCAGGCCGTGACGGGGCAAGCGTTGGCCACAGGAAAACCGCCCATGCACAAGAAGATGGCCAAGCACTGATGGAATTCAAACCGCCCACTCCCGGAGTGCTCAGGGCCTACGCCGGATGGGCGCTGAGCAAACGGCACATGGCCAGTGATGGCCAGGCGGTCGCGTTACACAAGTTCCGCGATGGATGCGAAGAACTCGCAGAAGATTTTCCCGCAGACAGTCTGCCGTTCAAGACTCTTGAAGAACATTCCAAGTCTGTCTCGGGTGAGCCGAGTCCCGCCGGGTTGCGGTTCCCAGTGCGGGACTCGGCCTCGTATTCAGCGCCAAACCGCGTGAGGGTTGGGCTGCACGGAATCGCGGCCACAATCGATCGACTTGCAGAACCGCATGAGTGCGTCAAGGAAACGGATCACCACTTTAGCATTCAGACACAACGTTGTATCTGGTGTAACCGGACTTACCGCGATGTCAAGAGCCGGGCACCCGAATTCTTTTAACCACCCGAGAACTAGACATGACTCCCCGCAAACTCAACATCATGTTCGCGTTTTTCCCCTACACAGGCAATAGCACCGGCAAGGCAGTGGCATTTGAGTTGCTGCCGTGGTGGGGAGAGACATTGCTGAAGATGAAAACAGATGGTGCATTCAAGGACCGCATCGGGCGGATCAGTCTTTGGGATAAGGCCGACACGCCCATCACCATGACGCGCAATCTCGCCGTCGCAGTTGCCAAGCAACAGAATGTCGATGTCCTGGTGATGGTCGATTCAGACATACATCCGGATGTGCACCTTGGGCTCGATCCGGATGCGGTCCCCTTCTTCGACACGGCTTTCAACGCGATCTACGAGCATTGGGATCAAGGTCCGATCGTGATTGGCGCACCCTACGGAGGATGCCCGCCGCACGAGAACATGTTCGTCTTTGATTGGACCGCGACCGGGAACATCGGAGAAGAATCGCCCTTCAAGATGCGACAGTACGAGCGCCAGGAAGCTCAGCAAATGAGTGGCATCCAGGAATGCGCTGCACTGCCGACGGGGCTCATCATGTACGATGTGCGATGTTTTGACTTGATGGGAAAGCCCTACTTTTACTACGACTGGAAAGACGCGAGTCAAAGCGAGAAGTCGTCCACCGAGGACGTGGCGAACACGCGTGACATTTCCTTGGCAGGGTTGATGAAGCACGGATACAACCCGGTGCGGTGTGCCTGGTCGTGTTGGGCAGGCCACAAGAAAGTGTGGACAGTTGGCAAGCCCATGAAGTACACTGCAAGCCATGTCGCAAAGACATTGCGGGAGGCCATCTTAAGAGATATGCAAGGTGACGAAAAGATCGTGGACGCCGAGACGGTGCTCAAGACCGTCGGAAAAGGCCTCACGCTCGCTACCCTCGACAGTGCGGCCGGACAATCGCTCTTTCACGCGAAGGGGAAATGATGACGATTGAACAACTTCCAGCCGATGCGCCTCGCAGGACATGCAAGAGGTGCCACGTGGACAAATTCCTGCAGACTGGATTCAAGCCACTTCCTGACGGTCAATACAGCAGTGTCTGCAGAGAATGCCTGGCTAAAAAGAAAGAACTGAAGCAGGCGAAGGAAGTGAAGCAGTTCGTGAGAGACATGGACATCGCTCAACTGAACATGTTGAGGGCGTTCGTCTCCGATGTTCGGCCCAAGGAGATTCGCAGCACTCCGCACTTGATCGAGGTCTTCCAGGAAACCGTCAGAATCTTCGGTGGGGCTAGGGGATATGCCCAGCAGTTAATGGCACAATACATCGCAGCCCCGGCGGGCGGATTGATCCGGCAGAAGTGCCTCGACACGTTCTTCCAGATGGTCAAAATCAGCAGCCAGCTGAATTACGTCAGGAACCCGGACGACATGTCCGATGATGACTTGAAACAAGAACTCCTGGAAAGCGGGACGAGATTAGGACTCCTGAGTGTTGATGGACAGCAACTTCGTATTCCTCACTCCCGAGAGCGTGACATCTCTGCCACCGGTTGATCCGGTAGAAGAAATGTCCAGCTTCGAACTGACGCGGTACTCCAAGGTTCTCAAGGAACTCGAAGCCCGGAAGATCGCGGCATTGAACCTCTACGAGCCGTTGCCATATCAGGAGGCGTATCACGCCTGTCGCGCTAAGGAAGTAATCATCCAGAAAGCGACCCAGACAGGAGGCAGCCTCGCGGGATTCGTGGAGGTGGCACGGGCAATTTGCGGGGTCGACCCGTACCTGAAGTATCCCAAGAAAGACGGGATCGCTGTTTGTCTCGGATACGGGGAAAAGCACGTTGGCCGAGTCATCCATAAGTACCTGTTCCGGGCAGGAGCGTTTCGGATCATCAAGGACAATGTCACTACGCAATGGAGAACATTCCGCCCGTGGGATCCGGGAGTTCTTATCATGGGCAAACCTGGAGATGCCGGTAGAGAAGAAGAATCTCGCCCGGCCCCTCCGCTGATCCCGGCACGCTTCATTAAGGGCAAAATTGCCTGGGAGAAGAGGGCCGAGCATGTCTTCAGTTACGTGCAGTTCATCAATGGATGGGAACTGCACGCGGCGAACAGCGCCGGAGAATCGTCGCAGGCCCAAGGTTTCCAGGTGGATCTGTACGATATCGACGAGGATCTAGCGACGCCTCACTGGCACGAAGAAGCAACGAGCCGCACGGCCATCCGCAAGGGTAAGATCCGGTGGCATGCTCTACCTCATTCAAAGACAGAAGATCTGATGAACATGATCTACCGTGCCGAAGAGGAGGAGCAGGCTGGCGTCGAGCTCTCCAAACGTGTGACGGTACGGATTATCGCGACGATGTATGATAATCCCTACTACCCGGAAGAGAGCCGGAGGGATAACGAGCGTATCTGGAAGAGTCATGGTGAAGATGTCTTCCGAAAACGTGCTCTGGGGGAGATCGTGACCGATACGATTCTCATGTATCCCACGTTCAATCTGAGGATCCACGACGCCTTGAGATCCGATACGGGCGTCCCACGGGCGCTCGAGATATTGCGTGTGACAGACGGCCACCCGCCGCCCGATTGGACACGGTACATGGTCGTGGACCCCGGTCACACGATCTGCGCCGTCGGGTTCTTCGCAACCCCGCCCCCGGAACTCGGCGACGTGCGCATCATGTATGATGAGCTGTACCTGCATCAGTGTGACAAGCACATGTTCGTGAAGAACGTTAAAGCCAAGATCAACGACGAGCCCTTCGAGGACTTCATCATCGACATGCACGGCGCCAATATCCGTGAACTTGGCAGTGGTATTCTTCCACGGCGGCAGTACGAGCAGGAGATGGAGAAACAGGGGATCGTGTGCGCAGCCCGCGGCAGCCGTTTCAAGGCCGGCTCGGACGATATCAAGGGTAGAGAGGAGAAACTGAGGGAATGGCTTGCTCTTCGTGATGACGGCTATCCCACCTTCTTCGTTGTTAAGCAGCGATGTCCAGGCTTCATCAAGGAGATCGCCCGCTTCAAGAAGAAGATAATAAAGATCGGCGGCAGGGAAGTTCCGAGTGATGATGGCGTGCGAAAGATGACTCATGCAGTCGAAGCCGCGGAATATTCGGCTGCAGACGGACTGCCCTATGTGAAGCCGCAACACAATAGGCGCGGCTGGTCCATGATCGACAGGATCCTAAAAGAGCGAAAACTACGAGCCCAGGAACGCGAAATGCGACACTGGGACCCAAGCAAATCCGGGCGGTCATTGGGGCCGCGAGGGGTATCAGTTGCCTAACGAGGAACCGCAAATGTCAGTAGAAATCGAGATCGAAGAACAGGATTGGAGAATGCTGGCATTCGAGATGCCAGCCGTAACGCATGGTCAGATCGTGGCGTGGTATCAAAACGGCATTGCTTCCAGCAAGCCCCAGGTCGCTTACGTCACTCGCGTCAATGCCAGGACCGTGACGCTCTTGACTGCCATGAACGGAGTCAAAGAGACGGTCCGGCATGCGGAAGATCCGCGTCTGAGAGGACATCACGAACAACGCGAGAATGGTGCTTGGGACTTCACGGAGGCTCACAAGGCAGCGGAACTCAGGCTCACGGCCTTGGAAGCCCGCATCCATATTCTGGAACAGGTGGCAGCGAACGCCACAATGCTGGACGACCCGCAGAAGCAGAAGGTCGCCGAATATCGTATCTTGCGTCAACGGGCGCTCGAAATGGGAATAGAGATGAAGGGCACTCCATCCAGATTATGGCTTGAGCGAAAGATTCGCGAGGAATACGCATCCGGCACATCGTCAGTGACCCAGGAGAGGGTAAACGAGTCGGGGTAGGAGATCGCGGACATGGCGAACGTATCAGAAAGCCAGCATCCGATGGCACGGATCTGCAAGGAATGGCTGGCGAAGATCGAAATTGCCAAGAAGGCTAAGTGGGATGTCTTCGGCCAGTACGCCGAAGAATCATCCCGCTTCTACGACGGTCCGCATGACTGGATGTGGGCGATGGAATATGCGACCGGATCGCGCGGCTTCCTCTCGAAGGAAGGCTCCCACCTGCCCATGTTCCGCATGACCGTCAACAAGCCATTCGAGGCCGTAGCCCTATTCGGACCGGCCTTAATGCACAAGTATCCGAACGTGCTCGTGACTCCCTCGATCCCACCCATCATCCCTCCCGAGGGATTGGGGATAGACGTTAACGACCAAACGTCCGCCCAGCAGTACCAGATGTACCTGCAGTCAGAGGATCTCAGCAAGAACCAGCGGACGACGCACGCCGCCCTCGCGCAACATTACCTCAACTGGCTGCAGATCGAGACCAACAAGAAGATATCTGCTCGGCGGGCTATCACGGAAGCCATCGTGAAGGGGCTCGGTCTCTTTTTCACGGAGATGCACCAGCCAGTAGGTTCCCAGATTCGCTACCCGCGGTCCCGGTTCGTGTCATGCGACAGCGTCCAGAAAGACCCGGACGCGGAATATGCCGAGGACGTAACATGGTATGCAATGGAATGCATTCACCCCATCAACCGCGTGGCTGCAGCTTACGGTCTACCGGAAGAAGAGCTGCGCGGGCACATGCAATCCTTCGAGAGCCAAGGGACGTCGCGAGGGAAAAAGGATGCAATGGCTCACAGGCAGCCGGGTTCCACGACCACCTACGACCTGCTGAGATACTGGAAGTTGTTCTCGAAGAATGGCTTCGGTCATCGCCTCAAGAGCGTAGTGAAGACCACGAAGAAATCGGATTTCGACTTCGACCAGTTTGGGGACTTCTGCTTTCTAGCCATCGCCAAAGACATACCCTACCCCCTCAACGTGCATTCGAGCGCACTGGCCGAGGACTTCGAGTCGTTGCTCGAGCGGGTCAGTTGGCCGATCCCGTTCTGGACGGACGAAGGCGCCGGCAATGGTTGGCCTTTCTCCGAGTTGCACTTCTACGAGAAGATGAACTGCGTCTGGCCGCTCTCCCTCATCAAGACAGCCATCGGAGAGATCCGCTTCGTCAACTGGTGCATGAGCTTCCTGGCAGACAAAACCGCGGCCAACGCCAAGACCTACGTGGCTGTAGCCAAGGCAGCTGGAAAGGATCTGCAGGAGCAGTTACTCAACAGCACGGGACCGTACACAGTGTTGGAAATTTCCGACCTGCTGGGCAAGAACATTGCCGACGTGGTGAGCTTCCTGCAGGCCCCAAACTTCTCCATCGACATTTGGAAGATGGTATCGGAGGTGATGCAGCTCATCGACAAGCGGACGGGATTGACGGAGCTAATCTACGGCATGACGAGCGTGCAGCTCCGCTCAGCGGCCGAGAGCCAGATCAAGAGTCAGAACGTGTCTATCCGACCGGACGACATGGCCGAGCGCACGGAAGACTTCTACTCCCAGTCTGCTCTCAAGGAGATGGAAGCCGCCGTCTGGTCCTGCACGGGCCAGGACGTGGCGGGCGTCCTGGGTAACGTGGGGGCAATGATTTTCGAGCAGCAGATGCAGACCGTGGACTTCGAGTCCGTTGTGCGGGATTACAAGTACCGCATCGAGTCTGGGTCGGCCCGTAAGCCCAACAAGGCCAACCGCCAGAGTGCCCTCACCGAGTTCGGCCAGGTAGCACTGCCGGTGATTCAGCAGTTTGCGCTGGCTGGCATGACGGGGCCTTGGAATGCCTACATGTCAGAGATAGCCAAAGCGATGGACTTTGATGCTTCTCCATTCCTGGTGCAGGAGCAGCAGATGCCGGGGCAAGATCAAGGTGAAGCCCAGGCGGCCGAGGCGGACGAGGAGAGGAAAGAAGAGGAACATCAGTCCAAGATGCAGATGGAGCAAGACAAGATGGACATGGCCGAGGAGAAGCACAAACTCGGTCTGAAGATGATGGGTGAGAAAGCGGCAATGGCGAAGAAGGCAGCCGCAGCGAAACCCAAAGCAAGGAAGTCAGCATGAGCATCGGCGGTGCATTACTGAGAGCCTTGCAGGCAGGCGGGAACGTCCTGGACCTGCCTGGCTCCAGCGTGCGCGATGCGTTGGCTCTTCGCAATCCATTCGACCAGTGGCTCAGTCCGTTCAGTTCGGAAGATCGGACAACCGGTAGCGAGTTGCTCGGCGGTCGCGGTGGACCTGTTGGTGGGTTCCTGGCCGAGATGGTCCTGGATCCGACTAATTGGGCAGGTGGGATTGGATTGATAGGGAAAGGTGCGAAGGCATTCAAAGCGGGACGAGCCGCCACGAAAGCACGATCTGCAAATGCTGCCGCCCAGATCGTAAATCTTTCGCGCGATCGTGCCCTGTCTAAACTCAAGGCAATTGAAGAGATTGAAGCAACCACCATGGCCAGACGGGGATTAGTGCCCGATAAGACAATCAACGTGATGGATATTCCAGAACATTTGCCGAAAGTATATCCCGGTCTCAGCGACAGCCAACTTAGGACAATCCATCGCGGGCCAGCCGATTGGGCTGCGAAAGAAATCGTGGAAGCACAGCCGGAATTTGGACGGTTGACAGCGCCGACGGAAAGCATGGAGTTGTTGGCGCGACGTGAAGCATTCAGACCCTACGGTTACACGGGTGGAACATCGGAGAAGGGTAGAACGCTTGGATTCATTCCAGCGGATCGTCCAGAATTGGTATTCGGCCAAGTCTACACGCCATTGCCCACGAGGCTTGGGACAGATGTGCATGAGGCAACACATTCTCTGCAGGGCCAATTCCCGGAAGTGGGTCGTGAGATGAAGCGTGCTATTGGTGATGATGCAATGGAAATCGAGCGCATGAGACGTTACGGGCAAACGGCGGGTGGGCCGATTGGGAATGCATTCTCGCGCGCATTACCAGAACTGATACAGGAAATGAGATCTCCGTTCTCTGAACCCGTGGCCCAAATCACAGGCAAGGCTGTTCAACGAGGTGCTCTCAGGCAGCGCTACCCGATCCAAGATTATCTGATGACTGGACGTGGAAGAGAGCAGACGATCGAATCATTCGCACAGGAATTGCGGCGAGCGACGCCGAAGGCGGGGAAACCGCTGAACCCAAGGAAAGTTGCTGAACGATTTCTGGATTTCGTTGAAGGGCGGTTACAGCGAGCTCGGTCTCTGACGCCCTCCGGGCCGCTGACAGATGTTCCCTATGGACCGGCCCCAATCATGACATCTGCCGAGAGAGCAGCTGTACTTGCGCCCTACTCAAAGGTAGGTTCTGTACCACGTAGAGAGCCCTATCCGTCACAATTGGCACTTGCTCTCCTTGCCCACAACGCACTCGCTCGCAACCGAGGACAGAACCAATGACACGCAAGCACGGATCCTGGATCCCCCTGATCTCCACCAAGCGGAACTTGGCCAAGGAGTGCGATGAACGAATGGCTGAGGAGTTCCTCGCCAGTCCGAATGCCTATCTAGTTTTCAATAAGTTCGTCTGGGAAGCGGATGCCGAGATTCGCTACGACATGACCAAACTGGGTATGTACATCAAATGCCGAGCGATGGGCGTCGACCCGGTCTTCGCCGCCATGCGGGCCTGCCGCCGAGCCCCGGCCGCCAAGGGAATGGACCGGCACTTTAACGAGGGCGCCCGCAGACGGATGAATGGGATGGGCCAGAAGAGCTTGGCCAAGATCCTGGCTGTGGCGCAGAACGCCGGGATTTCCACTCAGGGCAAGTTCTACGTGGGGGGCCTCGGTAGGTACAATGATCCCCAGGCCTGGTGCTCAACAATCGATGATGTGCTGGGCACGGCCAAGCGGAAGAACCTGGAGATGACCGGCGTCGCAGAGCACAAGATGATCGAGATGGACGTACAGCCCAGGAAACAGGGACTTGCCCCGGACATCATGGCCCGGTTCATGAGCAAATACTTCAAGGACGACCCGGGCCTCGCTCAGAAGGCTAAGAAGAATCCGCGGGTCGTAAACGAGCTAAAAGAGCGCATCGTTGCGACCCATGCACGAAAAGCAGTAGGGGTGTAGCGTGGCTTCAAATCCTAGCATTCAGACATTCCGGGACATTGAGGAATATCTCGTTGACAGCCTGGACGTACCGGCCAGCGGGCGAAACCTACGTCTTGCCCGGCAGGCCATCCTAACGGCCTATCGCCGCCTACCGAACTTTACCAGGTGGAAGTCTCTCGAACGCCGGGCCACCCTCATTACAACCGCCTCGCAGACATCCAGCACATTGACGTTTGATTTCACTGGAGGGGCCTATGAACGGATGGCTACGATCGCCGCCGGCACATGGCCAACGGATGCCGCGGAGGGGAAGCTCGTCATCGCGAACCGGGCCTACATCATCGATCGGCGAGTCTCCAGCACGATCGTCACTCTGGATGCCAACAGCAACCCTGGGGCGGATGTCGCCGCCGGCACGTCCTACACGTGGTATCGGTCCACCTACGCGTTGCCGACGGACTTTCGCAAGATGGGCCACATGTTCGACGTCGACAATGAGAAGGAAATCCGCTTCGTCCATAGCGACACGCTGCACGAGGGATCCATCAGGATCTACGACACGCCCGATACGCCCTGGGAAGCCGCCATCCGCGGCACAGGGGATTACGTGTCGCGAATGTCGGTGGAATTCTCGCCGCCGCCGGATGCCGCGTACTACTACGATTATGTTTACGAAGCATCGCCACGCCCATTGTTGATCGAGAAATATTCTACTGGGACTGTAAGCACAAGTGGTACGGCAGTCACTGGAAGCGGCACTGTATTTCCCACAGACTGCGAAGGCGCGATTATCCGGTTTGGTACGAACACGCTGGAGCCGACGAACGTCGCTGGAGGCTATGATTCGTTTGGGACTTGGCTCGACAATCGGTACGTGGCACAACGGCGCATCTTGGGCCGTAACAGCGACACCGCCCTGGTGATCGATGAGGCACTCAGCACCGAATTGACGGCGGTGAAGTACACGATCAGCGACCCGATTGACTTGCACGTGTCGGCAATGTTCACTGCATTTCAGCGACTGTGCGAGGCGGAGTTTGCCAGAATGGTGAGTCACAAGATGGCGATGCAGAAAGAGGCGGATGCGTTCCGGGAGTTACGGATGGCGATGGAAGCGGACCAAGTGCACAGCTATTCGGCAGGACCGCAAGGCGTCGACAAGTTCAGCCATGTGAACATTACGGACAGCGTATGACAGCACTCTACGAGCAAGCGTTGAATGCCGTGCGGGATGCGATCTCCAGATTAGATCTGCCAAGGATCGCCCCTGACGAGGTCGTGGTACGAAAACTGCCTGCCGACAATGCGATGTGGAACCGTGGCATCACGATCAGCCCGGACTCTAGCCGGATCGACGATTCTGAACCAGCAGAGAGCACGAACGAGCGGGACATGCTTGGTTACCCGTGCGTCATCACGATAGTTGACGGTACGGGACGTGGATGGAGCGAGGGCATCACGAACGTGACGGAGTGGCAGCAGAAGATTCGTCGCACATTCCATAACAAGCGTCTCAGTGCTATGCACGAGACTGGGTCAAATCACGTGATTTGCAAGGTGACGCACGATCATCTTGTCGATAAGAAAGCCTATCCCGCCAACCTAGACGTCAGCCAGATGATCGTCTGGGTCTGGATGTTAGAGAAAAGGACGAACTGACATGACAGCTACAATAGGTGCTACACATGCTCAAGGCGTGTTTACTAAAATGGCGTGGGGAGCGTTAGCCACTCCGCATACCTTTGATGCTACTGCTGTACCCTACGACTTCTTGACCGAAAACATCGCTCGCCGGGTACGCTTCATCGGCGGCAACGAGATCCGCGGAACACGAGTCGCGCCGGGAATTCGGGTTCGCGAGGGCGAACGATATTTCTACGGACCGATCCAAAAGTATATCTCGCAGATCGAGCTCGATACGCTCATCCCCAGATTCCTTGGTGACGAGTCGGCTAATGTATTTGCCCCAGATGAGGACATTCCTTACTTCAGCATGCTCCTCTATCGGGATGAGGGGATTTTCACGACTCCTCCGAAGTCGACGTTCGAGTACAAATACTGCAAGATCGACCGCGTAGAGATTCGTGGGCGAGCACCACAAATTGGCGAAGAAGGTGAGCCCGACATGGTGACTGCCACCTTTCATATCATGGCGTCGGATCGAGCATTGACAGCATGGCCGGGGACGATACCAGCGTTTGGTACAGCGGACACCTATGCGCCAATCGTGTTCCCGGATTGCTCCGAAACCGCATATCTAAATGGGAGTGCAATTGATATTGAAGAGTTCGTTATTTCGGTCAATAACCACTTGCAGGCCAAGTACACAAACTCGTTGACGCCTCACAGTATCATGCCCCGTGGGCGTACTGTTCGTCTGGCATTGCGTCTGCCTTGGAACGACACCACGGATGCACTGTTACATAATCCAACAGGCGGCGCGCCAGTCTTGTGGACAGGCGACAACTACCTCCTGTTCACTCATCCAACCATAGCCATCAGCACGAAGTTCGAGTTTGGTGACTTGTACGTTAACTTCGAGGACCCGACGGCGGATAAAGGCAAGGGGCAGGTGTCGCTGGTCATCAATGCGGTGTCGTACAGTGCCACATCGAAAGCATGGGATCTCAAAATCACCAATGATTCAACAAACACACCGTAACCAGGTGCGGCAGTTATGTCATCAGAAGACACAAATGAAACTGGATACAGCAAGCTCGTCGCTCTCATGCGTAAGCTCACAGGTCTCGTCCGCAGAGGAAATGCACCTGCAGCGGATGCGAAGAGAGAACCGCGAGAATCTGAGGGACTTCCTTCTCCGGCGGATCCGGATACACCGGAACAGAGACAGACATCCGTTGCCCCGGAAGCACATACTCCTCAGGCGGCCACCGCAATGGAGATTGGCCAGGAGTCGTTGTCCTCTTCCGCCGCCCCGGTACAGCGAGACGTTGCCCCGGCGGAGGAAACCCCGCTCTCCGTGACTGAGGGCAGCTCGTCGATCCAGCCGGCTCCAGATACGCCGCCGCCGGAGCCGGTTGTCGATCGACCTGTTACTGTGCCGTTTCCGGACTGGAGTAAACTGCCGAAAGAACTTACAGCGAAGACAGAGCGTGCTCCATTGTGGCCGACAGTGGACCGTCCTGCACCCGAGACGACTCCAGACGCAAGCAGTCTACGTACACCAGGCGAAAAGGCCAGTGTTCGGAAAGCCGAAAAGCAGGAGCGATTGAAAGTATCTATCGCGGAACGGCGGCGGCGAAAAGTGGCGAGAGGGATCGCCAAGCCAGACCTGGGTGATGCAATCCAGATGCAGGCCCTGCAAACAAACGCCCAGCAGCGAGAACAGCTGATGTTCCATTCGCAGCGTCAGTCGGTGAAACGTGGTGCTGCCACGGATGATGCCAGCGAGGAACTGTGGGGGATGCAGATAGGTTTTGACAAGCGTGCCCAGCAGGATCTGGAGAACATCCGGTCACAGCTGCACATGATCGTCTCGGCGTTCGAGCACACCACCAACACTCTGACGGATACGAACGTGTTCTGATGTACTGCACGTACACTTATCCCAATCCGACAAGCGCAAAGCCAGGCTTTTATACGATGTCGGATGCTAACCGCAACAAGGCAAACCTTGTATCGTTCGAGATCATGCCGCAGTACACGGAACGTGGCAAACAGAAGGCAGAAATCCATCGGATAACGTTGCGAGGAGAACTCTTGATCGCGGATGGCCTGACGACTGCACAACAAGTTCAGGATGATTTGACCGCGAAGATCAATGCCCTGGTCGTTGGCTTTAGTGAAAATGGAGGAAACTTCCAGTTCTTCCAGGACGATGGAACAGTCACTAACCATTGCCTATTGAGTAGCAATAGTGCTGCCCTGACGGACGTGCAGGTCGTACAGCGTTCATGGCCCGAGGGAGATCCCGCCGAGTACGCCACGCAACGCACATTCCATGTTGTCTTGCAGCAGGAGTTGGCAGCCAGGGAATCGCAGGTCACGAGATACGTGGAAACGGTGCGGTATACGGGATGGGGCGGTCCGCACGTAGAATGGATCGAATTGCCAAACGGCCTTGCGATCTATCAGGTGGTGAAGGATCTGACGCTCACGGAAGTCATCCAGGAGGGTGAAGTCTTTGCCTTGGACGTATGGCCATTATCACGTGTGCCTCTACCATTGTATAATAGCTTTCCATTTGAGCGAACCAAGTTGCGACGGCTCGATCTGATTTACCCTCGATTCACTGGTCGTCACCACGAAGACTACGGATGTCGTTGGAGGTATGTATTTCACATACCGTCGTACATTCAGATGGTTCCGGATACACCTTACTTCTAGGAGAATGACACATGGCTAACGTAGTTCTCACCGGCACGCTTGCTGCGATTCCACGTAGTGATCTGACTCAAGAGTCCCTTGCCAAGTACGTCGTGCCGTGGGAGGCGTTGCGAATCTTCGATGCCTACGCAACAGACCTGACAGGCACAGCTAGTTCAGACGACCTAGGTCTCATCGGTGGGACATTCGCCTCGGCATCGCCGATGGTGAAGACGTCGACGCCATCTGGAACATCGATCACGCAGAAGACACGGTTCTGTGTTCAGCTTCCGCCAGAGTACGTGTCCGCTGCCAGAGTAAAGCTCCGGGTGCATGCACGTGTCGAGGTGGCAGCAAACGTCAGTGCGACGGTAGACTTCTCTGCCTATGAGTCGAACAAGGAAGGTGGAATCAGCGCGGATCTTGTGACCACGGCCGCTACCAGCATCAATGCCATCACGTGGGCAGACGTTGACTTCGAAATCACCGCGACGAGTCTCGTTGCAGGTGACGTGCTCGATGTGCAGATGACTTTGGCGATCAACGACACGGGCGCCACGAACGCGGCACTCGGGAACATCGGATCGATTGAGCTGTTGTGCGACATCAAGGGATGACATGGCGGACCAAGGGATAGCCACATTTAGCGGCATGGCGGCTGTCGTGCTGTCGTGTGATGGCACGCTATCACGTGGCGTGCGGCCTTCGGTCTTTCGTCTGAAGATCATCCCGCCCGTTGCGTTCGACCGCCCGAACGGCACCCTGACGCTTACCTACCCCGGCACGACAATCACGTTGCCTAACTGTGCCGTGGTGGGCAAGCACTTTCGTCCCTTCTACGGGCGTGACAAGTACCGTTGGGTCGTGGCTCTCCAGGACAGGCGGTGGAAGTGGCGATACCCGCGCATCGATGGCGTCTACAACGAGCGGGCACCAAACGGGACCATCCAGACCGGCAACAAGAAGAACATCAAGCAGCTGATGGAACTCTGCCTGGTGGCACTAGGTGAGACCGGCTACACAACTTCGGCAGTCCCGGCAGACGTGTACCCTCCCGTGGTATGGAACAGGGCCAGGGCGGACCTGGAGTTACAGTGGCTCTGCGACCTGGTGGGCATGGTGGTCTGCTACAAGGTCTCGACGGACAAAGTCACCATCCAGAAGCTGAACGACACCTCAGGGGCCGCGATGCCAGCGGGGGGCGTCAGCGTAACGCCACAGCAGAGTTTCAAGCCGGCGGTGGCCCCGGACACCCTTCGCATTCAAGGCGATCCTACGATCATCCAGGCGAAGCTACCGCTGGAGCCTGTGGGCCTGGAGGATGATGGGAGAATTCTGGCCATTGCAAATCTGAGCTACAAGCCAGCGGCCGGATGGGAAGAGCAGTGGCACAACCACTTTGCGGACGTTGCGATCGGCATGAGGCATTATGCGTTCCAGACTGTCTGGAGATGGTTCCGGCCAAAAGCACCTACTACCGGGTGGGAAGGTGATGGGACTACGATTGACGACTACAGCCAGATCGAGCTGCTTCCCTACATGGCGGAGTCGGACATCGACCCGGATGGAGTGTACCGGCGTTTGCCCCCGGTAGTTACGGGATCCTTCTGGCCTCAATGCGACCATGCCATCAACACGTCGAACACGACGGTGTACGCTGGAACATTCGCCGTCCGGCCAGAACTGGGGGTCGTTGAGTTCGAGTACCCGGTGGTTAAGATTGCGGCTGGTGCCATAGCGGAGCCCGAGCTGTACCTCTGGACTGCGTACCGAGTGCGGAAGACGGACAGTGACGGGTACGCTGTTTACACGAAAGACAAGGCGGTCACGAAGGGATCAATCGATACCGAGCCGCGGGTACTGCCCCACCCGGAGTTGACGAAGGTCAAGATCATCGACGCCTGGTACGGAGATGGAGCTGCAGACAACCTGGCGGGGATCGATGCCGAGGCGGAGTCATACTTGGACATGGTCGAGGCGACCTACGACTTTGCGGCAGCGGACGAGCGGTTCTACAACGGGCTGGTGAAGCACGA
>ERZ1292629.810-Hain-H43-01um-R1-810-length-34128-cov-6_pt2 | contig 22036 bp, 18 predicted proteins | sample MGYA00564399_ERZ1292629 | MGnify/ENA primary metagenome ERZ1292629 (study PRJEB36523, sample SAMEA6512636) | groundwater metagenome | collected 2019-01-08 | study: AquaDiva: Metagenomics assemblies of 32 groundwater samples | reverse complement strand
GAGCGTCGCCAACTGCGCCCGGACGCGCTCGATGTCGCCCACGCGCTCGATGAGGCCGTCCAGCCGCGTGCCAACCGTTTGCGCCGCGGCTCGCGCGTCTGCGATCTCCGTCTCCTGCTGACGGGTGGTTTCCTCGAGCCCGCGCTGGGACTCCTGAAGCGCAGCTACATTCTGCGCCGCGCCATCTGCCACGCTCCGCGTTTCGCGAATGGATTCTCGCAAACCATCCACAGTCGCACCAAACCCCTCAATGCGAGTGCGGAATCCCGCGATGACATCATCCATCTCCTTGAGACGGGCGTCCACATCGCGCAGATGTCCCTCGCGTTCTGTGAACCTTCTCTCGAGTGCTACGAATCGGCGTTCGAGCCGCCCATCGGCATCTGCGAGGACGGCAACCAAACGCCCCACATTATCCACACGCCCGTTAACTCCGCCGACCGCCCTAAGTATGGCTGTCACGGATTCGGCGGTAGCGCGTTGCTCCAGCGCAGAGCGGAGTTCCGCCACCACCTTCGCCATCGTTTCACCGACGAGACCCGCGACCTCTCTCGCCATCGCCAACTTAGTGGCTTCATCCCACTGGACTGTCCTGGTTCCGTTCACTACAGATGCTGGCGAGGGCGATGTCGTTGCCGATGGGGGTGGAGGCGGCGGAGGAGGACGTCGCCACTCCGGTGCCGCCACCTCCTCGAGCGTAACCGGACGGTCTGTCCACCGTGCAACATCCTCTTCGCCACCCACCTGACGTCCCGGCGAAACTGGTATCGCCACCGTGTCTTCTCTCATGTGCTCACTTGCATCGGACGCGGGCGGAGGCGGCGGTGGCGGTATGACCGTCTCCATCTCCACCTGCGACGGCGTCACCGGAAACGCGGGCACGCTCTCTCCCGGGGGCCTCCACCCATCCCCCTCTCCGGCTCCATTCGTCATCTCGCGCTCCTTCCTGTTTAGAAAACGTTGCAGGTAGTTAAACAAAAAAACGGCTGGTTGTCAAGCGCCGTCCGCTTGAATTAGATTCTTCGACTACGTCCCGACTTCGTCTGGACTTCGCTCAGAATGACATTCACAAATGCCTCAACCAATCCCCAGCGCCCATGCCGTCTTCATGGTGATGCCGCGGGGCGCGAAAAAGTTCAACCGCAATCACGCCAAACACGCCGATTACCAATCCCATGAGCACATTCATCGCGATATTCGGCCGCACCGGCCAGCGCGAAAGCACCACATTGTCCACTGCCTTGATTTGCACCTCGCCGCCCACATACTCCCATCCTTTTTCCACCAGCGTTGTCACCACCGCCTGCGCAATCAGCGCCGCGCGCGCAGGATTTTCATCAAACGCCGCCACGCGCAAAAAACCGGTGCCGGGCACCACGCCCACATCCAACGTCTCGCGCCACGCCTTGCGCTGTTCGCGCTCGGTTGCGCCAAACTGTTCTTTCGTTAATTTGTCTTGCGTGAGATAAATGACGCGCTCAAAAAATGAACTGGTGTACACTATCTGCGTCAAATTCGCGCCGATACGCTCCGCGGTTTTTGCGACCGTGAACGGGTCCACGCCCGCTGGCGTGCGCGACAGAATAAACACTTGCGTTTCCGCGCGATACTGTAACGGAAACAAAAGCGTCAGCGCGCCGCTCATCGCCGCAACCAACAATCCAACGAGCAACATGGTTTTCCAGGAACGGGCGAGATGAACAACGTAAGACATATTAGTTAGATTGCTTCGCTTCGCTCGCAATGACAAATAGTTCATTGCGACGACAGAATAACGGGCACACGAATCTGTTCGCCGCTGCGATACACCGTAAACAGCGCTTCTTTTGTTGGACGCAACCGCGCAAGCAACAACGCAAGCGTTTCGTGCTGGGTGACCGGCTCATCGTTCACTGCGGTTATTATATCACCTTGCGCGATACTTGGCAGGGTCCCGCGATAACGCGGATGCCGCGCGACGCTGACGACATACGCGCCCACACGCGGGGCTTGCGAGTCTGCGGCGAGTGCGGTGGGGATGACATCGGGTAATAGGAGATAAGAAATGCGGACGGTTTGCGGGGCAATCGCGCCGCCGCCGAAGACTGTATCAAATAAACGCTGCGCCGCGACAACCGGCACTACGGCAATGCCCTGCGCTGTCCGATGGGCGATGCCGAGCAACAGTCCATCATCGGTAAAAAGCGGCGCGCCTTCAGGCACCATGACCGCGGCATCAACCAACGAAAACAACCGCGTCAACTGGTCGCTCGCGAGAGGTTCGCGCTGATTGTAAAACGCCGGACCGATGACGTGCGGATTCACGGATGCGCCGATGCCGCTGTACACCACGGCGCCCGGTTTGGGAACTGCGCGGTCGGCGAGCGGCACGCCGGACAAATTGGTTCCAGCGATTTTAACAAACGATAAGCCGGTGACTGAATCGCGCGTTTGTTTTTCAATGGCGTACACGGCGCCGCGGCCGTCAACCACGCGCAAATCCGTGCTCGCCTGCGCAACGGCGTTCGTAGTGAGCAGCCAGCCATCAGTGGTCAACAACACGCCGCGACCCACCGCATTCTGCGTGGGATACAACTCAACGCCGCCGACGCGCGCGCGGTCACTCGCGCGATACACATACATCGTCACCTGCTCAATGGCGCGCGCCAGCGCGGCCGTGTCAGGAGACGGTGACGGACGAAGGGTGACAATCGGCGCAACGACCGGACGTTGGTCCATTCCGATGCCGATAATCGCCGGATACCATGCAAGCACGACGAGCGCGGCGGCGGCGCCGGCGGCGAGCGCCGTGAGCAGTATAAAAAAAATCAGGCGGATGAAAAGCCAACGTTCATGCCATTTCAGACTGTTGGTTTGAGGGGGTAAATGTGGAGCAGGCATACTAAACCCAACGAGCGGCGAGGGCGACGAAGGCAATCGCGATAACCGCGGCAATCAGCCGCGCGCGACTACGGCGTTCCAATCGTCCCGTCTCATGGAATCGCAGCATCACGCCCTGCACGAGCGCGTAGAACGACCCGCCGAGCAGCCATCCCTGCACGGCATAGCCAACGGGGAAGAATGTTGTAACCCAAAAGAGTTCAAACGTCAAGAGGGTAATGACGAGCGCCGCTGGGTACGCGCGGTCATTGCCAACGCCGGCCAAACGCAAGAGACTCCAGCTCGCAAGGCCCGCAACCGCGAGAACGGCGAGCGTACCGAGCCATATCGGCAGCTGCACCAAGGTCATGAATCCGAATGTCGCCGTAAACAATCCGTACACGCCGGCATAGAGTGTCATGCGCATGATGGGCAATAGAAACCGCGGACGGAATGTTTCCGGCACGTTGCTGCGGTAAAGCGTGTGAAGCACCACGAACACCACAAAGACGGCGAGCGCCATGATGCCCCATCGCAGCGCCGGTTTTTCAACGAGCGCAAAAAGCGTCACAAATCCCAGCATTCCCAGATAAAACGGGACACTCACCGTAAACCGCGAAACGTCCGCATCGCCGATGCGCGGCGCGCCGCGGATGGCGAGATGCGCAGCCGCCAGAATCACGGCAACCCAAAAGAGCGCCCCGAACCATCCGCCCACGCGCGACAAAAATACAAACGAAATGGCGAACACTACGGTGGCAATCAACGCTTTCGGCGAGAGGTAGTTCATAATGAAACGCGCCATTCACCCAGTTTAAGAAGGGAGCCTTCCAACACGTCAACCCTATCATTCCGCAACCCTTCAAGCAATTCCTCTACGGTGACCACCAAAAGCAAATGACGCGTACGCGCGTTTGCCGGAACGCGCGTATCAATCAGTGTCTCACGCAACTGTGATGCCGCGCGGTCAATCCCCGTCAACGCGCCCGGTTGCCGCACTCGTTTTTCCCACGCGGGGTCATCAACCCAGCCGCCCATTACACGGGAGGCATCAGCGACAAATGCGTCAAGGGCCGCGCGCGCGGCGGCGCGATATTCGTTATTGTCAATCGCGAGAAGTGGAGCGGGAGTGGTTGCTTGCTGATTGTTTCCGCCAGAGGCGGATGCCGATGATTGTTCTCCCGTCTTCCTATCTCCAAACACAAACATCCCGCCGAGCGCCGCGGTTCCCAACACAAACAACGCCACGAAAAACAGCGTGGGCGTTCGCGCGGTGTCGCGATGAAATCTATGATATCGTTTCATGTGACCTGACAGTGTGCACCTCCTCAATAAATACCGAGAGTACGGTAACGAGCGGAATCGCAATAAGAATACCAATAATGCCCGCCAGTTGCGCGCTAATTAAAATGGAAAGAATGCTCACGATTGGATTCAGCCCAACGGCCTTTTGCATAACGCGCGGGACGAGCAGATTGTTTTCAATCACCTGAATAAGCCAGAAGGTTACGGCAACCGCGATGGGGAGCGCCGCGCCGCCGGTTTGGGCGAATGCGAGAAAAATGGCAGGTACCGCGGACAACACCGGCCCGACGTACGGCACCAATTCAGCCACCGCGGCCATGAGCGCAATCACCAGCGCGTAGTCAACGCCGAGCGCGAGAAGCGCCAGATACACCATAAGCCCGATGAACACGCTCAACACGAGCTGGCCACGCAGCCAGTGCCCGAGCTTCTTTTTCATCTTGTTTACGAGCTGGACAATGAACGGCTGGTACTCATCTGGCGCGAGCGACCGCAGCCAGCGCGTAATCGCCTCATCTTCCGTCACAAGATAAAACGTAAAAACGAAAACAAGAATGAGCGAAAAAATACCGCCGAATACGCTGCTCACCGTTGCCACGATTCCGCCGATGGTTTTACCCACCGCATCGCCAGACGGCAACAACGATTCCTGAATCTTGGTAAGGATGTTGAAGTCCGTGGAAAACTGCTCAAAATTGCCTGTGCGGCGCGCCAACTCCTCCCAGTACGTCCCTATACTTTTGACCAATGCCTGACTTTCATTTACGATAGTAGGGACGAGCAGCACCACCACGCCCGCCACGATGCCAATGAGCACGATGTACACAAGAATAACCGCGATAGCGCGCGGGATGCGCTTGCTCGCGCACCAGGTGGCCCATGGGTCAATGAGCGACGCCAGAATCACGGCAACGAAAAATAGGAGCAAAATATCGCGGATGGTGTAGAGTAACAACAACAGGAGGCCGGCGAGGATAACCTTGCCGATGGTCTTGGTGCTGATGGTAACAACGCTCGCTGACATACGTCTTAGTATACTAGTAGTATATATGAAAATCCTCGCCACGAACAAACGCGCTCGCTTTGACTATGACATCCTGGAAACCTTCGAGGCTGGATTGGAATTGACCGGCGCGGAGGTAAAATCCGTGAAAGCGGGGCATATAAGCCTGAAGGGCGCGTACGCGGCGATTACCGGAGCCGGGGCGGTACTGCTTAATATGCACGTACGGGCGTATCCGCCAGCCGGAAAACAGCCCGGGTATGACCCCACGCGCACGCGGCAGATGTTGCTCCATAAAAAGGAAATCGGCTACCTGCGGGGTAAAACTCAAGAACAGGGCTTGACAATCGTTCCAGAAACTGTTTATATTAAGGGGAACCTTATCAAGGTTGCCCTGGGCCTGGCCCGGGGAAAGAAACAGCGCGATAAGCGCGCCACCATTAAGCGCCGTGAAACCGAACGCGAACTCAAACGCGTTATCAAACGGGGATGATCGGTGTCGATGGACGTGAACCGTGCTGCGGCAAGCCGTCGGCGCACCGCCCGACGCAAATCAACGGTGCACTACGAATAAGTGCAAACTTATTTGCGCGCATGCGTGATGCTGTGAAGAATGTCTTCGCGGTGCCCGCATTCGCAACTGCAGTCGCGTAATTTCTCGCGATAGCCATCGCTCTGCGATACTCGGTAGCAGGATAGCGGTGTTATACATCGAGTGTAGGCGCGCGAGATAGTCTCGTCTCCCCCGCCGAAATTTCAGAGACTCGCGCGGAGCGCTTTTGGACGCTTCATACCTCCGCGTTAAATCCCAAAACGTCCTACGCTTGTATCACCGCGACACGTGGAAACGCTCCAGACGGCGGTTCAATTCCGCCCATCTCCACCACACAAAAACACCCCCTGCACAGGGGGTGTTTTTGTAATGCTTCACCAGATGCTTCTTGGTGATTTCCTTTAACAAAATCTATTTCACTAAGTCATCAAGTTCACACGAAAGCAGCGCTGACTTATTGAGCACAATTTGTTCTTTCTGATTCAGGTTATCGGCAGTCATCCGGATGACTTTAGTAATAATAACATCACCGAGCATAACTCCATTGGTCTTCTTAAAGTATTTTTCGGTTTTCTGGTAAAAGAGTGCTGCGTACTGTTTGAGCTTTTCTTGAGGAATTTGACTACTGCTTACGTCGTTATTCCTGAAATCCACCTTGTCTTCCAAGCTTTTATCTATCTCAATCTGTAAATTACCTTCGTCAAACATAATCCAGTATTCGCTCAGATTGTAGACAATCCTGATTGATCCTCCGTCTTCCGTCGTATACCAGTACACAAAAGAAAACATGTCGGTATTGAAATCCTGATGTATACCGATACTCTCCAGCTCTTTTACGGTGTGGATTTTGTATTCTTCCAAAAGTCGCAGATAACTCTCGCGCCAATTTGTGAGCCAATTCCTTATATAAGTCTTGTCCACAAACAGCGGCTCAAGGTCCTGCTCAAGATTTTTGTCGCTCACTTTGTTCATCTGAAGTGTGAGTTTATCAAACAGTGCACGCGGATCTTTGACATCAATTCTTTTGGCGATGAGGTAATCAAAGTCCGGCACTATCTTTTTGTCCATGTACCAGAGCAGGTCATAAATGTCGCGGCCTTTTTCCTCATAAACAGCTTCGCCGACACCACGAGTTCCTCGCAGGAAAATGGCGGCCAGTTTGCTCGCCATAAGAGAAGCCATGTTATAGGTGATAATGACAAAAGAAAGCTGATCGTGGTTTATCGGCCAGCGTTCGGTAACTGTTTTAGGCGCAACAAAGTGATTGAGATCAATTTTTACATGAACCTGCTTTGATGGATGCCCAAAACTGAGTTCTTCACCGACATGAAATTTAAGCAGTAATCCTCGACTGGTTGTTGTTTTAGCGGTCATAAAATCAGAACCTGCGCCATAGATGTTGAGGAAGTGTTTCTCTGCTTCTTTCTTGAGTTCTTCCAAAAATTTTTCGGTTACCGCATGCGAGATTTCGAAATCCAAATCTACTGACATTCGGTGAAGCCGATGGATGATACGCAATGCCGAACCGCCGTACATAATCCAGCTACTATATTCCGGATGATGATAAATAAAATTGAGAACGTAATACTGCAATTCTTCTTTGAGCGCATTACGACGCGTTTCCGCATCAATACCACCGTAAGTGGTTAGGTCTTCCAGCCTTCTTTTTAGGATTGTAGTTATATGTTCACTCATGGGAGTATTTTTTAATCATTGAATAAAATTTTTCCTGTTCTTCTATGCTCATCTCATCTATATCTATCCGCAATTCTTCAATTAATCCTCTTATATTTTCATTGGATATACTCCGGAACTGATTCGTTCTAAAATAGAGAATATCAAACAATGCCTTTGACGGCGAGGCAACAAAAAAATCAAATTTGCCTTTTGTCAGAGCAAAACCAGTAAAAAGTTCTTTTTTAATCGACTGGTACGCAAAATTTCCGGCTTTAGTCTGGTATTCTCTTGTCACTTTTGGGGTCACAGAAGTAACCGAATGAATTGCTTCTGTGGTCAGACTGTAATACTGTAGTGCCGCCCAAGAACTCACATATGACGGCGTGCGGATTATGTTTGCAAGATAAAACGAGTAAGAAATATCGTTCTTGTTTTTCTCAAAGAAATCAACCGAAACATATGTTCCTCTTTTTAGCTGTATAATTTCCTTATACTTCAAAAACCGGCTAATGTAGGTATTAATCGTAGAATCTTTAAGCCCCAGCTGTTTACCAAGTTGACAAACAGTACTTTTATTGAAGTGCGGTAGGGATTTCAGCTGTTCTAAAAGGTTTTTTTTGCTTTTCATATATTTGACACTAGTGTATCATATGTGAAATAATGCTGTCAAGTGAACCCAGGGTACCCATGCGTTCAAACTACGAAAAAAGCAACGCGATTTTGACCATAGATTTTCCCGTGTCGCGACGCGCGCGGTTTATTGCGCAAAAATTGTTGCGTTCAAAAACCGTGTTGTTCCGGCAAAAACTCGGCGATGCATTACTTGATGAGCTGGCAGACTGCGCGGAAATTGACATCGTGCAACTAAAAATTTCGCCCGCAAAACAATACCACAAAAAACACGGCGGCCGCACCGTGTTCAAACGGTACGGGTATTATCGTCCGGCATCGCGATACATCTACATCACCAATTTTACGGCGGTGCGCGGCCAGCCGCTCGCGCCCAAAACATTTCTCACCACCCTCCTCCACGAATGGATGCACCATTATGATTACTGCAAACTGAAACTGAACTCCATCCACACGAAGGGATTTTATCTGCGCCTCGCATCGCTTCAAGATACACTGCGCTCTTGATGTCTCCCGCCTTCTCTGCTACACTCTATCCATGAGAATCTCACGCAAACGCCGCGCGCCGGAGCCGGTGGGAAAAACCTATCGCGTCAATGAGCAAATCAACGTGCCTGAAGTCCGCGTTATTGATGATGCGGGCGCAATGCTCGGCCTTCTGCGAACGGCTGATGCGATACGCAAAGCGCAGGAAAAAGGATTTGACTTGGTTGAAATCAATCCCAAAGCGGAACCGCCGGTCTGCCGCATACTCAATTTCGGCCACTTCAAATACCAAAAAGAAAAAGAGGCGCGGAAGCAAAAAACGCACGCGCATGTGACGGAGGTAAAAGGCGTGCGGCTGTCCATCCGCATCGGCGAGCACGACCTTGAAATTCGCAAACAGCAGGGCATCCGATTTTTGGAACGCGGAGACAAGCTGAAAGTGGAACTCATGATGAAGGGCCGTGAACGGGCCTTCCGCGACCGCGCCGAAGAAGTAGTCAAAAATTTTATCGCCGCCGTCAACAAAGATTTGCCGGTGCGCGTTGACCAGCCGGTGACGGCGCAGGGGCCAAAAATCTTCGCGGTAATCGCCCGTACATAGAAGCTCTTGACAGCCGATGCGCCCCTCTGGTACGATACGGTTTCGTTATGGGAAAGCTCAAAACCCACAAAGCAACCGCAAAGCGGTTTATTATCACAAAATCCAAAAAGGTCATGAAACGCACCGGCGGCCAGGACCATTTTAACGCGCGCGAATCCGGAAAAGTAACCCGCAACAAACGCCGCGATTACGCGGTGTCATCGGCGGAACGACAGCGCGTATTGCGCGCAGCGCCCTATGCCTAGAGTCAAACGAGGAACTATCCATGTCAAACATCGCGAAGCCGTTTTGCGCCGCGCCAAAGGATTTCGATGGGGCCGCAAGAACGTGTGGAAGCGAGCGAAGATAGCCGTGACGCGCGCCGGCATGTTTGCGTACGAAGGACGAAAAAACAAAAAACGCGAATTCCGAAGATTGTGGAACGTGCGAGTCGGCGCCGCGGCGCGGGCCAACGGCCTTTCTTACAGCGTCCTCATTGACAAGCTCCATCGGGCCAAGGTAGGATTGAACCGCAAAGTGCTCTCGGAGCTGGCGGCAAAAGAACCGGCAATCTTGACAAAAATAATTGAACAGATAACATAGCCGCACAAACGGCGCGGAAAGAGCTTGGCTAGTCGTGTGAGTAGTGCCCCCTCCTTCACTCCACTACGATGTAGTCAGGCTCTTTCTGCGCCGTTTTTTTGTTTGCGAGGCTGGACACGCTCTTTCAAAAATGCTACAATGTTTCCGCTATCGTGGACCGGTAGCTTAGCCCGGTTTAAAGCGCCTCCCTGTCACGGAGGAGATCGCGGGTCCGAATCCCGTCCGGTCCGCACTTAGATTCCTCGTCCTCCAGCTTCGCTGGAGTCCTCGGAATGACGAGGGGCTTGACGAATTTTCGCCCATCCCGTATACTATTGCCCAGCCAACAAGGGAAGGGACAGCCGATGAGCAACAAGCAGGCAGTCGTGGTGGCAGTCGCCGTGGTGGCGTTCGGGCTCCTCACCGCCTTCAGCGCCCGGTGGGCGCGCGGGGAGGAGCCGAAGAAGTCCCCTGTCATCCTCCACTTCTGGAGGACAACGGGCGATGCCGCGGAGATGGTGGACCTCACCATCCCGCGCGTTAGCGCGCAGTGTCCGGACGGCTTCACGCCGACCGACAACCCAGGCTTCTGCGGCCGCGACGTGCTCGTGTGGGTCTCCGTCTACGATGGAGGCGAACGGCTCAATCGCGAGGAGATGCGGCTCCGCTACCGCCAGAGCGAAAGCGGATACTGGGAGCCGTACGTGAGGATTTTTGCGGGGCTCCGCGAGATTGAGGTGGAGCCGTTCAGCGATGCCAGCGGACTCCGACACCGCGTGGTAGGGACGCTGTGGGTGCGGTTCAATCAGAAGACGAACACGTGGCGCGTTGAGCGACGCGAATCAGAACAGACGTTCTTTGCCGAGACGGAACGGGGGTTCCCGTTCATTCGGCTGCTGGAATGCGTGACGGGCGAAGAACCTCGCACCGCCGCGCTCCTCAACTAACGCAAAGGGCATCCGATTATCGGGTGCCCTGTTTTTTTAACAAAAAACTCAACCAGCAACACCGCCCGTGTGCGGCTTGTCTTCCGATGAAGCAAACTTCGGAGACCAACCAGACACAGGCTGTGTTGACGGTTGAGTAACGTTGTTTTGTTGTGTACCGCCGACACCCGCCGCGACGAGCGGCATTTCGGCGCCGAGCATACCTTTTGAAAGCGTCTCCGCCATGACGCCCATGTTTTTCAAAAACCCGACGCTCGGCTGCGGAATACCATCGGCAGAAATACGCGTCTTGGACGGGTCGCGCACCTCGGCCTCCTTTTCTTTCCGCTCGCCCGCGGCAAGCGCAGCGGCCAGTTCCGGCGTCGGCGCTTCAGCCGACTTGAATCCGGGCACCAGCGCGATGTCCGCGACAATCGCGCCCATCTCGTTCATCGTAATCGGCTGCGAGAGATATTGCGCGAACCCTGGCGCTTCAATCATGAGATAGTACTTGTTGCGGCCCACCAAAAACACATAGCGGCCGTCTTTGTCCGTCACGCGCGTATCAAGCAGTTTGTTGTATTCCACGTCAAAAATGCGCACGACTGCTTGCGCGATTGATTTGCCGGTTGATTTATCTTTAATGGTTCCGAACTGATTCGCGCCGCGCTCTCGTTTTGAGAGACGACGGAAGAACAGAAACGATGTCACATGCACACCCAGCAATGCGCCGACCCACCACGAAGGCGACACGGCGAATGACGCCATGGAAAATCCAAACCCAACGCCGGATACCCCCTGTTGCACATGCTTCCACACATTTCGTTTCACGGTTGTTTTGACGTCCTCTTTTTTAGCGTCAGGGTCAAGCGGAACGCACGGCTGGACCGGCGTAGCGTCAACCGTCACGGCGATGGCGTCGCCGTGATAAATGGGCTTGAACTCGCCGTCTTCTTCCACCTTCGCAAGATGTTTGCTCACCGGACCGAAGCCGGGTTTCGCCACTTCAAGCATATATTCCCCTTGCTTGGCGAGGAAATAATAGCGTCCCGCGACATCCGTCACCCGCGATTGCAGCACCTGTCCTTTTTCTTTCATCACGAGACGCACGAGCGCCAAATCAACCGGCACTTTGGTGAAGCCGTTGTACACCACGCCCCATGCGCGCTTTTTCTTGCGGCCGAACAGCATGGATGGCTGAAGAAACAGGAACCGCAGGTACAACAACATGGTGGGAAGTGTCGTGGTTGACGACGCCACGTTCGCAACCGCGGCCGCGGCCACGGTCGGCGCGGCGACCGTTTCGTTCACCTTCTCAACCACGGGATTATCCGCCACCACTTTCGCCACCTGATAGGTCTGCACGACGCCGCGCGTTACCTCCTTCACGGTTTCTTTTGCGACCACGGTTGCCGTCTCCGCAACTGCCTGCGCGACTGCTGTGACAATTTCGGTTGCCTGTGTAATTGTCTCCGCAACCGTCTGCGGTTGTCCGGCGCCGGACGCGGCCTCACCTCCGGCAGCCGCCTCGCCGCCGCTCACTGGCGCGCCCTCACCGCCCGATGGCGTTCCGCCAGTCTCCACTGACTGCTGGCCTGTCTCACCGGGCACCGCAATAACAGGCGCCGGTTTGGTTTCGGTTGGTTCTTGCGCCGGCTGAACCGGCTTTTTGACGGTTGTTTCCTTCGGCTCTTCTTTTGTCGGTTCAGGCAATTTCTTTGTCGGCGTCGTCGTCACTGCCTTTTCCTCCTCTTTCGGCGGCTCGGTTGTCTTTGGCGCATCGCCGCTAAGCGTCGCAAATGACGTCTCGGTGCTGCCGCTCTTGTTCCCACCGCCGTCTTCCGCATTCGCCGCTATTGAATACTCGCCCTGCGTATTAAACGTGCCGGCCGCAAACGTATAGGCCCAATCACCCTGCGTGTCAGATTCAGTCTTGTGCGTGGTTTTGTTCACCGCCGCGATGCGCACCTCCTCAAAAAATTCCTCCGCGGTTTTTAAGCTACCGTGTTCGGAAACCTGAATTTTGGTTGGCCCTTTCTTCTCTTCTTTCTCAAGCGATTTCTTTTCACTTTCAAGCGCGTTAATGCGGGCGCGTATCGCCTGCTCTTCTCGAAGCAGCCGCTCACGCTCTGCCTGCGCCGTCGCCTCCTCACCTTGCAACGCATCCAGTTGTCGTTGAAGCTCTTGCACCTCTTCCAAAAGCGCATTCACCTCTTTTTGCGTTTCCTCCGCGCGCCGCTTGGCCTCCTCGGCCTTCTTTTTGGTTGTCTGTTGTTGCTCTTTCAACCCTTGCGCTTTCCGGCGCAATGCGCGGAGTTCAAGGACTTTCTTGCGAATTTTGTCCGTAAGGTCGGTGCGCTGCAACAGCAACACAATCCGCACTTCCGGGTCAGATGTGCCTTTGAGTTGCCCGCCGTTCTTCAACCAATCGCTGATGTCTTCATACGGCGGCGCATTGGTAATTTTTGGCGCGCCGGGCGGTGTGCCGTCCAACAAAATAGAAACCTTCACCACCGCGCTCTTGACGCCCCTTGTCAAGTCATAAAACTGCGCATAGAGCATTTTCGGCCCGTCGCCCTTTGCCAGCGTCCATTTCATGGAAGACGCATACGGCACGATTGAGCCGCCTTTCATGGTGGGATTGTCCGCCACGGCGAGATGCGTTACTTTGGCCACGTTAAATCCAAGCGTCACGTCCAACTTATTCGTCCACTTGGCGCCATCGTTTATATAGAACGACCCCAGCTCTTCTTTCTCAAGATTTTCTTTTTCTTTAGGCAACGTAGTGACATCCGGTCCGGCCGTAACCGACGGCGCTCCGGCCCCGCCGCCGCCATCGCCGCCCCCGCCACTGCTGCCACCTTGACTTAATGTGCTTACTTCAGTGGTGCTCGCGGAACTGGTTTCTACGGCGTCGCCGTTCCGCGCTTTAACGCGGAATGAATACGGCGTGCCGGCGTTCAAACTGGAAAATGCGGTGCTCGTTCCCGTAATCCAGCCGGAGTTGGTGCCGGCGGTGATGTTGTCAACATAAAACTCCGTGCTGGCTGGATTGCTTCCGGCGCTCCAGGTGACGGTGAGCGCGCCGGTGGTTTGCGACGAGGCGCTCACGGTGCCTGGAATCGCCGCATGCGTGTACACCGCCGATGAGGTGGCGGATGCCGTGGATTCGCCGCGGTCAGAGCGGTAGGCGTGAATATGCACCGCGTATTGTGTGTTGAGCGAAAGGCCGGTGGTCGTTTGTGACGCCGACGTTGACGCGATGTCGTCAACATCCGTGCCGCTGCCGGTGGTAAAATCCAGACGGAACGTTTCTTCGTAATTTGAGTTGTCCGTCCATGCCCAGGCGATAGAACTGGTGCTGTTCACGGTCGGCGAACCGATTGTCGGCGCATCAGAACTGGTGTACACCGCGGTTGATGTGACGGCCGTGGATGTGGCAAACGAGTTCCGCGCAAAAATGCGATAAATATACTTATTGTCCGCCGCGGTGCTGGTGTCTGGATAACTGACCGTACTTGTGGCTGTGGTGGAGGCCGTGCTGTATGAACCGTCATTCACGCTTGATTGCACGACGAATCCGGATTCATACGATGAATTGTCGGTCCACGCAACCGTGACTGACGTGTCTGAATTATAGGTGGTGGTTGCCGATGTGGCCGCGGACGGCGTGGTGGCAACTGCCGTTGAGGTGGTATACGCGGACGTTCCGGCCGCATTTTGCGCCGCAACGCGATAGATGTATTGGCTGTTCGCCGATACACTCGTATCGCTATAACTGATAATACCAAGGTCGGTGGTGGAAACCGTGCTATAAGAACCCTCATTGGCGCTTCGTTGTATGACAAAACCAGTTTCAGTTGAGGAATTATCAGTCCACGTTACGGTGATGGCGCTATCCGAAACATAGGCCGCCGCAACGCCAGATGTTGTTGTCGGAACATCAACTAAGGTAAACGAGGCCGTTGAAGAAACCGATGACCACGCGCCTTCTGCATTTGAGCTGCCGTCGTCCCACAGTTTGATGCGCCAATAGTACGTCACATCGCCGTCATTCAAAGAGAGCGTTGTGGTGGCGGTGGCGCCGAAATTATTGAACTGAATGTCAGAAATACGGTTCCCTTTCGTGGTGGTCGCGATGGCCGTTTGTTGCGAATCCCAATAAACATTGCTTGCGAAAGTGCTGTCCGTCCCCACTTGAACACGCGCTTTCACCAAATTTTCAGTGGCATCGGAATCATTCGCAATCGCGCTGAAATACGGCGAGGTGCTACTGACGTTTGACGGATTCGTGGAGCCGGATTGCGCGCTCGTGCTGCTGGCGTACAGTGTGGACGGCGGCGTTGGCGCGGTGTTGGTGACCAATTCGTAAGCGCCGATATCGGCTATGCTTGTTCCTGCATCAGGCCGCGTATTACCCGAGTAGTCATTCGTGATGTCAAGATATACACGAAATACCGACGTTGAATCCGGCTGGGTGCTCCAGTTTGAACTCACGGTAATAGTATCGGTGCTTGACACCACGTCACTCACGGTGTTCGTTTGACCGGAACCCGTGCCGGCGGTTATCGCAATGCCCAAACCGTTAAACATGTCAATTTGCGCAAGGTCAGTCGCCGAAACAAGCGTGTTCGCGCCTCCGGACGACACGTGCGCCTGAAAAATTGTCGTAGACGCCATACCGGAATCACAGTTGTCGGCGGCGGATGCACATGTTGAAGTGGCGGACAGAGAAAAATCACTACCGTTGTGGTTTGCGTATCCCGGCACCACGTTGATGTTGCCCTGTCCTCCGATGGAGTAGGTGCCGCAACTGTTATTCAAGTTCGTATACGTGTAGACGTTGTTGTTGTAAATTTTTTCATTTCCCGTGCCGCATGAGAGCACATACTGACCGCCTTTTCCGGTGTCGCTCAAGCTGTTATTAATAATGTTCAACTGCGTTCCGCTGTCCGCGCTACCTCCGTTGATACCGGCCGGTGAATTATCAATGGTGTTGTTAAAGATATTTTCCACCATGTTTTCTCCACCCGTGGTAATACCAGAGCTGTTCAAAGCGTACAGCACGTTGTTATACACATTGACCGCGCCGGCGCTTGAACCATTGCCGGTAATGTCAATACCAATATCGCTCCCGGTAATAAGGTTGCGATAAATATTCATTTGCGTGCCGGTCACCTGGCCGCTCCCCAAAAATACGTCAATACCGTTATTGCTTGTCCCGTCTCCCATGGTCAGACTATTACTGTACACGCTGGTTGTACCGCCCGTATCAGGATAGATGACGATACCTTCATTAGTGTTAGCACCCGTAACGGTGTTGCTATACACATTAACGGTGGTACCACCTGAAATGGAGACCATTGACGTTCCAAAGCCGCTTGCGGTGTTACCATTGACGGTGAGTGTGCTTCCAACATCTGACCCGTTGTTGAAATCAAACGGGGTTGCGCCATTTGTGACGGTATTGGTTGCAAAGGTAATGGTACTGGTGGTGCCAACCCCATCCCAATCAACCACGATATCAGTTGAACCATCCATCGTAACCGTGTTGCCGGTGATCGTTCCCGTGATACCGGACGTATTTCCTGACGATACGGCAATAATGCCACGGGAGGTGTTGCCGAATGAAGTAACGGTATTATCCGTAAAATTCACCGTAACCGGCGTTGTTTGGTTATTGAAGGTCAAAATACCCGGAGCAGTACCCGATTGTTCGTTAATCGTCATCTCCTTGATGGTGTAGGTGGTGGCAAGACCGGCATCAGTGGTGTTGGAAAATATATATGTGGCGCTCGTGCTCGCAATCAGCGTGGTATTTGCGGCGCCGCCACCATCAAAAATTTTTGCCTTGCTCGCCAAATTAAGCGTGGATGTTACATAAAAAGTGCCTGTGCCAATTGAAATGGTATCGCCATTCGATGATGCGTTGACAGCAAGAATAATCGTCGCATAATCACAGCCGCTTGCACACACGGTGAGGGTGGCCGCCCGCGCCACACGCACGTGTTCTTGAATGGTTGGCATGATGCCGGCGAGCGCGAACGTGAGCGCAGTGACGATAACTAAAACAGGCCGCGCAACGCGTTTCCAAAGCGGCGGCCTGTCGGTTATTTTTTCACGAAAATACAAAAACCAAGAAACGCGAGGGTTGCCTGGTTTCTTTTCCCACCAATTCCCCTTTGATGGACCTCCGAAGTGCTTCATCGGTGCGGGAATTATATCACGAAATCGCTGCGCACCGCAGCGTTCTTTTCAAGACATGACCTGTGGATGGTTTGTTAGAAAACTATCCTATCAAGCGCCCACACGCCGGCGCCGCCAAGAAAGAGCGCGATATTTGCCCCAAGCAAGGCAAAATCCAGCTCCCAGCCGCCATCGCCGGTGAATTTTTTGTGCCATTTCACAATCTTGTAATAAATGGCGCCCGCCATGACGAGACCGAGCAGGAGCGCGGCGAGCTGGGTCAAGAGCCCGAGAATCAATAAGATAGCGCCAGCCGTTTCAACAAAGCCAAGAAATGCGACTGCGGCAGCACTCCATCCCATCGCCTGCGCCATACCCTTTGTGTTCTTGAGCTTCCCCAATCCATGCGGCAAAAAGACAAACCCAACCGCAAGGCGGAGAGCCAAGAGTCCCCACCCGCTCCATACGAGAAATGTCGGAAACATACGTCACCTCCTTTCTATATTTTCTTTTCTTCCACTTGCAATGAAAATCGTTCATCCTCCGGCGTGTACTGCGCCGACAAAAACGCCGCCGTCGCGCCCTTTTTGATGCCGTGGTCGCGCATCCACGCGAGCAGATGCTGTTTGCTCGCTTTTTTGTCGCCTTTTACCGCAACCCCGTGCACGCCCCACCACAAATTCAGATGCGTCGCCTCGCGCGCGCTCCGAACCCCGACTACCAGCGGCACCTGCGCGCGAAAATGACTCACCAGCCGCGCAAGATGCTCCTGTCCGGGCATAAATGCAATCGCCGCCGCTTTGGTGTGCTCAACAAGCAGACGCGCCGTAGTTCCCACAATGCGGTCACGGGTGTGCTGATGTTTTGCGTGGAGCTCCAGCGGATAGTCGTCAAATACCGATTTTTCTGTTGATTGAGCGATTTTTGCCATGGTATCAACCGTCTCAACCGGATAGGCGCCGGTGGCGGATTCGCCGGAAGTCATCACCGCGTCCGTGTGGTCCATTACCGCGTGTCCCACATCAGACAATTCCGCGCGCGTCGGCCGCGGATTTTTCGCCATGGACGCCATCATTTCCGTGGCCACAATCACCGGCTTTTGCAATCGCAAACACATTTCAATAATCTGTTTTTGGCGCACCGGCACCTCGGCCGCCTTCGTTTCAATCGCCAAATCGCCGCGCGCAATCATAATGCCGTCGCATTCGCGCACGATTTCTTCCAACTGCATCAGCGCTTCGCGTTTTTCAATTTTCGCCATGATGAGCGGCATTGGGCCGTTCTTTTTATGACGCTTGATGATGTCTTTCAAATTGCGAATGTCATCGGGCGACCGCACAAATGAAAGCGTCACCCAATCAACATCCTGCGCGAGTCCGAACGCAACATCGTCGCGGTCTTTCGCCGTGATGGTGTCAATGCGAAGCGTGGACGTGGGCACGTTGAATCCCTTGTGCGGCAGCAACGTGCCGCCCACCACCACTTTGCACAGCAGCGTTTTACCGGACACGCGCACGGCGCGGAGCTCCATCAAGCCGTCATCCAGCAACACTTGCTCACCCGGACGAATATCCGTATGGATGTACGGGTACGAAACCGGAATCACGTCGCCTTTATATTCTTTCCCGAACGCCACTTTCACTTCCTCGCCGCGTTTCAGCTGAATGCCTTTTTCGGGCAAATCGCCGACACGCATTTTCGGGCCAGACAAATCTTGCAACAGCGACACCGGCTCGCCGATTTCACGCGATGCCTGCCGCACGACGCGAATCAATTTTGCGTGGTCTTCGTGCGTTCCGTGAGAAAAATTAAGCCGCGCGACGTTCATGCCGGCGGTGATCATTTTTTTAAGCGTTGCGACATCGTGCGACGCGGGACCGATGGTACACACGATTTTGGTTTGTTTCGCGGTGGAGAGCATATAGATTAGTATACCACATTTATTTCGGGCTCGGGAGCGGATTTTTCTCGGCTAACGGTTTAGGGTCTCCGGTGAACTGCCTTCGGAACACGCGTCGGCGCGCTCCAGCGGCGCGCCGCGCTCACTCTCGCCGCGCCGTCCCGCCCTAAAGGGCGGGAACCAATCCGGCGCGGCTCCGAGAGGTTCCTCAGGCAATTCACCGGAGCCCCTTACCAGTTTGCGAAAAATTCGCATCCCTCCGCCCTAATCGGATTAAGGCACGGTTCTCGGCGGGTGCCCCGAACGAAACATCGCGAGTGCCGAAGCGGGCCTGGTGTCCCGACCCTGTCGGGACGAGCTCGGCACGAGCGTAGCGAACGGCCGCGCTGGCGGCCGTGAGCGTGTTGAGTGAGTGGGCACCCGCCGAGGGAACCGCGCCTGGTAGGATTGGCTGCGTGTCATTTCCCAAACTCTCCCAATCGCACGGTCAAAGTAAGTTCTGCACCATCACGGATTACTTTCACGTTTACGTCGGTATTCGGCTGGAATTCCGCAATCACGCGCGAGAGCGACCGCTTTGTGTTCACCGGCCTCCCGCCAACTTCAATAATCACATCCCCTTCTTTAAGACCCGCCTTCGCGGCCGGGCCATCCGGCACAACGCCGGGTTCACGGTCATCGGCATCGCGCGGCACGATGTATGCGCCATCTTTCACTGGAAGCTTCGCCTGCTCCGCAAGCGCCGGCGTCAGCATCGTGTAGCGCACACCGAGCCATGGACGCACAAATCTCCCTTGCTGCTCAAAACTTGCAATGAGCGGCTTAACGGCGTTAATCGGCGTCGCAAAGCCAACCAACTGGCCTTGCTGACTTACCGCGGTATTGATGCCAATCACCTCGCCCCGCACCGTAATCAACGGCCCGCCGGAATTGCCTGGATTAATGGCCGCATCCGTTTGGATGGCTTCTTCAATGACTTCGCTCCCCGCGCCGTCGCCCGCCACAACCCGACGATTGATGCCCGAAACCACGCCGCTCGTGACTGTGTTCGCAAATTCAGACAGCGCATTGCCGATGGCCACCACAGACTGCCCGATGCGAATCGCATCAGAATCTCCGAGCGCGACGACGGGCAAATCGGTCGCGTTGATTTTCAGCAGCGCAAAATCCAACACCTCGTCTTTTGCTTTGACCTCCGCGTCAAACTCGCGCCCGTCCGCCAGCGCCACCCGATAGGATGCGTTTCCGTCATCAACCACATGCCGGTTGGTCACAATCAACCCGTCAGATGTAATGATAAATCCGCTCCCGCCGCCCACCGGCCGCAGTGCGCCGTCATCGCGAAGCGCGGCCGTGTCAAACCCAAAGAAAAACGGGTCAAACGCGAATGGCCCCGTCCGATTGAATAACGAACCGAGTTTTTTATAAATCACGATACTGACCACGGCCGGCGAGACGCGTTCAACCGCCGCAATAACGGCGCTTTCCTCTTGCACCACTTCGCGCGTACCGAACAGCAACCCGCCGCTCGTGCCCGGCGCGCGTGTCGCCGCGACATTTTGCCTCACCGTCGTAACGAGCGCGCCCGCTGCGCCACCGGTCAAAAAACTCACCACAACAACCAAAAGTAACAGGCGTTTCATCGACATACAATACTATATTTATACGGCAGATGCCGTTATTTCTGCAATAGCGGCAACAGCACCTCCAGAAGGTCTACGGGATTGGTGCTGGAACGGGCGAGCACTTCAAGCTCTTTGCTGATACTCTGATAATCCTCCCAAATCACCTTGAGTCGCGGCGGCAGCCAGATGAGGAGCAGAACAACGGGCGTCGCGATAAGCGCCAATTTCAACCATGCAATCAGCTGTATCCAAAACAATCGCCGTTTAATCGTCTGCACATCGGCCAAAATCTCACGATTCATGTGGAGATTGTCGGTGCCGAGTTTGTTAAGGGCGCGATGCCATTCTTCGCTCATACCTCCTTCTTCTAATAATTATCCAGTCCGCTTTTTGAGCGGTGCCGCGCCGCTCCGCAACTGCCGCAACTCGCGCTCAAACGTGCGAACGTCCTCAAACTGACGATAGACGCTCGCAAAACGGATGTACGCCACTTTATCAAATTTTTTGAGGCACCGCATGACGATTTCGCCGATTTCTTTTGACGTCACCTCGCGTTTCTTCAATTTTTGAATGTCCTGCTCAATGCGATGCAGGAGCGTCTTGAAGGCGAGTTCGGTATACGGCCGTTTTTCAAGCGCATGCTGGATGCCCCGCCGCATTTTTTCTCCCGAATACGCTTCCCGCCGTCCATCGGTTTTTATCACGGTGAGGTCAAGCAATTCAATTTCCTCAATGGTGGAAAACCGATGTTTGCATGAAGAGCAAAGCCGGCGACGCCGAATGCTCGTTCCATCGGGACCGACGCGAGAATCCACCACGCGCGTATCGCGGTGGCGGCAAACCGGACACCTCATATGGCGCAGTATAGCATGCGCAGGCGATTACTGCATCTTCCGGCGAATGAACGCCGGAATTTCCAGCTCTTCTTCCTCTTCAGTTTTTTCAAGTTTGGTTGGCGGCGCATTTTCTCGAATCGGCCGGCGCGACACCGGTTCGGACGCGGGTTCAAAAACCGATTCCACCGCGTTAGGTCGCGCGGCTCCCTCTCCGGCGGTAAATCGCGATGGCGCGGCGGGACGGGACGACCGCGCTGCGTATGGCGACGGCGCCTCCTCCGCCGCTTCCGATTCAACCGCCCGACGCGCTGATGGTTCAAATCCAGTTGCAATCACCGTAATCTTAATTTCATCCTTCATGGTGGTATCAACCACCGCGCCCCAAATAACGCGCGCGTTTTCATCGGCGCTTGAGGTAATCAACTTTGACGCCTCCTGCATCTCCTGCATACTCATGTTATCACCGCCGGTGATGACCATAAGAATGCCACGCGCGCCGTCAATGGAAATATCCAACAACGGCGATGAAATCGCCTGCTTCGCGGCTTCAATCGCGCGATTCTCGCCGGTGGCAACCCCGATGCCCATGAGCGCAGAACCGGCATTGGTCATGATGGTGCGCACATCGGCAAAATCCGCATTCACGATGCCCGGAATCGTGATAAGTTCAGAAATACCCTGCACTCCTTGGCGCAGCACATCATCCACCATGCGGAACGATTCCAAGAGCGTCGTTTTTTTATCAATGATGTGCAGCACTCGGTCATTCGGGATGGTGATGATGGTGTCAACTTTATCTTTTAATCGCTCATGCGCCTCGTCCGCGATTTTTTTGCGCTCCGCACCTTCAAAACTAAACGGCCGCGTGACCACCGCCACAGTCAGCGC
>ERZ1292629.472-Hain-H43-01um-R1-472-length-43753-cov-8_pt3 | contig 22058 bp, 21 predicted proteins | sample MGYA00564399_ERZ1292629 | MGnify/ENA primary metagenome ERZ1292629 (study PRJEB36523, sample SAMEA6512636) | groundwater metagenome | collected 2019-01-08 | study: AquaDiva: Metagenomics assemblies of 32 groundwater samples | reverse complement strand
AAAGAGACCACAAGGAGATGTGATTGCGTATGATTGACGCACGGATGCACCGAAAGAGCATGAGTTTCGACATCCCCGGCGTCAGCACCGGCGCCTAGGCCCCATGCCCGGGCCACGGCGTCACAACCCAGGAAAGGGGGCTTAGGACTGAAGATCCTATAAGCCTACCATTTCTCGACCCCATTATGGACGCAAAACTGTGCGCCGAAACGAAAGGAGACTGCGTTGGCCTACAGAGCCAATCTGCAGTAAACAGCGTGCCGGGGGCCGCCCCGCCTCTACATCGGGTCATATCTGACCATCGGTGGGGCGGCCCAGTTGAAAGCAGTACCCGACGTCAGCCCCACCTTGCTGCAGATGGCTGCAGTTCAAGATTGGGGCGAACGTCGGGGCCTCATCTGTCCCTCCCTTGTTGCTAGGGTACTTGGTACCGAACGCAACTGGGGTTCTGCGAAGGCCAGCCGGTGGGTCGATAGGGGTATGCAGAGTCGAAAATGACCCCTCTCCGTCGTGCCACACTTGTCCGACGCCGACCCCCGGCTGGCCGCCATCATCGGTCGTTTCATCGGCCTACCCCTGACGGTGTTCTATGCAAGCACCGAAAGGGTTAAATCCTACAACGGCCGAAGGCCAAAGCCGTTGTGGGGCCGAACAATCTCTGACCGTTCGTGCATAGACGTACGGTCAGCAATCATATTCCTACCTTATCCGTCCCTGTACGAGGGGCCTGTCTACGGACAGGCCCTTTTTTCATTTCTATTTAACAACTGTTTGCCATAAATTCTATCATTTGCTATTCTTAAATTAGAACTATTATTTGTATATTTTTATTAATTTGTAATTCGTAGTGGAGCAAAGCGACTTATGAAAGGTAAATTATTTATTATCTCCGGCCAGTCCGGAGTAGGCAAAAATACAATTTTAAAAGCTCTTCAAAAAAATCATCCCGATTTTCATCGGGCGATTACTTTTACCACCCGCGACCCAAGGCCGGACGAAATTCCCGGCGAAGACCACTTTTTTGTCTATCAGGAAAAATTTCAGGAAATGATTAAAAATCACGAACTCTTAGAATGGGCCGAAGTCCATGGAAATCTCTACGGCACCCCCAAAGATCAAATCGAAAAAGCCCTTAATGCCGGTTCAAATGTCCTCATGGAAATAGATGTCCAAGGCGGACTTCAAATTAAAAAAATTATTCCCGAAATGGTCTTGATTTTTATAAAATACGAGGAAGGGGATTTAGAAAAAATTATTCGATCCAGAATCGCTCATGATCCCTCACGAGAAAAAATGAGTGAAGATGAGATTGCCCGAAGAATTGCTACTGCCAGAAAAGAAGCCGGTTTTGAAAAGGACTATGATTATTCGGTTATCAATCCCGAAGGCCAGCCCGAACAGGCGATCGAGCAAATAGAAAATATTATTAAAAAAGAAATTGTGATATAATCAGATTGAGGAGGGGATGAAAAGGAAAATTGTTTTTCTTATCTTAATTATCGCTGGGGGTTTTTTAATAATTCTCATATCCACCCTTGTTTTGATCCGTCTTCTTGGCAATCCCCAACCCGCATCAACCAAACAAGCCGGTGAGGACCAATCGGTGATAGCAAATTTTGAAACCGCTGAATGGCAAGGTAAAGGCGATATTGACCAAAGTCATGTTTTATCTGGAAAATATGCTCTGAAATTAGAAAGCAATGGGTTTGATTGGAATGCCTATGGATTTTCCGCGGTAAATTTAAATCTTAGCAGTTTTAAAGATTCAAACTCAAAAATGGTGATTAATGTTTTTGTCGAAGACCCAAGCCAAATCTCCGGAATTCGGCTGGATCTTGGCGACAACATTAATAATTTCTATTTTGCCAACGAGCAGACCGCCAACTTTTATCAAAACGGCTGGAATAAAGTCATTTTTAAAGCCAGTGATTTCTATATTCAGAACCAGCCGACCGGTTGGCAGTCGATTAGCTGGGCACGAATCAATTTAGCCGCCTATAACAAATCTACGGTGGCGGCTTGGTTTGATGATTGGGAAATTATTGAACCAGAAAGTTCTTCGCCCGCCACCTCTTCTGCCTCCGTCACCTCAACTGAAAAACAAATAAATTCAACCAATAATAATCAACCACTTAGTAAAGGAGTCATCATGGATAATCTGCTTATTTTAAGCTTGGGTCTTTTGTTAATTATTATCATCGCCGCTTGGGTAATTTTTAGTCTTTGGAAATTGAAAAAGAAATCCCCAACCAATGAAGAAGAAAGTCAGGCCGGTTTATGGAACAAAAAACTTTCTTGGCCGAAAATTTGGCTGCCGATTGGAATAGCCATCATTATTGCGGTCGGGGTGGGCTACTATTTCTCGCTTCCGCCGCCAAGTTCCGTGGTAATCTCCAATAGCCCAACCCCTGAAACCAGCCAGCCAAAATCAAATAAATGGCAATACCAAATCTTAACCTTTACCATCCCAGACCAAACCGATGAGGCGATCATGACAGAATTAAATACCTACGGCGATAAGGACTGGGAGGCAGTTGCTCAATCAACAATTTCTACCGGCAAAACCGGGCAATATTATCTTTATGTCACTCTAAAAAAATCTCTTTAATTTTCAAAATTCATCGGCAATCTTAAAGAGCCGGCAGAAGTTGCCGGCTCTGACGCGCTCGATCATATGGAGGCTTATTTCCGTCGCCGAGACGGCCGTCGGGGACCATCGGTTAGGGCATTCGCCCTGACAAGACAAAAACCACAGCTCATAACAAACGGAGGGCGCTTGGTCTGTCTCAACTTTTCAATCCAGTCAGACAACGGACATCCTTGGGGAATAGATAAATCTTTCCCAAGAAAACACCCTTGATGACTATCCCCCAAATGGCAGGCATCACCATCAGGAGTAACTTCGAGCCATCGGCAGTCAGGAATCTCTAAGATGAACTCTTGGGGGTCCACCCAAACGGCACGGTTGTTAGGAGCACCATGCTGGGAGAAATGGCAATGCCTGTAGAAATACTCCAGAGCTTCTTGGAGATTTCGTCCCCAAGAAAGGAAAGAGGCTTTCCCTAACTCAATGTCGGCTTGGTTGACCATTGATTCCGTCGCATCTTCTGGGTGATTACAGCCGACAACAACGAAACTCCCGTCGGACATCCGACAGCCAATGAGTTCTTGGGGTTCATTGTCCCCGGATACTGGGGAATAAAGCATTGCAAGCGGCAACATGTAGACCGGCATCGCCAATTCGCCTCCTCAACAGCGGATTAATTAAATTCTAACATTAATTTTTGAGATTGTAAAAAAATTAAGCTTGTGCTTGGCAAAAGAATAATCGATAGATTCCCTCTGGGTTTGAAATATCTTTTTATTTGCCCTATAATTTGGCTATGAAAATTAATCTCATAATTTGGCTATGAAAAATTATTATGTGGTGATTTTGGCCGGGGGAGCGGGGACCAGGTTATGGCCGATTTCGCGTAGAGATTTACCTAAACAATTTTTTAAGTTTGAGAAGTATTCGCTTTTTCAGGAAACTTACCAAAGAGTAAAAAATATTGTTCCTAAAAATCAAATTTATATTTCGCTGGTAAAACCATATTTAAAACTTGCTCAAAAACAATTACCGGAAATTCCCATCGCTAATTATCTTATCGAGCCGGAAGCAAAAAACACTGGTCCGACAATTGGTTTAATAGCGGCATACTTGTATCGAAAAAATCCTAAGTCTATTGTGGCGACAATTTCCTCTGACCATACGATTAAAAAAGTAGTAAATTTTCAAAAAGCTTTAAGGGAGAATTTTGCTTTTGTTAAAAACAATCCCGAATATTTAGCCACAATTTCTGTTAAACCAACTCGAGTTGAAACCGGTTTTGGTTATATAAAAATTAGCAAGAAATTACCATTTTGGCCTCAATATCGGGTGGAAAAATTTATTGAAAAACCGAATCTTAAAAAAGCCGGCCTGTTTTTAAAATCACCAAAATATCTTTGGAATGTTAGTTATTTTACCTGGGAATCAGAAAATATGCTAAGAGCTTATCAGAAACTGACTCCTAAAATCTATCAAAAATTAGCAAAAATTATTACCTTATTAGAAAGAAGTAATAGCCAGAGAGAAATTGATAAAATTTATCAAAAAATGCCCAGCGAGTCTTTTGATAAGGCAATTGTCGAAAAAATGAAGAAGATAGTAACAAATCCAACGGATTTAGACTGGTCGGACATCGGCAGTTTTAAGACTTTATCGGAAAAATTATCCTCAAACAAAAAATCTTTACAAAAAAATCATCTCGGGATTGACAATCAAGACTGTTTTATTGTCTCCTCCAATAGACTCTTGGCAACTGTCGGATTAAAGGATATAGTTATAGTAGATACTGATGATGTCCTGTTAGTCTGCCACAAAGACAAAGCCCAAGATGTCAAAAGAATTTACCAAAAACTGCAAAAACTAAAAAAAATCGAATATTTATAAATTGGGATAAAAAGATATATAAGGATTAATATTGTGCGACGCAATCTTTGGATAATATTTGCTAGTTTAATCATTTTAGCGGTTTTAGCTGGTTTGGTTGACTGGCCTGGCGGACCTGATCTTAGAATTGGTAAATTTCTTCGCGAACTTAAGATCCACCAAGGTCTTGATTTACAGGGTGGCGCTCATTTAGTCTTTGAACTTGATCTTGCTAAAGTCGATCCGAAGGATACCGCCTCTGCCAGAGATTCGGTGATTAATACGATTGATCGACGAATCAACGCTTTAGGGGTAACCGAACCAATTATTCAAGGGGCAAAAATTGGCTCCAAAGAAGCGGTAATTGTTGAATTACCAGGGATTACAAATACAGGAGAGGCAATTGACTTAATTGGAAAAACCGCTCAATTAAAATTTTTGGAGCAAAAGGAAGTCGGACAAGATCAAATCAGTCAAAATTTTAGTGATGCCTGGCAAGAAACGGATTTAACCGGCGCTAATTTGCACAAAGCTGAAGTTCAGTTTGACCAAAATACCGGCGAGCCGCAGGTTAGCCTCCAATTTGATAGCGACGGCGCCAAATTATTTGCCGATATTACCAAGCGAAATTTGCAGAAACCGGTCGCCATTCAATTGGATGAAGATATTATCTCCGCCCCAACGGTACAGAGTGAAATCGAAAATGGCGAAGCGATTATAACCGGCAAATTTACCATTGAGGAAGCCAAGAAATTAGCGATTGAACTTAATTCCGGCGCCTTAAAAGTGCCAATTACTTTAATTGAACAGCGCGATATTGGTCCAACTCTGGGTTCAGAATCGGTAAAAAAATCATTAACTGCCGGGCTAATTGGCCTAATTTTGGTAGCAGTTTTTATGATTATCTACTATAAAATTCCAGGGTTTTTAGCCGTTTTAGCGCTTTTGTTTTACACTTTAATTCTGCTAGCCTTATTTAAACTTATTCCAATAACTTTGACTTTGGCAGGGATTGCCGGTTTTATTTTATCAATTGGCATGGCAGTCGACGCTAATATTTTAATTTTTGAACGCACCAAAGAAGAATTAGCCGGCGGTAAATCAATTTCCGCCGCCTTAGAAGACGGCTTCAAACGTGCTTGGCCTTCAATCCGTGATTCAAACTTTTCATCATTAATTACTTGTTTAATTTTATATTATGGCACCAGTGGTTTGGTGCGCGGTTTTGCGGTAACGCTGGCGATTGGAATTTTAATTTCTATGTTTACCGCCATAACCGTTAGTAGAACATTTTTACGATTAGCAATAGGGACATTTTTAGAAAAAAGATTGGTTATAAAATAGGATTTTTTTATGAATATAATCGGTCGGCGAAAAATTTGGTACCTAATTTCATTAATTTTAATTATCCCGGGAATTTTGGCGATTATTTTTTGGAGAATTCCCACCGGACTAGATTTTAAGGGAGGGACGCTGATTGATATTCAATATCAAGATAAAATTCCCAAAGAAAAAATTGAAAATGCCGTTGAGCCGATTGTCAGAGGAGCAAATGTCCAGCAATCAGGTAAAAGTTTTATTATCAGAACCCCAGTTTTGAATTCTGAAACGCAACAAAAATTGGAAGAAGAACTTTCCAAAATAGGGGAGTACCAAAAAAATCGTTTTGAAACTGTCGGACCAACGGTGAGCAATAATTTGAAAAACAAAGCAATATTAGCGGTTGTTTTGGCGACGATAGGGATTATTATTTATATTTCAATTGCTTTTCGCAAAGTCCCTAAACCAGCCAGTTCTTGGCGATTTGGTATTTGTGCGGTGCTGGCTTTAATCCATGACATTACTTTTGTCATTGGTCTATTCGCGATTTTGGGACATTTTTTTAATTTTGAAATTGATTCATTATTTATTACTGCTCTTCTAACGATTATGGGATTTTCCGTTCATGATACGATTGTCGTTTTCGACCGAATCAGGGAGAACCTTCGTAAATCCCCTTCTTTGGATTTTGAGACCAATGTTAATAATAGTATTATCCAAACTGTTAATCGCTCCTTGAATACTTCCTTTACTGTCCTGATTGTCCTTTTGTCCTTGTATCTTTTGGGCGGAGAAACGCTTAAGCCATTCATGCTGGCTTTGATAGTTGGCATTGCTATTGGCACATATTCGTCAATTTTTAACGCCCCGCCCTTATTAGTCTCTTGGCAGAGCTGGAGTACACGAAGATTGCATCGCAAGCAAGAAAAAGTCTCGTCTTAGGGGCTTTAAGAGGCAAAAATAACAGGTATAATTTATTGATATTATATTGTGGTTCGAAGGTGCCATTTTGGTCTTTTTTTTAATATAGGGTGGGTAAAATAGGGGAGTTAGAAGAAAAACGAGGATACGAATGTCGAAATATGAAACCCGTCTTGTCAAAGACGAGCCGAGGCGGACAAATCTGGGTGTCAAAATCTAAACCATTGAATGGTACACCTAATATGGTTAGATTTTACAACCCTCATTGCTTCTAACCAAATTTGGGTCGCAGAATGTTTCTTTTACGACTTATTTAAAGATTATCTGTTATTTAGTTAATCAAAAAACTTTAAATGGTTATAAAAAGTAAATAAAAATATTTTGATATTTTGTCAATTTGTATTTTCCCCCATTCCGGCTAAGGGCGGACTCAATCGTAAAAAATCTAAATTATAACGAAAAATTGCAAAGAACAAAAATTCTTTTGCCCACTCCCCCGCCAGAGCAAATTTTTAAAAAGTCCATTAATATTAGATTTTTTACTTTTCTGGCTGGCGTTTATTATGCCTTTTTAAATAATATTTCTATCTGCTATTTAAATTAACAGTTTTACCATCTTCCAATTTTTGTATATCTTCAGCTGAATTCTTTTGCATTGACGAAAGGATTTTTGATTTATCATCCTCAATCTCTTGATCAATCTCTTTTTTTGTTTTGTTTGTTTCTAAGGCCTTTAATCTCTCTTCCTGCCATTCGGGTACTTGCTCATTAATTTTTGGCTGAACAGTTTCCTTTGTTAAGGGCTGATCTTCTGTGCCAGAGCCAAAATACCAACGAACATCTCCTTTAGTTTGGACCTCCCGATAATAAGTCTCCCCTATCTTAGGAGGTATTTTGGGAATTTTTTCTTTTTGAGCTTTGGTCAAGAGGTCTTCAACCTTAGGCATTCCCCCCAAAGTGGAAATTTTTTCTTCGACATATTCGCGACGTTTGGAATAGGCCTGACGAGAATGATTAATAATCGGCTCTTGATTTTGATTGCCCATCTTATTGGGCGGCAATGTTACTGACGAAAATGCCGGACAGGTAATGCCGTCGATTGACATTTTAACATAAATGTGATAATTATCGAGATTGACTAAATCAACCTCCTCAAAAATTGGGGCAAATTCTTGTTTTAAGGCGGCGGCGTCAGGGGCGCCAACCCGGAAAGTAATTAATGTCCCAATATTGCCAAAAACAGCGTTAATCACTTCTTCAGGGACTTGGGCGATATATTGATTAGTCATTATCAAATTTAGACGATATTTTCTTGCCTCTGAAAGAATTACTGCAAAAGATTCAGTGGCAAAATTTTGGAATTCATCAACATAAAGATAAAAATCGCGCCGGCTTTCTTCGGGCAGACTCGCCCGCCTCATAGCTGCTAATTGGATTTTTGTAATGATCATCGCTCCCAATAGCGATGAGGAATCCTCCCCTATCTCCCCAACTGACAAATCAAGAAAAAGAATTTTTCCTTGATTCATAATGTCTTCTATATTAATTGTTGATTTGGGCTGGCCAATAATATTGCGGATTGTCGAAGATGATAAAAACTGACCAACTTTATTTTGAATTGGTGCGATAGCTTCGGTGCGAAACTTTTGATCATATTTTTCATATTCATTAATAAAAAAATCTTTAATTACTGGGTCCTGAATTTTTTCTACCACCCGATTTCGAAAATCTTGATCAACCAAAATTTTTATTACTCCGAGCAGGGTAGCGTTAGGATAATCAAGTAGCCCCAAAATGGTGTTTCTCAAAATATATTCCAGCCGCGGTCCCCATGACTCACCAAATATTTTTTTAAAAATACCAACCACCCCAGAGGCAACAATATTTTTTAAATCGGGGTCAACATTTTCCAAAGGATTAAAACCAATTGGATATAGACGGTCAGCCGGTCTAAATAAAATCACCTCATTGATACGCTCATCGGGGACAAAATTGAGAAGATGTTTGATTAAGTCTCCGTGGGGATCAACTACCGCCACTCCCCTGCCCTCGCGGATATCATCAATAATCATATTTTCAAGCATTGTCGATTTACCGGTACCGGTTTTACCAATGGCATACATGTGATAGCGCCGGTCAGCAATTTTGATACCAAATTTATGTTTTAAATGACGAAAATTGGTTGCCGCAAAAGCCGTTAAATCTGTTTCAGGAACATTTTCAACAATCGGTAAATTTGCCGGCGGCTCACCTTTTTTTGAACCCGACCAAACAATATTAGGAGTTTCTACCGAAACATTTGGCAAATGGAAAATCGAAGCCAATTCTTCAATATTTAAAATATAGCCGGGTTCTAAAAAAGAACGCGATCGAAAGGCTCGATAAAAATTTATTTTATCTGTCTCGCCGGAAGCTTTGAAACCGTTGAGATTCAAGAGGTTATACTGCTTAAATGACGCCACTGTTGATGAGAGTTTGCTTTTGGCAATCATTTCATTTGGCGAGAGAGCCATAACTCTGATTTTTGTTTCAAAACCAAGTTTAGTTGATTTTTCATCCACCCCCTTAAGACCAGCCTCAAGGGTTCCCGGCAGTTTGGCCTCTTCTTTTTTTTCTTCTGCTTTTGATGAGGGTGGGGTTACCCCCATCAAAATAGTATTCAAAATCCCAGAGACAAAACGCATAAACGATCCGAGGAGACTAAAAAAAATCCCTTCGTTGTTGGTTGAACCGCTTTTGACTGCCTTAACATGATAGATGCTTTTTTTCTGCCATTGGTCAGAGACTGGCTTAACAAGAATTTGAAGCCAAATTTCTTCAGTTTTTTCTAATTTAGAAAGCACCCCAGTAATTGCCGCTAAGGGGTCAACCTCAAAATTAAGAAATGTTTTAATTGGAAAAACGTCAAGATTGGTCAAATTAAGTTCGGCTCCGGCAAATTTTAATCTACCACCTTCAATATTTTCTTTTTCTTCTAAAGTATAATCGTCGACTTTGACAATTTCGGCATTGGGATATTGAGAATAAATTTGTCCCTCGACAAAGTCCTTCAAATTATCCGGGGTATGAACATAAAATTGAATGTATTTTTCTCGTGAACAAATTTCAAAAGAAAGATAATTTTGAAATTCTATTTGTTCTTTGTAAATACCATGAAGGGCGGCAAACATCTGCTCAGCTGCCAAGGGTGTTTTTTCATTATTTTTGGGCACTGAAATTCTTAAAGTTTCAAAACAAAGACTCTGAAACCAATTAATTTTTCGTCGCTCGGCAAACATTCTGACGATCATAATAATAATAATAATTGGTACACCAATTAAGATGCTATACATTATGACTTTATAAATTAAACTACCGGCAAATTCCATAATGATGGCTTATTATTTAATAAGACAATTTTCTAAAGTCGCCCACTCGGTTTCTCCCGATTTCGGAAGAATTATTGTTACTTCATCTCCCTCATGAGCATGAAAATATGTCACTGACGCCTGTAAAACTTGATATTTTTTATGATTGACCAGAACAAACCAACGATCATCAGTATAAATTAATTTGCCAATGACTCTTTTTCTGTTAACCGGACCGACTTGTTTAAAAATAAAACTGCCGTCGGCGGCGATGGTTAATTTTAACTTATCGCCGGCAACTAACTTAGATTTTGAAGCATAATTTTGAGGAACAGGAAATTTTTTACCAGCAGCATCAATCATTTCTTCACCATCAAAAACTCCTTCAATAATGGTATTAGGTCCAACATTTTCCGGCGTCTCGAGACCCCTGGCCTGTTCTTGATAGACCTGCTCGAATAAAATTCTTTTGGCGGCATTTATTTTTTCTTCAGCTTGGTCTAAAATCTCTTTAATTTCTTTAAGTTTTTTGTCTTGGGACTGCATTTAATCCTTTCTTTAAGTGCTAAAATATTATAACATACTTTTGGGAAAATATCCATTTAAACTCTTACGGTTGGCTCATTTATCCCGGGATTTTGAACTTCGCCTAAACTGCTAATTTGGGCTTGAATTTCTTTTTCTATCTCATCTTTAGAGCGAGCAAAAGAATTTCTGGAAGTCTGCCTGACTTTTTGTTGAATTTCTGGATTGGTTATGGTCGCAGATTTTATTCCTCTCATACTAAATGGCTTCGTTGGAGTACCATCGATAAGCATTTTAGTGTAGGTATTAAATTTATCTAAATTCACCAGATCATCAATCGAACTTTCGGGAAATTCTTTAATTAAAAATTCACCGTCAGCGGCACCGATTCGATAACAGATCATTGTTCCAACATTACCAATGACAGCGTCTCGGATAGTTTCCGTCAGTTGGGCAATATATTGGTTGGTAATGGCTAAATTTAAACGATATTTTCTTGCTTCTGATAAAATACTGGCAAAGGAATCGGTGGTAAAATTTTGAAACTCGTCAACATAGAGATAAAAATCGCGCCGGCTTTCTTCGGGAATATCGGCCCGCGAAAAAGCCGCCATTTGGATTTTGGAGACTAAAATCATCCCCAAAAGATTAGCATTAACTTCGCCAATTTTACCTTTACTTAAATTAATAAGTAAAATTTTTCCTTCATCCATCAGCTTTCGAAGATTAAAGGCGGATTTTTTCTGCCCGATAATATTTCTCATCAACTCATTAGTAGTGAAACGACCAAACTTAGAAATAAAATAATTATACATTTCCGATTTATGGAAATCGGCTGTTTTAGCCAATTGCTGGGTCCAAAAGGCTTTAACAATCTGATCTTTAACACCTGCAATCAGTCTATTTCGAAAATTATCATCAGTAAAAATTCTTGGGACATCGATTAAAGTACCGCCGCCCGGCTGAGCCATAATCGTTAAAGCGGCATTTCTAAACCAGTGTTCCCATTGCGGACCGACTATCCCCATTTGGGTTGGATCAAAAAGTTTATAAAATATTTGAATCGCTTCTTGGATAAGAAAATCTCGCTGATCAGCAGTCTGCCACTCTAATAGATTTAGTCCCATTGGATATTCAACATCGGAAGGATCAAATAAGATGACGTCATCCACTCGATTTTCTGGGACTTTACCTAAAAGATCCTCGATAGCATCGCCTAAGGGATCAACAAAACAACAGCCTCTCCCCGCCTTCATATCCTGCTCAAACATATTGGAAAATAAGGTTGTTTTCCCAACCCCGGTTTTTCCAATCATAAAAATATGCCGCCGCCGGTCTTCAATTTTCAAGCTAATAACTTTCCTTTGACCGCGATAAACGCTTTCGCCCAAAATTATCCCCTCTGATGGTAGATTAGTTGGCGGCGGCAATTCCTTTGATTTAGCCCATTCAATAATCGGAGTCTCGACATAAAAGCTCGGCAGGTGGAAAATCGAAGCCAGTTCCTCGGCATTAAGAATTATTCCTTTTCCAGTAAAGCGTCGTAAAATATATTCCTTGATGATTTGGTCATCAATTTTTAGTTTAAATCCATTAAGATCGGGCGCCGAAAATTGACCAAAGGAGGTAGAAATTTCTTTCAAATGCATTAATGCCTGCTGATGAGTTTCAGCCACCACTACCATTCTAATATTGGTTGCCAAACCAGTTTTCGAAACCTTTTCATTTAGGGCTTTTAAGCTTTGCTCCTGCATCGGTGTAAGTTGGGGTGGTTGTTTGGGGATATTCGAACCACTTTTTACCTCGGATGGGCTACTTTTTGCCCCATGAAATATACCTGAAAGCAATTCAAAAACAAAATGAAATATCTTCATATACCATTTTTCAGAGATGATTGATTTTCCTTGCTGAACTCTTTGGGCAATAATTTGTCCCATTTTTCGCCAGTCATCGCTAATCGGTCTGACTACCATCTGGATAGCCGCGCCAGAATTTGCCGGCAGTTTTGATAAGCAATTGGTCAAAGAATTTAAGGGGTCGGCTTCCAAATTTTTGTAGGTTTTAATTGGTAAAATAAATTTGGTTTTTAATTTTAAATTAGCACCAATCATTGCTCCCTTGCCCGATTGAAAAATATTAGGCATTGGTGATTTTGTCACTTGAGCAGTTGGCCAATAAGAATTAATTTGCTTTTCAATTAGACCGGCTATCTCTTTAGAACACGAACAGTAAAAACCCAATTTTCCTTCAAGGGAAATGATTTCTAAAGAAATTTGATTTTGGAGACTAAAAATTTTCTTTTCAAATCCCTTTTCATAAAGATTGCCCAAAGAAGAAAAAAATTGTTCAGCGACGCTGATTAATTCTCTAAAATCTTTTGCTGGCTGGTTTTCTTTTTGAGTGATTTGTTTGGGAATGGAAATTTGAAAATAAGCCAGTTTTTTAACCCGTTCGAGCTCATACTTTTCTTTTTGACCCTGAAATATCGAATAAATCAAATATGAACAGATAAAAATAAAGATTAAAAAACCGATGCTGATTAAGATATTAAAGAGATCACTACCTATTTCCAATTTTCCTCCTTAATTTCTTTTTGTTTTTGGGGCTATTGGTTTTCACCAACCATCTCACTTAGCCCTCTCTGAAGACGACTTGCTTGATCCGTTGTATTTACGTCCCCTTTGATATTATCCAAAGTAAACTCACCCGCATTACTCTTCGGAGGTTCGTTAACATCATTGGATTGAGAAGGTGTATCAACTATTTCAAATTCGGGCAAAGATGCTGGAGATTCCGGTTCTTTTTGAGGTTCTTTCTCTTCAGGTTGAATAGATTCCCCTTCTGAAGGAACCCCTACTTCAGATGGTTGAAGCGGTTCGGGCGGAGGACCTTCTTTGGGTATGTTGGGGAGATTTGCCCCATCCATTGTTTACCTCCTTTTTTCTCTATCTATATTCAAAACTGGTTCGTCTTTCTTGAACCTTATCTAAAACAATTATATCACTTTTTAATATACTATACCACTAGACTATATTCTAGATTGACTTTCTTATTCTTCGTAATAAGTCTCGGATAATCCATAAATTATGTAAAGAAGCTAATCTAAGTCCAAGCATTTCCTTATTTTTAAAAAGATGCCCAAGATAAGCCCTGGAGTAACCCTTTTGGCAAGAAAAACATTGACAATTTTTCTGAATAGTCCTTTTATCGGTTTGGTAACGGGATGATTTAAGATTGATTTTAGAGAAATTTTGCCAATTATTGGTTGTCCAACAGGTCCCGTGACGACCTAAACGGGTTGGCAAAACTGAGTCAAAAAGATCAAATCCCCATTTTATCGCTTCAATAATATCTTCCGGCTCCCCTACCCCCATCAGATAATGTGGTTTTTCTATTGGAAGTTTAGGTCCCATCCATCTTATAACTTTCCTCATTTTTATTTTGCCCTCTCCGACTGAAACTCCCCCGACAGCCAATCCATCAAACGGTAGGGAAGAAATATAGTCAACAGATTGATTACGGAGATCTCGATAAACCGATCCTTGAACAATCCCAAATAAGGCTTGCTTGGGATTTTTAAATCTTTGCCAATAGTCGATTGATTTTTTTGCCCAGAGATGAGTAATTTTAATCGATTGTTCTGCCCGTTGGTAGCTGGCGGGATATTCGGTACATTCATCTAAAACCATCATAATATCTGAACCTAAATTCTTTTGGATATCAATTATTTTTTCTGGAGAAAAAAAATGCTTTCCGCCGTCTAAATGAGATTTGAAAGTCACCCCTTCTGAATCAATCTCTGCTAATGACTTTTTCTTGTTCTTGACTTTTTGATAATCAGTGTAATTTTTACCAAGAGAAAATATTTGATAACCACCGGAATCAGTTAAAATTGGCTTTTGCCAGCCAATAAATTGGTTGAGACCGCCCATTTTTTTAATTTTGCCATCTCCGGGGCGAAGATATAGATGATAAGTATTAGCCAAAATCATCTCGAAACCGATGACTTTAAGCTCTTCAAAACTAATCCCCTTAACAGTACCAAAAGTGGCGCAAGGTAAAAATGCCGGGGTTTTAACCTCGCCGTGGGACATTTTAATAATTCCCTTGCGGGCTAAAGATTTTTTGGAGTGTTTTTCGATCTCAAATTGAAACATTTGAATAAGTCAAAACCCCGGGTTTTAGACGGGGTTTTGACTATTTATTTGGGCCGAATATTAATATAATCTATCGCAGTTATTTTAATTCAACTTTGGCGCCAGCGGCTTCAAGCTTTTTCTTGGCTTCTTCGGCATCTTTCTGGGGTATATCTTTTTTTATTTCTTTTGGAGGATTATCTGCTAAATCTTTGGCTTCTTTAAGACCTAATTCCTGATTGATTTCCCGCAAAGCCTTAATTACTGCGATTTTTTGGGTTCCTGAATCAGCCAAAACCACGGTGAAATTAGCTTTCTCTTCTTCTTTCTCGGACGTTCCAGAGGAAGCTGTCATCCCGACTGCTGCCATGGGAGCGGCTGAAGATACTCCAAAGCGTTCCTCAAGAACTTTGACTAATTCTGCCAATTCGATGGTTGTCAATCCCTCGATTTCCTTAATTAAATCTTTGAATTTTCCCGATGGAGCCGGTTTTTCAACTTGAGGAGTTAATTTTGGAGTCTCCTCTTTTTTTTCATCAACAATAGGAGCTTCCACCTTTATTTCTTCTTTTTCTACCTCTAGTTCTTTCTTCGGTAAAGTTTCTTCCTCTGGCTTTACAATTTCTTTTTCAGGTTTAGTTTCTTCTTCTTTGGACTCGTCTGCTTTTGATTGAGACGCTTCGTCTTTTTGTTCGTCTGCCATTCTTTTCTCCTTACTATTAAATTATGACACAAGGCTTTATTATTTTATGCTTTTTGTTGTCGATATTGATCTAATAAATAAACCAATGATTTTAAATTCCCTTTTAAAACACTGACTAATCTGTATATTGGCGTATTTAAGGTTCCGACTAATTTGGCGTAAAGCTCTTCTCGAGACGGTATTGAAGCCAGTGTCAAAATAATATTTTTCTCAGCAAAATTTCGATTTATTAAACCGCCAATAATTTGAAATTTATCAACTTCTTTTTGATAAGTAACGATTAATTTAGCTGGCGTAACCTCATCTTCAGCGCCCCAAATTATTGCTACCGGCTGATCTAATAAATTCTCGTTGATATTTAAGCTGGCATTTTTTAAGGCAATTTTAAAAAGGCTATTTTTGACGATCCGAAAGCCAATCCCCTGCTTATGCAGTCTTTTTTTTAATTCTTGGATTTCTTTAACTTTTAGGCCTTGGTAGTTTACTAAAATAACTGCCTTAGATTGACTAAGATTCACAGACATCTCTTTGACTAATTTTTCTTTTTGGGGCCGAGTTAAAATCATTTTCTGCTAGTATTATGTCCTATTTTACACAAACGTCTCGCCACCGCGAGACCATTGGAAGCGACAAGTAAGTAGTTATCATTAACCCACATATTACCTATAACCTTTTACTTATTACTTCTTCTGCCTCGATAGGACTTATCCCGAACAAAATCCGAGAACTACATTCGAAGGATTTTGGAAGGGGCCTATTTTCTTTGGCTATTTTATTTTACTATACTTAAATATTATTGTCAACCCTTTGCACCTTTATTTATGTTCGGACCTTAATCCCCGGTCCCATGGTGGAACAAACCGTAATAGAAAAATTTTTCTCTGCGGGTAAATTTGAAACCAAAGCGCGATAATTTTCTTCTAATTTCTTTTGCTCATCACTTACTTTGCCGATTACTTGATGGATAATTCCATAAGCATCGGTTTTATATTCAACTTGACCACTAGCTAAAGACTTGGCAGTTTCTTGAGGTTTTTCAGTAATTGTCCCTGCTTTCGGGTTGGGCATTTTTCCTTTTGGACCAAGAATTTTGGCTAATTTGGCGACTTCTGACATTAAATCTGGGGTAGCTAAATAAATATCAGCTTCTGTTTTTTTACTTGCCGCGATTTCTTTAATGGTTTTATCATCCAAAATAACTACCGATATTTTTTTCCCGGTTGGATGGGGATATTGTAAAATTCCCCTTACTTGTTCAGGTTTGACTGATCGACTAATTAATCTTATATGGATTTCAACAGTCCCATCGAATTTCGATATTGATGTTTTTTTTACCAACTCAATCGCCTCTTCAGGGGGATATTTTTTATTCCGATCAAGACTTTTAAAAGTTGCTTGATATTTTTTTGAACGAATTTTCGCCTTGCCTGTTTTTACTTTTTTTATTGGTTTCTCTGTCTCTTCTCCAACAGTTTTAGTTTCAACTTTCTCTTCAACTTCTTTTTTCTCTTCAAATTTTTTTTCTTTTATTTTCTCTTCAAGTTTGATCTTTTTAGTTTTTTCCTTTTCCTTCTTTTTTCCATGATGTTTAGCAATGGGACTACCTAAAATACCCTCCTTTTGAATATCATTTTCAAGCTCAAATTTTTTAACCGCTTTTTGTGTCCCCATATTTTTCAAGGTAAATCATTCCACTAATTTTTCTATTCACTAATCATCACTAATTTTTAATATTTTTTTATTAGCGACTATTCGTGAATGATAGATTTGTCGGAATGTTATTCAATATTTAAAGTTTCTTCTTTTATTCCCTTACTTAATGATTTTAACACGGAATCGGCAACGGAGTCAATAATTATCTTTAGTTTTTTCCCCTCATTAGGGGTAAAATTTTTCAACACCCATTTTTCGGTTGGTACTTTTTCGTCTTTACCAACCCCAACTCTTATACGCCAGAAATTTTCTCCAATTGCTTGGATAATTGATTCTATACCCTTATGCCCAGCTGAAGTTCCGCCAAGATTAATTCTTACTTTTCCAAGGGGTAAATCTACCTCATCATATATTACCCAAATATCTTCACTGTCTATTTTCCAATAGTTTTTGATTTTTAAGGCAGCCCCACCGGAATTATTCATTAACGTTTGAGGGAGAACAAGCTTTAACCGATTTTCTAAATCCCCTATCTCGGCAAAGCGGGATTGATAGATTGGTTCCAAACGAAAAACCACTCCCCTTTTTTGAGCAATTTTCTCCACCACCATAAAACCCAGATTATGACGGGTTTTTTGATATTTTTTTACAGGATTACCTAAACCAACAATTAGTCTCATCATATTTTATGGGTACACCTTAGAGGTGTCAACCTGTTAATGAAATTTCTATATTTAAAGTCCAGGAATATTTAGATCGCCAGCGATTGACTTCATTTTTTCAGCGGCAATTGCCTGAACTCGAGAAATTGCTTCGGCGATCGCTTGTTCGAGACCTTTCTCTAAATCTCTCTTTTTTTGCGGATCAAGCATAATTTCAGCGATTTCCACTGATAAAATATGCTGTTCACCATTAAAAACTACCGTAATCGCTCCATTTTGGGCTTTGGCTTCAACTTCGGTTTCCTTCAATTCTTTTTGGACCGCCCGTGCCTTTTTTTGCAAATCCCATAATTTTTTAGCTTTGTCCAACATATTTTGCTCCTTCGTCACTTAAATGCAAAATTCAAATATCAAAATGCAAATTAACAGAATTCTAAGTTTATTTTACATTTTAAATTGTCATTTTGAACTTTGTCCGACGCTTTAGGTCGGACTCCGATCGATGTATCGGAGAGATTTAATTTTTTAATTTTTTAATATTTGATTCTATAAAACCATCGATTTCCCCATTAAGAATTTTCTCCGGATTTGTCGATGTCTCTCCCGTCCGGTGGTCTTTGACTTGTTTATAAGGATGTAAAACATAGGAACGGATTTGATTTCCCCAAGCAACATCAAGATGTTCGCCCCGCAGTTTAGTCTCCTCTTCTTTCTTCTCTTTTAATTTTAATGCTATAAGCCTGGATTGTAAAATCTTTAAGGCAGTGGCTTTGTTTTGAAGTTGCGAACGCTCATTTTGGCAAGAAACTACTATCTTAGTTGGCAGATGGGTAATCCTTACAGCCGAATCAGTGGTATTTACCCCTTGCCCGCCGTGACCTCGAGAGCGGTAAACATCGATCTTTAAATCTTTTTCATTAACGATTATTTCTTCTGTATTAGTGATTTCCGGAATAATTTCCACTAAAGCGAAACTGGTATGGCGGGCTTTATCGGCGTCAAAGGGACTTAGCCGCACTAAACGATGAACGCCGGCTTCATTTTTAAGATATCCATACGCGTATAAACCGCTAATTTGCAAAGTAACCGATTTAATCCCGGCTTCTTCGCCGGGAGATATTTCTAAAATTTGATATTGCCAGCCCCTGTTTTTACTAAACCGCTCGTACATTCTTAATAAAATTTCCGCCCAGTCTTGGGCTTCAGTGCCGCCAGCGCCAGCATGAATTGATAAAAGGGCACTTCCTTGATCATAAGGACCGTTTAACAATGATTTAAGATTAAGAGCTTTAATTTGCTCGGGAGTTTTGGCTTGCTCAAATTCTTCAATTATTTTTTGTAAATGTTGTAACTGATCAATTTTTTCTTTGGCTTTTTGCTGATCTTTCCAAAATAAGGGATTATTTATCTCTTTTTGGATTTTTTCTATTTGGTTCTTTTTTTCGGCAATTTTGAATAGATTATTAAGCTCTTCTTTGGTGGACATATGTTTATTTTACCTGAAATTTAACAAAAAGGGAAATTAAACAATCAAGAAAATCCGCCATAAAGGCGGATTTTCTTTTACCTACGCATTTATTTGTTTTTAATTTAAAAAGGCAAGCTTGGCGATTTGTCTTTTCTGGCGAATATAGGCCGCCAAGGTTGTGCCTAAAGTGGCTAAAGAAAAGGGAATCGCCATATCAACACCGGCAGACGGTAAGGTTTTATCAGTTGGCTGTTTGGTAGGTTCAGCTTTTGCTACTTTTGTCTCTTGCTTCTGTTGCTGTTGCTGTTGTTGCTGCTGCTGACTTTTTTTAGACTGCTGCTGCTCTTGAGTCTGTCCATTCTGCTGTTGCTGTTGCTCTTGACCATTTTGCTGCTGTTGCTGCTGTTGACCACCATTTGATGGAACAGGGGTCGGCGAAGAAGTGGGTGATGGAGTTGGTCTAGGAGTTACTTTACCTACATTAATACTTACCCCTTGCTGTTGCTGCTGTTGTTGTTGCTGCTGCTGTTCCTGGTTGACAACAATATTGCTTTTGGTGGAAGTATTGACCGAAACTCCTTGTGATTGCTGTTGCTGCTGTTGCTGTTGTTGGCTTTGGTCAACTGAAATGCTTAAAGCATGAGCTGCCATAGGAAAAGTTAAGGCAAAAATCCCCGAACCTAAAGCAATTAATAATTTGTTCATTGTGACTTCCTAATAATTAAGTTTACTTATATTTTACTTTCGACCTTTAATTATATACTTATTATAATTTTTGTCAACCCGCACACCAATGCAAATTGGTAGTATGGGTCAAGGTTTTTCACCCTTCAGAGTCAATCTTACTTTAAGCGGATTGACGCTGGAGGTTGTCGCCCAGCCCCCGAGGGGGCTGGGCGGAGTAGTTCGATCTACGGGCCGGCAACGTTAATGCCGACCTCTTGGTTCTGCTTCATCAACTGTTGCTGCTGCTGGCTCTGTGTGAGAATGTTATTGTTGTCGATGCGCCAGCTGGGGACAAGAGAAAACCCCACCAGCTGGTTTGAATACACCGTCGGTGCCATCGGGCCGAGCATCTGGCCTGATGGATATGTACTTGACACGAATGTGTAGCTAATGTTGTTGTTGTAGTTGTGGTTGTTGACCACCGTATCTTGCCTTGCCGGCGCCGATGGAACGACGATACACTTTCCATCAGCTCCGTCCTTACCGTCATGGCCATCGGCTCCGGGCTCACCATCGCGCCCGTCCCTACCCGGTATCAATGACGCCTGGACATATCTCTGAGCCGTCAACAGCTGGTACGCCTCCATGTATCTGGCGGCATCCCCTTTCCGGTATTGCCCACAGTCTGGACATACTGGATCGGGTCCGGTAATGATTCCAGCGTCGATCAGCTTCTGGTGTGTAGGGCACGCCGGGACATGGTGTGTTCCAGTCAACAGTAGTGTCTTGACCATCCCGCGAAGACCCTGCACATCAGGAACGGTTCCAAGGAACCGCGCCTCAAGTGGGGTCAACGCGCGTTGAGGCACATCGTGGTGGACCGGGACCGGGACGGTAACCGTCCTTGGTGATGGGTGAACGGCTGGTTGCTGATGTTGCACTTGAGGCTGAGCATCGGCCGCCACGTACCCGATCGGCTCGTTGGCCAGGACGGCCAACGGAACCGAAAGGACGAGTATTACGGCGACGAAAACAGCAATCATCTTCGATTTCATGTCTACCTCGCACCTCCGATGGTGATCTGGTCCCCCCGACACAATTGCATTGCATCGGGGATTGTGGCCTCAATCGCCCCGGTACCGATTACCCGGACGACTGTGGCTGTCAGAAAGACTACCCCATCCCGCCAAAACCTCAACCTCGTATCTTTCTTTACATCCTTCATGTCCATACTCACCGACACCTCAATCCGCCGCGGCCCCGCCACCAGAATCAACATCACATCTGTCATCTGGGGCGGTGGTACCACTGCCGGTGCCGGCATTAGGCCCGGTTGCGGACCCACCGGCATCATCGCCGGCAGATCCTCTGCCGGCTCGTCAGGGAGAAGAACCCCCTCGCCGACTTGAACGCCGGTCGAGGTCGCTCTCCCTATCCCGATACCAAGACCGGCCGGAGCTGGCGCCTGCATATTCTGCAAGGCCTGCTCCGCTGCTAGGATTGCCATGTCTGGAGTTGCTCGCGCCGAGACGAAACCCCGGAGCTGGGCAAACATCATTACCTCTGGCATCTCCCGCCATCCCGGCGGAGCCCGCTGGACCATCACGTTGAAGCTCTCTGCTGACTTCCGCACCGAACTCCAACTGATAGGTATGATCACCAGGATTAAGCGATTATGCTTATCCCGGCTCCAGACGCCCCATTCGAAAGTGTATGGGTTTGCCGGGAGATCTGGTAGAGTTACCCGAAATCCTCTTCCCTCAACCAATTCAGCAGGCCACTTCGTAAGGCCGTGATCCGGGGACAACTCGACTTTCTGAATCTTCTGGATCCCAGTGAAGATGCCGATTGCATCGGCGTCCAGTCCTTGGAAATACTGGGGCAAAACTCCCGAGTTAGAAAACCAGCATCCAAGGAGTTTCCCCCTGTAGCTGACTTCCAACCTCGAGAATATCCCCGAAAGGTTGGTCCGTTCCGTGATCGAGATGCCACCCGACCACTGGAGGGCGCCCGCCTGCACCATTGTCGTCGTCATGCTAATGGCGACGACGAACATCAATACAACTATCAAGGTACAACGCATCTTTACCATCGCCTCCTAAGCGACAGATTTTTGCGTATCTTTACCCTATTCAGGGCAAAATGCTAGCCAGAACCAGGGAAGGAGGGGCAGACTTATAATAAATTAAAGTCTTCTCTCCGCA
>ERZ1292629.378-Hain-H43-01um-R1-378-length-47262-cov-6_pt1 | contig 22059 bp, 27 predicted proteins | sample MGYA00564399_ERZ1292629 | MGnify/ENA primary metagenome ERZ1292629 (study PRJEB36523, sample SAMEA6512636) | groundwater metagenome | collected 2019-01-08 | study: AquaDiva: Metagenomics assemblies of 32 groundwater samples | reverse complement strand
GAATATTCACCACCAATTCCATAGGCGCTAGTCGTTCCGCCAAGTGCGTTATTTCCAAGAATTTTTAAACCAAGGATTTTAAGATTATTTGAATCTCGTATATAAAAACCAGATGATCGGGTTTGATCGCCGCCTCCAATAAGTTTGAGCGTAGAACCATATCCCCAGAAAGTTATATAGCTATCGTTTTGTATTAATAAGCCAGGAGAAACGCTATAGGTTTTACCTGGTGGGAAAACTATAATATTTTGAGTTGTAGATGAACCATTTGGAACAGTATTTATAAAGTTTTGAAGTTCAGTGGAAACATTTGTATTGCCAGTGCCGTCTATACTTGATGGAATGGTATAAACATTTACTCCTGTAGGAGTTGAGGGAGCAACTCTTGGGCCATATGGAGAGTTTGTAGTTGTAGTTTGGGTTGGAGTAGGGGTTGGAGTAGAATTATTTAGCTCTACATAGTTTCCTCCTGAAGCAGAAGAGTCAGATTTAATAATAGCGCCATTGTTTAAGACTCCACCTTCAGTTTCAAGTTTATCAGCAGGTGTAGCGTAATTTCTTGTGGTAAGTATCATATTATTGATTAAAGGTGCTAATACCACTAAAAGAAGTCCTGTGATAATAAACAACTTTACAAATTTATCAAGAGAATTAAACTGCTCCCAAAGTTTTTTTAGCAGATTTTGTTTTATTTGATTAGGATCTGTATTTCCTACTGTAAGTATTTTGGCCATTTTATAAATTAGTAATAATATTATTTTGCATAATCATGTTTTCAGTTTGCAGTAACTTTTATTTGTGAATTTGCACTATTACCTGCTGCGTCATAAGCGATAGCAGATATTGAATAAGTTGCATTACGTTTTGATGGAACTCTCCAGCTACATGTATAGGAAGATGTATAATCTGTGCAAATTATACTATTATTTATTAAGAATACCACTCTATTAATTCCTACATTGTCAGATGCACTTGCGGTAATTGTAGTAGATCTTCCTTTTCTTAATGTAGTCCCATTTATTGGATTAGTAATTGATATTGAAGGCGATGTTGCATCGGTTGGTGTTGGCGTAAGCGTAGGTGTTATTGTTGGGCTAGGGGTATTAGTTGGCGTAAGCGTAGGTGATGCGGAACTTAAAGTAGTAAAGGTTGCATCGTTTGAGATAACTTGAGTCCCTGCTTTATTTGAGGATTTTATTCTAAAGTGATAAAGAGTTCCAGGAGTTAGGTTAGACAATGTTTGAATATGAGTGCTGTAGGTATAGGTGTTTTCAGGAGAGGATAGTGTGCCATAGGATGTAGTTGGTCCATATTCAACTTGACCAGTGGCACCTTCAGAAACAGTCCAGGTAATTGTAGCGCCAGTTGCTGTAATTGCGCTCACTGCAGGATTTGAGGTGATAGTAAATGGAACAGGGGTGTTGTTTGCAGTTTCCGCAGGACAGTTATCACCAAAATCAACAGGTACGCAATCAAGATTTTTTGTTAGTAGTAGTTTATCAATGCTAACTCCAGGTTCATTTCCATATATAGTAATTACGTGATCTCCTGAGGTTGTGGTTACATCGTACTTATCTGAATTGTTACCATCTTTATAATCTACCCATGTCCAATTAGTTGAAGAAATTTGCGAAGAATTACCCATCAAAACTTGACAAGCATCATCGACCTTAATATAAAAAGAATTGTTATTTGTATCTGATGCTTTCATTCGCGCCCAAACTCTATATGTTCCATCTGTAGTTGTTGTTGTAAGGATTATGCTTCCTGAATTTGCAGGGGGGGTAGGGCAAGTTTGAGCATTTACGCTATCAGTTTTAAAGAGTACTAGAACTATGAATAAAAATAATAATAAAAATAATTTTTTCACTTAAATTGCTCAATATAAGTAGTTTTTATTAAGCATTTTTGTATCAATAAAAATTACCCTACTTTAACAATATGTATAAATTAAGAATTTGTCAAGAAGTGTATTTAAGATGAAATTAGTTATAAAATTAAACTTTTATTTTAATTCCTGGAGACATTGTGGATTTTAAAGTTATGTTTACAATATTTGCCTTTTTAACTGCTTTTATAAGTTCTTCAATATTTTCTGAAAGTTTTTTAGCTCCAAAAGACATTTTTCCAACTGTTAAGTGAAGTAGAGGATTTTTGGCTTCTGTTTTAAAGTTAATTTGTCCGCCTTCATATTTTTTAACAACATCGCTTGGGTTTGTTGATATTGTCCCATTTTTTGGATTTGGCATTAGCCCCTTAGGTCCTAAAACTTTTGCAACCTTAGCAAGCTTTGCCATCATTTGTGGTTCGGCAACTAAAATATCAAAATCAATTGTTCCTTTTTCAATTTCCAAAATTAGAGCATCTGTAGCAATAGCTACTCTTGTTGTTTTGCCTGTTCCATGGGGTAGGATAATATTGCCTGAAATACCAGGTGTTGAAGTATTTAAGTGTAACTCTACTGTTTCATCGAATTTTCCTCTTTGAACTTTTCCTAAAAGATCTAATCCTTCTGAGAGGGAATAAACCTTGTTTTTATCAACCTGAGAGGATAAATCATCATATTTTTGAGAATGAAAAGCTTTTTGATCTTTCTTAATCTTTACTTTTTCTTTCTTTGGTTCTTCTTTTGGAGCTTCAACTACATCTTTATTAGGAGTTTCTTCATTAGCTTCTTCAATAACTTCATTAGCTTCTTCTCTTTGTTTTTTATCTTCTCTTTTTTGCTCGAGTTTTTTAGCCTCTTTTTGTTCTTCTACTTCATCTCCAAATGTTTTTACTCTAATTTTTCCCATATTTACTGTACTTTAACACCCATTGAACGGGCGACTCCTTCCACGATTTTTACTGCTGGATCAAGTTCATCAGTATTTAAATCTTCCATTTTGTTTTTTGCAATTTCCTGCGCTTGGGCTCTAGATAGCGTTCCAGCTGTTTCTGTTCCTGGTTTTCCTGATCCTTTTTCTTTGCCTAATGCTTTTTTAATCATTTCAGCAATAGGGGATTTTTTAACAATAAATGAGAAGGTTCTATCTTCATAAACAGTAATAACTGCTGGGACAATTGTTCCTTTTTGATCTGCAGTTTTATCATTAAATGCCTTAACAAACTCCATAATAGGGAGTCCATGAGGACCAAGTGCAGTACCAACTGGTGGCGCAGGCGTTGCTGCTCCAGCTGGAATGTTAATTTTAATTAATGTTTTAATTTTTTTTGCCATATTTTTATAATTTAGATACTTGTAAGAAATCTAGTTCTACTGGTGTTTCTCTGCCAAAGATAGAAACAAGTACTTTAACTTTTCCTTTTGCTTCATCAATATTGTCTACTGTGCCTAGGAAATCTGTAAATGGACCATCAACGATTTTAACAGCTTCACCAACCGTAAAGGAAGTAGTGAACAATGGTTGTTCTGCATTCATAAACTTTTGAATTGCTTCAACTTCTTTTTCTGAAATTGGGGTTGGTTTATTTCCGGCTCCAATAAAAGCTGTTACTCCTTGAGTTGTTCTAACTAAGAGCCATGATTCGTCATCAAGAATCATTTTTACTAATACGTATCCTGGAAAAATCTTTTCTTTTACGCTTTCTTTTTTGCCTTGAGAAACCTTAATAGTATCTCTAGTTGGAACGATAATATCAAAGATTCTTTGTTCAAATCCCATACTTTCTACTCTTTGATGAAGGGATTTAGCAACTTTATTTTCGTGTCCTGAATAGGTGTGGACTATATACCATTTAGCATTGTCTGATGGAGAAGATGGTTTTGGTTCTTCTTTTTTTTCTTCTTCGGTAACTTCCTCTGTAACGTCTTCCTTAGCTTCTTCTGTTGCTTCTTCCTCTTCTTTAGCTTCAGTTTTAACTTCTTCTGTATCTTCTGCTACAGGTGCTTCTTCGTTTGTTTCTGCTTTATCATCTTCAACAACAGGAGCTTCTTCTTTAATTTCTTCAGCATTTTGCTCCACCGGTTCTACGGGTGTTTCTTCTGCGATTATTTTGTTTGTATCATCATTCATATTTATCTTCTAAGTATTAATATTTCAAATAGTTTAGTTAGTATAAAGTCAGCACCTCCAAGATATATTCCTACGACTGCGCTTACTATTACTACTACTCCTGTAAGTCTTATGACTTCTTCTTTAGATGGCCAGACTACTTTTTTAAGTTCATCTCGTACTTCTTTAACAAAATTAACTGGTGTTTGAGCCATAAATTAAAATCCCTAAACATATATAGTTTTGGGGATTTGTCAATATTTTAGCAAATTAAGCTTTAGATGTAAAGATAGTGTTGACAGAAATGATTTTTAATTTTAAAATCAAATATACACTATGTCAAAGATAAGAAAAGCAGTAATCCCCGCAGCAGGCTTTGGAACCAGATTCCTTCCTCAAACTAAAGCAATGCCTAAAGAAATGCTCCCAATAGTAGATAAGCCAATTATTCAACATATTGTAGAAGAATTAGTTGATGCAGGAATTACAGATATTATATTAGTTACTGGATACCATAAGAGAACAATTGAAGATCACTTTGATGCAGCTAATCTTGATTTACTTGAAAACTTAAGACAAGGTGGAGAGAAAAAGAAACCATTACTTGATGAAATTGAGAAAATCTCTACAATGGCAAACTTTGTCTATGTTAGACAAAAGGGTCCATATGGAAACGGAACACCTCTTATGAATGTTAGGCATTTGGTGGGAGATGAACCATTCATCTATACCTTCTCAGACGATTTCATAGTTGCAAATCCTTCAAGGTTTAAGCAAATGATAGAAACCTATGAAAAATATGGCTGTTCAGTCTTAGGAAGTGTAAAGGCAACAAAAGATGAAGATTATGATAGATATGGGTTTGCAGGAGGAAAAGAAATTGAAGATGGAATTATTGATGCAAATGTAATAGTTGAAAAGCCAGGAAAGGAAAATGCTCCTTCAGACCTTGCAAATGTTTCAGGCTTTTTATTTACTCCTGATATTTTTGGATACCTGGAAAAAGTTATGGAAGACTTAAGAGAGGGAGAAGAGTTTTATTATAATGATGCTCTTAAAAGAATGCTTTCAGATGGTAAAAGAGTATTAGCAGCAGAAATTAAAGGTGGAAAATATTATGATACAGGAAATAAACTTGAATACATGAAGACAGTAGTTGAATTTGCCTTAAAACATGAAGATATAAGTACAGATTTTAAAAAATTCCTCAAAGAGCTTAATATTTAAATTATGCATGAAAGAAATCCTCATAGTCCTGCTCAACCAGGAAGCCATAGAGAAGGCTTAGGTTTTGGTGTTGGTCAAAGAGATGTTAGAACGCCAACCGTAAAAGATCCACAAGGGGCTTTAGTTGATAGAAGAAGGCTTAGGGCAAAAAAACTTGAACCTTTAAAAAAAGTAATAGATCATATTCACGATCAAGGTAGCGAGGTTTATGGATATTGGGCAGCTCATAAAGGATTTGTATTATCAGTAGTAAGTGCTGCTGCATTTAGTGCAGGAGTGGTTGGAGTTGGTGCTAGAATTAGAAGAAGAGGGGAGAGAAGAAGATGAAAAAACACCTGCCCTTTTTACTAATCTTTTTTTTCCTACTTTTCTTATTTACTTTTTTCTCTTATTTAGTCCACAAAGACTTATTTACTCAGTTTGATTTTGATATAACAGTTAAGCTTCAGGATAATATTTCAAGAGGATTTGATACTCCCTTTTCCTATCTTAGTCTGGTTGGAAGCTTTGAAATTGCAACAGCGTTTTTATTGCTATTGCTTATTCTATTTAAGAAATTGAAGGGAATTTTTGTTCTATTCTTTTTTGGCTTTTTACATATCCCAGAACTATTTGGGAAGATGTATGTTAATCATCCAGGACCTCCTTTTATGTTTTTTCGTTATGACATAGATTTTTTATTTCCTAGCTCTTATGTTCAGCCCGGATCTTCATATCCATCGGGACATAGTGCAAGAGCTGTATTTATTTCAATAGTATTTTTCTACTTAATTTATAAATCTGGTTTAACTCGTTATCAAAAATATATTATTTATGCTCTAATTTTGACTTTTGACGCAGCAATGCTAGTAAGTAGAGTTTATCTTGCAGAGCATTGGAGTAGCGATGTAATTGGAGGAGCAATACTTGGTGCTGCTTTTGCAGTTCTTTCATTAATTTTCCTATCACCCTTTATTAAAAAATCATTGACAAAAAACCAATAACCTTTGTTATAATCTAAATGTTCTTTGGTATAAGAGTTAGTTGGTAAGATTTTCCTCTACAAGTTCACTGGGTTTGAGGTAATCTCGAATTTCGAGATGACAGAGTGACCGTTTTAGACCCGTGGGTCTAGAACATAGCTCACCTAATTACAGGCTCGGGGAAACATCAACTTAACACTTTACCAAGGACGAATTTATTTGATCTTTTTTCTCCATTATAGGTAGCTATTTCTTCTTAGTCGTATTTTTGGTAAAATCAAAGCTAGTAGATATTGCCGATGTAGCTCAGAAGTAGAGCAACACTTTTGTAAAGTGAAGGTCGGGATTGCGAGATTCCCCATCGGCTCATAGTAAGTTTATAAGATGTAATAAAGACATCTATGGATTTATTTTATTCAGACTTAAGCTACAGGAAGAGGCAATCTGAGATAAGCAAAAATAATTGGCAAAAAGGGTTATATTCTGCGTTAGTAAAGCCACTTATAGTTAGAAAGTGCAAAAATAATAATTGCTCTAAATTGTTTTCAGTTAAGCCATATGATCCAAAAATATTTTGCAGTATAAGTTGTGCGGCTTCGTTTAATAATCCAAATAGAATTGTATCTGAAGAAACAAAAAGAAAGATTTCTTTAGCGGCACAAAAGCAACAAAGTCGTTTTAAAGGAGTAGAAAAAGTCGAGCGAGTAATAAAAACTTGTATATATTGTAAAAAAGAGTTCAGAATTCTGCCTTATCTTGTAAAAAGAAGGAAATTTTGCAGCGTTAAATGTGCAATTCATGTAATAGGAAGGTTAACGACTTCTCCTAAGGCCTCAAAAGGTAAGCCTGGTATAAGGTTAGACATAGACTCTAATATATGTTTTTATAGTACATGGGAAGCAAATATAGCCAGGGTATATAATCTTGTAGGAATTGTTTGGCAATATGCTCCAAAGATTTTCGATCTTGGAAAACATACATATAGACCAGACTTTTATTTACATAAAGAAAATAAATATGTTGAAGTTAAAAATTTCATGAACAAATATTCTTTGGAAAGAGATAGATTGTTCCGTCAAAAGTTTCCTAATATAAAACTTGAGGTCTTATCAAAAGATAAATATCAAGAAATTGAAGCAAATTATAAACCTCTAATTGATTCTTGGGAGAGTTAAGCTTCACTTTTGCTTCCAAATTGTGTAAAATTACATATGCGCTGAGTTGGCGGAGTAGTCAATCGCATCAGACTGTAGATCTGACGCCCGTTCGGGCTACGGGAGTGCAAATCTCTCACTCAGCACATTTGCCTGGATAGTTCAGTGGCAGAACGTTTTCTTGGTAAGAAAAAGGTCGCGAGTCCGATTCTCGCTCCAGGCTCAATATTAATCTCAACAATTGAATTAAGAGGCAAAGTTATATATAATACTAAGCTATGGCAAAAAAAGGAGATCACAGAGCAACATTAGGACTAGTTTGTACTGTTTGTAAAAACAGGAATTATGTTACGACTAGAAATAAAATTAATACAGTAGAGAAGCTTTTACTTAAAAAGTTTTGTAGACATTGTAGAAAAGTAACAGATCACAAAGAAAACGAAAAACTTAAGTAAGTAAGTCTCCTTTATAGTTGATAGCTTTTCCCATCTAAAGTATAATTACGTTTATAGGGACGTGGTGAAATGGTTATCACAGCAGTCTCCAAAACTGCTTTTCTCAGTTCGAGTCTGAGCGTCCCTGCTAGATTTTAGTGGCTATATAAAAATTGGGGCTGTAATGATCGGGTTTTTCAAAAGTTAGCATATGTGCTCCATTTTTTTCAGATAATCTTAAACTCAAATACCATAGAATTCCATCGTCTCTATGAGATTCTGCAACGGCTTTGTAAAAATCCCCGCTTATGGGTATAGTTATAGTATCTTTTACTTCTATATCTGAAGCCTGAAATCCTAAATCCTTTAAGACCTCATTAATTAGTCCCTTTTGAGGGGTATCTCCTTGTAAGCCATAACGTATATTATCTGTTTGAAGCAATAATTTTCCACCTACTCTTAAAACACGTTGATATTCTCTATAAATTTTTTCTAATTCAGCTCGTCTTTCAGGTAGGGCACTAGTATCGGGTTTACCTGCTAAAAATACTGATGTATTATGATCTATAATAACATCAAGGGAATCATCGGGAAGGGCTATATTCTGAGCTCCGCTATCAGTTCCTAGCCATTCAGGATTTTTCAATGGGGCACCTAGCCCTCTCAAGCTTGAAATTTCCTCTAAGTAATGATCAATATTACCAATTCCCGTAACTATTCCTCCGACACCTTCACTTAATTGATCATAATCTCTTTGATTTTCTCTAGAAACAGGATCTACTACATATAACTTTCCTTCTGAGCGAACAAGGAATGAAGCTAATAGAAGTCCTGGATCCTTAAATAATGAATATGCTGGTCCTACAACAGCAACTGCGTTATTTGGTTTAATTATTTCTTGATAAACTTTGCCTGCCTCCGGAAGAGGCGTAGGAGGTTTAATGATTTCAGTCATGCTTCAATTATAACCGAATAAAATAGTAAGTTCCAACATAGTTACTTAGTCCCTGCAAAAACAGGCTTAATTCTTGACTACGTTTAAATAATCTGCGATATTTTTACTAATGATAAAGGGAATTATTTTCGATTGGGGAAGAACACTATATGACAATGAAAAAGAATTTTTGTTTTCCGAGACTAAGGATGTTTTAGATTACTTATCAAAAAAATATAATCTTGCAATTGTCTCCTTAGCTACAGATGGAAATTTTGAAAAAAGATGGAAGATAATTAAAAACTACGATTTAGAAAAATACTTTAAATCAATCCTATTTACTCAAGATAATAAAGATAAATTGTACATTGAAACATTGAAAAAAATGAATCTCAATCCCAAAGAAATTATAATAATTGACGATCGTGTTATTAGAGGAATTGCTTGGGGAAATAAACGTGGAGCAAAAACAATTTGGATTAAAAAAGGAAAATTTTCTAATGAATTACCAACCAAGGTAACTGGTATACCAACATATACAATAACTAACTTAAAAGATTTATTAAAGTTAGAATTTTTACAGCAATCATTGTCTTAAATACTCTTTTTTGCTAATATCCACTTTGTGCAGAGCCCAGAAGGAAGACGTCCTGCCCTCAAAGATAGGTTAAGGCCTATGACACGTCGTGCAGTAGCACTTGCAACCGCTTTTTCTATTACTTTTTCAGGCACAGCCTCTGGTCCTAGCTCAGCAGATTTTGACCAAACATATGGCATTTTTGCCTATGGACACAGAGAGCCTGCAATGATTATGGAAAAGGGTAACATCGCAGATGGCTTTTTGCCTGTAAATGGGAAAGAATATGGTCAGGCTGATGTTGATCTTATTTATAAACAGCTAAGGGAGTGGAAAGAAGCCAACATAGAATTTGCAGCTTTTTCTTGGCATCATATAGGTGAAGTTAGAGATGAGTTTCTTAAATTCTTTTTTGAGGTTATGAAAAGACCTGATAATCCATATAAGGATTTTAAGGCAACAGTAATCTTAGAAATAGACTCTAATTTAAAACATGTTCCTCAGGATATGAAAGATGAGCATTTAGCTCACTTTAAAGAAAACTTTTTTAAAAGCAAATATTTTCTAAAAGATAAAGATGGTAAATATGTCCTTTTCGTATTTGGTCAGGAAAATGATGGTCTTATAGATAACCCTGGATTTTTACAAGGATGGAGTGATGCTGGAGAAAAATACGGAGCAAAAATGATAGTTGAGGATTATGTGGGGAGTAGATTTAATCCATATTACAATAGTGAGCATCTCGGGTTTTTTAATTATGCAAGTAATGCATGGGATATATTCCCATCAGGATTAGATATAACAGATGATGTAGCAAGAGTAACCTTTTCATATTCAAAACCTGGGGATATAAAGCGTATTGATTACGATCTAGAAGCAATTAGAAGAAGGACCAAAGCAGCTATTAAATCAGGAAAAGAATATGTTGTTTTTGTTTCAGCTAATGAATATTATGAAAATTCTGAGGCTAATGCAGATATATATAGAGTGTTAGGTGAAGAAATACCAAAACCTATTTTTGCAACTCCACTTATTTCAAATGATACTTACACTTCAATTATAGAAAAAAGAGGCGAGAGATTAAATCTTATAGATGGGCCAAGTATTCGTAGTAAGATAGGAGTTAAGTAATTATATTCCAAGTAACTTTTCTGCAAAATTTAAAAGATTAAATATAAATCCGCCTAAAGAAAATCCTCCTATTGGAAACATAAGAAGAAAGAATAAAATAAAAACTCCAATGGAGCCAATTGAAAGATAAGCTGCAGCTTCTTTGTCTGGAAGAAGCAAGGAAAAAACTTTTGAACCATCAAGTGGAGGAATTGGAATAAGATTAAATATGCCAAGTAAAAGATTAATTCTAACAACAGTTAAAAGTAGCCAGTTAGTAATTGCCGCAATACTTGGATCTAGGGGTAGGATAAGCAGTAATTTAATAAATAGGGCACTAATTGCTGCAATTAAAAAGTTTGTTGCAGGTCCAGCAAGCGAAACTATTGCGATATCTTTTCTTCCATCTCTTAAATTAAATCCATCAACTGGAACTGGTTTTGCTGCACCAAAAATTACAGGGGAGCCAGATAGGATTAAAATTAATGGTAAAGCAATACTCATGATTGGATCTATGTGGGGTCTAGGATCTAGCGTAAGCCTTCCTAGAAGCTTTGCGGTTGGATCTCCGAGTCTATAAGCTACAAATCCATGTGCTATTTCATGAAGTATAGCGCTATAGACTAAAATTACGATTGTAACTAAAGCAAATATTAAATCCATGTCTATATAAAATACTACAAATTAACACAAAAGACAAAGTGTAATTGAAAAGACTTCAAACTTACGCTATAATTACAAAATGACAAAAGGAAATAAGTGTGATAATTGTGGCAAAGGCATTATGTATGGACATAATGTTTCCCATGCAAAAAACAGAACAAGAAAGATTTTCAAACCTAATCTGCATAGATCAAGGGTTTTAGTTAATGGTTTATATAAAACAATGAGGCTTTGCACAAAGTGTCTAAGAATTTATAAACCATCACTTAAGAAAGTTACAGATAAAACAATTGCTGAAGTAGTTCCTCAAGTAGCACAAGCAGCTTAACTTAAATTTTTATCCTCAAAATACGCTCTTACAAAAAGTAAGGGAATAATAATCAAATTAAGAAAGATCAATCCTTGCCAAGAAGCGTTTGCAATACTTATTCCTAAAAATGTAATAAAAATAGCCATATACATTGGGTGATTAAAGTACTTATAGAGTCCTTTTTTTACCCTTTTTTGTTTTTGGGGTATTACTCCAAAAGAGTGGCCTAAATTAAAATAGCTCGTTATCCAAAAGATTATTCCAGTAAAGCTTAAAATAATTCCTAAAAACTTTAACTGAAAAGTTGCATCAAAAGTATTTGAAAATACAAAAGCTAGATAAATATTTAGTAAATATAGCGAGGGAATAAAAAGTGTTGCCCAAAAAGAAAATACCAATTTCCAGTTTATCTTAAACATAATTTGATAAAAATGTTTTAAGCTTTAAATCTACTTCTGGATAACCATTTAGAAAATCTTTATAAGACATTGGTTTTTTGCCTTCAACTTGTATTTGATTGTGTGGTAAAAACTTAACAATTTTTTCATTTTGTTTTGCTACTAAAATTTTTGTCCAAACACTTGGCCAAGGATGTAAAGCTTTTATCATTTGTTCAAGGTTTTTGGTTTCCAAAAGTTTTGTTATATCTACAAAGCCATCATTTTTAATAAAAATTCTTGTAAAAGTAGCCTTAGAATCATCTTGTGGAGTTGGGATTAAATCTCCATTTAAATATTTGGGAAGATTTTCTTTAATAAGTAATGCGCCTAATTCAAAAAGATTTTTAAGTAAATCAAAAGAAGTATCACGTTTTTTAATCTCATACTTTTTTTGAGAAAGAATGGATCCGTGATCAATTTGATTATCAATTTTAATAATAGTTACCCCAGTTGTTTTTTCATTTGCCAAAAGTGCGCTTTGAACTGGAGTTGGACCTCTAAATTTAGGTAAAAGAGAAGGATGCACGTTTATAATACCGTGTTTATAGAAAGATAAAATATCATTTGGAATGTAGACGCCATAATCGGCGACTACGCCAAGGTCAAAATCCTTGCTTAATATCTTAGTATCATCTTCCAAAGATTCTTCTTTTGCATATTTAAGATGACCATTAATTTCAAAGTTTATATTATTTAATTTACAGTAGTTAATGAGCGGATCATTTTCGTTTTTTACAACGACTAAATCTAAACCAAAGTCTTCCTTTAATGTATTAATTATTGGAATTACGAAAGAGGAGCCTCCAAAAAATATTGTTTTCATATTTATAGTTTAATTTCTTCAAAATAATCTTGGCCTTTTTCATCTCTCTCACTTTTATATAAAGTTCCATTTTGCTCAAGAACTCTTTTAGGGAATAAGGTACCTTCTAAATGATCTGTCTCATGTTGAATAATGATTGCCATAAAGCCATTAAATACTTTGGTATATTCTTTACCTTTTTCATCCATAAATCTTACTGTAACTTGAGATGATCTTTCAACTTCACCCCATATATCTTTTAAAGAAAGGCAGCCTTCAAGTTTTTTATGTTTTTGCCCCTTTTTACTTTTAAGAGCTGGTTTTCTATCAATAATTTGTGGATTAATAAAAACAGAAACTTTTGAATTAATCTTAGGTTTTGCAATAAAAAGCTGTAAAGATTTGCCAACTTGGGGAGCAGCAAGGCCAACGCCAATTGGATCAGTTGCTGATTCCAAAGCTTGTATCATATCCTCAATTAAGGAAGTAATAGAGCTATCAATTGATTTAATCTTCTCTGCTTTTTTTGATAATACCTCCGCTGGAGCGTTTAGTATTTGTAACATTTGCGCTTAATTATACACTAAAGTTGTTTTTGCCAGGTATCAATTGCGGCTTTTGCCTGTTCGTTTTCTCCAAAGTTATCGATTAAAAATTGCATTTTATCAATTGCTTTTTGTGCAGATTCTCTATTTACTAGCTTTTCATTTTCATCAACAGCTAATTCGTGATAGAAAATTCCAAGAGCATAGTAGGCGTTTGTATAGTTTGGCTTAAGTTTAGCAGTGTTTTCTAAAATCTCTATTCCTTTTTTAACATCACCAGTTTGACCTGTTAATACACCTAAGTTATATGAAACATCAGCATCTGTTGGAGCTAGAATTTGTGCTTTCTTAACTGTTTCTAGGGCTTGTATGGCATAATTTGGATCTATTTGTGAAAGGGTATAGAAGATTCTTACTCTAGTTTTTAGAAACACGATATTATTTGGATAATCTGCTACAAGGCTATCGCTTAATTTAATTGAGTTATCAATCATATCTTTAGCTACTTTCTGGCTTTGTTCATCTGGTTTTGACTTAGTCTGGTAGATAATTGCAGAGCCGATTATTGCGTTGTTTAAGGCTAGCTCATCTTTAAAAACAGGTTCACTTGGTCTTGTATTTGCTGCAAGTTGAAGATATTGATATGCGCCTTGATAGTCCTGAGACCTATCTAGGTTATATCCTAGATAATAATATCTATCTGCTTGCCAAAATCTTGCCAAAACAAATAGTGAATAAAGAGTAATAAGTAAGACAATAATTGAAATTGCTTTTTGAGGATTAGATAAAGTATAGGTTTCCTTTCTGTCTTTATTAAATGAGAATAAATATGATTTATCAAAATCAAGTTTACTAGCTAATATAAATATAAATGCAGGGAATAGGTAGAAAAGAATATTAATATAGACAACTGAAAAACCAAAAAAGTTTGTTATTAAAATACCAAGGTAGCCAATTAAAAGTGAATAGATAAGAAGATCTTCCTTGCTTGGATTTTTTAATTTTGTCATTGTGTATTTTAAGGCAAGATATAAGAAGTAGCCAATCATAAGCAGATATGAAGCCATGCCCACAGTTCCGGTTGTAGCTAAATAGTTTAAAAACTCGTTATGAGCTTTGTTATATAAAAAGTTCCATTCAGAGGTCATATTGTGTCCAACAGGTCTATATTTGTAATATGCAAATGCATAGGTTTCAAGACCAGAGCCAAAGATTGGATAATTTTTCCAGATATCAATTGCACCTTTCCAGACATATAACCTGATTGTTCCAGAATCAGTTCCGCCAAGTTCTCCTCTAATTGCAGGAACTGGTGTTGGCGAGGGAGCAGGTAGTTTTTTACCTTCTTTTGAAACCGGTGTAGGAGTAAGTTTTTGTTGAATTCCACTTAGTGTAAAAATATTTAAAAATGAAAAAGGTTGGCCATTAATAAAAGTAATTGCTAAAAAAGCGATAATTAAAAAACCAGCAACTTTAAAGTCTAAAGAAATATTTTTTTTCTGCAGTTTTGGTTTAATAAAGAACCAGAAGTAAAAAAGACCTAAAAATAAAACTTCAAGCCACATGGCAATAATTGCACCTCTTGAAAGCGTCCATAAAAGCATTAGATATGAAGCTACAATAAATAAAATATTTAGAACTACAAAGATTAGATTGTAGTTTTTTAAAGGATTTTTCTTGACGACTATTTTTTTCTCTTTTACAAAATTAACTAGAAAAGCAATTGATAGTGGAATTAAGGCTGCAATGTAAGCAGCAAGCCATGCAGGCTGACCAAGTGTTGAAAAAACTCTAACCTTAGGCTGAAAGTCTGTTGTCCAGCAAGCAACGTCTAATGTTCCTCTAAAAAGTAAACAAGTTGGATCATATCCAAATCTGGAAGGAAGCCCCCATAGGATAACGATTACGGCACTAATTAATATAGTAAGTAAAGATTTTTTTAAAAATGTCCCATTTAAGGCTTTTGTAAAAAGTCCAAATGCAGAGATTGCACTAATTAAAGAGATAAGCATTTGAAATGGAATTTCTGAAAAGCCACTTGGTTTTATGGTTGATGCAAGGAAATTTCCTAGGAAAAAGATTGCAACTGCGCCTAAGAAGAAAAGTACTTGAGAGAGGTTAATTTCTTTTGGCTGTTCATCTTCCTCCTTATTTAAATCTTTATAATTTGAGACAAAAGCATAGTACAAAAATACATAAGAAAGAATTGAAAGTAGCCCACCATTAAAACGAGAATAATAACCCCATAAAGAAATATGTGAGTCAATAGAAAATATTGTTGATAAAATTTGCGCGCCTAAAAACAAGGCTATTGGTATATCTAAAGGTGTTTTTTGAATTCTAAATTCTTTTTTAATGACCATTTTTAGAATCCAGGCAGCGCCAATTATTATAGTTAATACAAATGTTACCCATAGTTTATTAAATTCAAAAAGCTCAGATGTATCGCCAGTTAAAGAAAGAGGGACAAGGAAAAAAAGAAGATAAAAGGAGTACTCAATTGCTTTATTTAAAATATTTAATAATTTCATTTAGAAGTAAGTTAAATTATCCTAACATATTGGAAAACTGCTCGCAAGATGATATTATAACTACCAGCTAACCCCTAGGTTTAGTTATTAGTTTTATGTTTGACAAAATTTTTTCATTTTTCTCCCACGATATAGGTATTGATTTAGGAACTGCAAATACCTTAGTTTGGGTAGGTGGTAAGGGAATTGTTATAAGAGAGCCTTCAGTTGTAGCAATGCATAAAAAAACAAAGAAAGTAATTGCGATAGGAACTGAAGCAAAAAAAATGGTTGGAAGAACCCCAGCAACTATTATTACAGTAAGACCATTGGTTGGCGGAGTCATAGCTGATTTTGATGCTACTCTTGCTATGATTTCTCATTATATTCAACAAGTTCATGAAGTTGGCAATACAATTCCAATTGCTTTTTCAAGACCAAGAGTAGTTATTGGCATCCCATCTGCAGTTACTGAGGTTGAAAGAAGAGCTGTTTGGGAAGCAGCGCTTTCAGCTGGAGCAAGGCAAGCATATTTAATAGAAGAGCCAATGGCAGCTGCAATTGGGGAAAATATTTCTGTTTTTTCTCCAAAAGGAGTTATGGTTGTTGATATTGGTGGAGGAACAACGGAAATAGCAGTAATTTCTTTGGGAGGAATAGTTGTAGGAAAATCTCTTAGGGTTGCAGGCGATGATATGGATAAAGCAATTGCTCATTATATTAGACTTAGGCATGGTCTTTTAATAGGTGAAAAAACTGCAGAAGATTTAAAGATAAATATTGGAAGTGCTTATCAAAGATCAAAGCCAAAGAGTGTTAAAGAAGATGAACAAAAAGAAAATAAAAATCAGGATAAGGTAGCCATTATTAGAGGAAGAGATATTGAAACAGGTCTTCCAAAAAGTTTAAAAATTACAGAAGCTGAGATAAGAGAAGCACTTGCTCCAATACTTACACAAATTGTTGATTCAATAGCAGATATTCTAGAAGAATCACCTCCAGAGTTAACAAGCGATGTATTAGAGCAAGGATTACTATTAACAGGTGGTGGATCAAAGCTTTATGGTCTTGACCATTTAATACTTGAAAGAATTCATATGCCAGTAATACTTAGTGAAGATCCTCTAACTAGTGTTGCAAGAGGAACAGGAAAAGTCTTAGAGGATGAAACACTACTTAATAGAGTAAAGGTAATTGGTGGTCTCTCCTAAATATGATAGTACATTTTATCTGCGCCGGAAATGTTTATAGAAGTAGGCTTGCAGAAAGCTATTTTAACTCTAAAGTCACCAAAGGTCTTACATGTTTTTCTAGTGGTATAGTCGCAGGCCAAGATTTAATTGGACCAATCTCTTGGTTAGCAGAGAGAATAATTCAAAGAAACAACCTTGCACCATATATGAGTTTTTCTTTTCAAAAAACCTCAAAAGAGCTTTTAGATAAAGCAGATTTTACAATTTTTATGGAAGAATATATGCTTGATTTTTGTAAAAAAGAATTTGGATATAACTCACAAAACTATGAGAGTTGGAATATCCCAGATCTTATTTTAATCCCTGGAGTTTATGAAGAGCTTGAGAAAGACGCAGAAAAAATTAGAGTAAGTGAAGAAACATTTGAGGATATAAAGCAGAAAGTAAACAAATTAATTATTAAATTGCAAAAAGTATAAAACTAGCTTTCATGTGGATTATGGGAATCCCTAGTTTCCTTAAGTCTTACCGATAAAGATTGACACCACGGAGAAAGTTATTATAATTTGGATTATGATTGAACAAGGTTCAGTATCAACTTTTACAGACTACGAACGCGTAAGTAAAACAGCAAATGATTTATATAAAAAAGCAGAAGGACTAGTTGGGATTGAGGGAAGCAACACTCAATTTAGAGAGCTAATGGGATCTTGTGCGCTTATAGAGGAACGAGCTTTTTTTATGTCAATGGGAGCTGGTGTAGGAAATGTAATAAGAGATACCCACGCTCGGTATGTAGTTCAGAATTTTTACAGAGCTGGTCTATATAATGATGTTATAAGATTTGGTAGAAAGGCGAATGAATATGTAGTAGATGCAGATTCCAAATCTACAATTAAACAAATTGATGTTTATGTAAAAGCAGCTACAATAAATGTTTTAAAAGGTAATTCTCAGCCTTGACATAAAACCAAAGGTAGATGTTGACAAAAAGCGCTTTTTGTAATACAATTTGTTACATATGAGGACAATAGTAAACATTTCTTTACCGGCACAACTTAATTCTGTTATTGAAGCAGAGCTTGTTTCTGGAAATTATGCCAGCAAAAGTGAGTTTTTTAGAACCTTAATTAGATCTTGGATGGAAACTAAGGTGGCAAAAGAGTTGGAAGCAAGCAGGAGTGAATTGAAAGCAGGGAAAGGCAAAGTCTTAAAATCTCTTGCAGATATTGCTTAAACCTGAGGCCAAATGAAAATTTATTACTAAAGCAAATTTGCTAAAGAATATAAAAGATTACCTCCCAAGATTAAGAAAGCTGCTCAGAAAAAAGAAAATTACGAGCCAATCCGCGGAGAAGAAGTTTCAAACCCATAAAACTGCTTTTTGGCATTCGGCACCATCTTTGTGGTATCCTGGAATAGGATATGAAAATTGGGTTGATTCTGCTTTTGGTTTTTGGGGTTGGGATTGTTTTATTTCTTGTTGCTTGGAATAGGGTAAGTTCTCAAAATAATTCTTCGGAGTCTTCAAGTGTAAGTTGGGAGTTTGATTATGGCGGCACTAATACTTGGAAGGTAAGCGGAAATCCGCCAGCGTGTTCTGACCCTATGGTGATTGATCCACCCGTAGATGTAAGCTTAGCTTCAGGAATTTTATATCCGGGGCAGTATAGAGGTGGAGATTACAAGCCTCATGGTGGATTTAGATTTGATAATAATCAGACAAATGAAGTTAGCGTAAAGGCTCCCATAAATGGATATTTAGTTAGTGCAAGCGGATATTTGGAAGCAGGAGAAGTCCAATACCTTTTATTTTTTATAAATGACTGCGGAATTATGTATAAGCTAGATCACTTGTTAACACTTGCTCCAAAGTTTGCGGAAATAATGGGGAAAATACCTACAGGAGAAGAGGGGGATTCCAGAACTACAAATATTGATCCTAAAGTATTTGTAGCAAAAGGTGAGATAATCGCAACAGAAGTAGGATTTAGAAGTTCCCAAGGCCAAAAAAATATAGGCATAGATTTCGGGCTTTATGATTTAAGGACTACAAACCAAGCCTCAAAAAATCAAACCTATGTAGGTAAGCATAAAGGTGAGGAGCAGTTTAGTTTTACTGCGCTTTGCTGGTTTGATTATCTGACCCAACCCAGCAGAACTATTGTTAAGAATTTGTTCGCTATAGACCAGGGTGGAAAGACAAGCGACTATTGTAATTAAAACAACTTATACTATATAAACTTGTAACAAGTTTTCAAAAAGGCTAAAATGGTTTCATGCAAAAAAGAAAAAATTGGATCTACATTTTTGTCTTCTTTTTAATACTTAGTTTTTTAATATTTCTTCTTTTTAGACTTTCTATATTTAGACCAGTTTCATCTTTTGTCCAAAGTGTTTTCTCCCCAGCACAGACTTTAATATATAGTGTAACTTTGGGTTTTGGTTTAGATCAAAAAATTAAAGATTTAGAAAATAAAAATATAGTTTTACAAAATAAAATTTTAGAGCAAGAAAAATTGATTGCAGACAATAAAGCTTTAAGAGATCAATTTGCCGTCTCTAATCCAACTAGCAGAAGCTTAATCGAGGCTAATGTTATTAGTTCACCTTCTTTTATTCCAGGAATTACAGTTGCAGAAAGTCTTATTGTAAATAAAGGGCAAAAGGATGGTGTCAATGTTGGCATGAGCGTTGTGTATAAAGATAATATTGTCGGAGTAGTAAAGGAAGCTTCTGAATATACTTCAAAAATAACTCTTATTACAAATTCTAGTTTTTCTGTTATTTCCGAAACTTTTGAAACTAAAGCTCAAGGAGTTATAAAAGGACAAGGAGCAGGGGAAATGATTTTAGATAACGTTGTTTTATCTCAAAGCTTAAAACAAGGTGATTTAGTTTTAACAAAAGGAGAGGGAGATTTAAAAACTTTAGTAATGCCAAACTTAGTTATTGGAAAAATACTATCAGTAAATAAAAATCCTAGCGATCTTTTTCAGGTTGCAAAAGTAAAATCTTTATTAGATTTTAGTCATCTGTCTACTGTTTTTATAGTTAAAGGTTTTTAATGAAACTACTTATTTTAATTTTACTTATCGCTGCCCTTATGCTTGAGAGTTCTGTAACAACACTGTCTCTAATCATACCAATTATTGTGGTTGCGACAGTGCTTTTGAAAGACTCAGTAGTTTTTTTGCTAGCATTTGTTTTTGGGATCTTATTAGATATTCTTACATTTAAAATGGTTGGATTATCAAGTTTATTTTTAACTTTTTTAGTATTTTTAATATTAATGTATGAGCGCAAATTTGAAATAAAGACTCCAAGTTTTATTATTTTTAGTACATTTTTTAGTAGCTTTATTTTTTTATTAATTTTTCAAAGAGGAAATATTATTGTTCAATCCATTCTTTCTACATTAATTGGATTTATTTTATTTGAAGCTTTAAGAAGAGTAAGTTTTCAAAAACACAAAGATGATTAAAACTGGAGATGCGTTCTCAGACAATATAATTTCAGACGTTTCTAAAAGAAGGCAGTGGACAAGTTCTAAGGCTAATATTAGAACTTGGTTTTTACCTTTTATTTTTATTGTTTTTTTTGCAATTTTAATTTTTAGAATTTTTTATATTCAAATAATTAAAGGGTCATATTATAGAAACCTATCTGATTCCAATAGAACAAAAACTGTTGTTATACATGCTCCAAGAGGAATAATTTTTGACAGAAATAATACTCCTTTAGTTTTTAATATCCCAGGTTTTAGGGAAAATATTAATAATAAAGCATATTTTTTAGATGAAGATAAAGCTCTTTCTAAAATAGCTAGCGGCAAAAAAGATTTAGAAATCGATACCTTAAGACAGTATCCATATAAAGAGGCAACTTCGCATGTTTTAGGATATTTAGGTCAAGTAAGCGAAAGTCAGTTAAAAGATCCTGTTTTTGAAGATTACAATTCAACTGATGTTTTAGGCAAAGATGGGATAGAAAAAGTTTTTGAATCAAGACTTAAGGGTATTGATGGAAAAGAGCTTTTTGAAATTAATGCAGCTGGTGAGATTATTAGAAAACTTGGTAGAGATGAACCTATTTCAGGAGAAAATATAACTTTAACGCTTGATATTAACCTTCAAACAAAAACATTTGAAGCCATGAAAGATGTTAAAAAAGGGGCAGCAATAGTATCAACTCCAAATGGTGAAATTTTGGCATTAGTAAGTAAACCCTCATTTGACGCTAATCTTTTTACATTAGGAGAAGATTATAAAGTAGCAACTAACAGTAGTTATCCATCTTTAGAGTCAATTTTATTAGATTCCCAAAATCAGCCTCTTTTAAATCGTGCAATTTCTGGAGTCTATCCGCCTGGATCAACATTTAAACTCGTAGTTGCATCAGCTGCTTTGGAAAATAAAGTTATAGATGAAAATTTTGAAGTTGAAGATACGGGTATATTAAAAATTGGAGCATTTTCTTTTGCTAACTGGTATTACACAAATTATGGGGGAAAAGATGGCAATGTAAATGTTGTAAAAGCAATTAAGCGCTCAAACGATATCTTCTTTTATAAACTAGCTGAAAAAACAGGAATAGATACAATTTCTAAAACAGCAAGTCGTTTTGGTGTTGGGAAGACTTTAGGCATAGATTTAATTGGCGAAGAGAATGGAACGCTTCCAAGTGTAGCGTGGAAAGAAAAGGAAATTGGAGAACAATGGTATTTAGGAGATACATATCATTATGGAATTGGACAAGGATTTTTACTCTCAACACCTCTTCAGGTAAATGCATGGGCACAAGCGATTGCCAATAAAGGAGTACTTTTTAGACCTCATTTTTTAAAAGAACAAAAACCTTATGTTTTAGAAAAAGACCTTTTAGATGAAAAGTCTTTTAGTCTAATTAGAGAAGGCATGATAGAAAGCTGTAGTCCAACGGGAGTTGCTTGGCCATTTTTTAACTTTAAAGTCAAAAATGCAAATTTAAAAGTTGATGGAAAGAATATTCTTGCAATTGACGCTGCTTCAGGATCTGCTGATATGCGTCAAATTTTAGTTGCCTGTAAAACTGGTACTGCAGAAACAACCCCAAATGAAATGCCTCATGCATGGATCACTCTTTTTGCACCAGCATATAACCCTCAAATAGTAGTTACTGTTCTTTCTGAAAAAAGTGGAGAAGGATCATCTGTTGCTGGACC
>ERZ1292629.1527-Hain-H43-01um-R1-1527-length-22073-cov-10_pt1 | contig 22073 bp, 27 predicted proteins | sample MGYA00564399_ERZ1292629 | MGnify/ENA primary metagenome ERZ1292629 (study PRJEB36523, sample SAMEA6512636) | groundwater metagenome | collected 2019-01-08 | study: AquaDiva: Metagenomics assemblies of 32 groundwater samples | reverse complement strand
TATTCCATATCCGTAGATAAAGCAATGTTATCTTAGAAATGTTCATCTACTGCTTCGTATGTATATTGTCTTTCGAAGCTCACGATTTTCAGAAAAGTGAGAATCTCGGAGCATGATTTTAGTCGCAGATAGCTTTAATCCTTCTAATTCCACTGGCTACTGATTCTTCCTTGGTGATTTTGAATGGTTGGCGTAAGATTTAAATAGTATGTATATAATACATAATGTATGCCAAACATACACTTTATAGGTAGAGAAGAAGAAATAGCCCTGCTTAATAAACTTTCAAGGGAAAGTTTTTTTTTAATAGTTAAGGGCAGAAGGAGAATAGGAAAAACTTCTTTATTAAGAAAAGCATTTCCTGATGCAATTTATATTTTTATTTGGCCTGATAAGTCAATTGATTGGATTCTGGAGCAGATATCACTTGAGTATAGTCTGCCTAAATTTAAAAATTTTGGTTCCCTTTTAGAATATTTATTTGAGAAGAATAAGATAGTCATAATAGATGAATTTCAGAATTTTCTTAATGTAGATAAGTCAATTTATGGTGAGGTGCAAAAAGTTATCGACGGGATGAAACAATCTGGAAGCATTTTCAAATTAGCAATTGCAGGTTCAAGCTATTCGTTAATGAATAAAGTTTTTTATGATTCTGCTTCTCCATTATATGGCAGAAAAACGCATGAAATAAATTTAGGCAATTTAGATGTTAATAGTTTATTTAAGAATCTTAATATTTCTTTAGAGGAATTCATAGAAATGTGGGCAGTTTTTGAAGGAGTTCCTTACTATTATGAGCTTATGGATTTAGAAAAAATAGCAAAGGAGAATATTTTTGATTTAGTATTATCTTCAAATTCTCAATTAAAAGAGGAAGGTAAGGCAATTTTGTCTGTAGAGTTTGGAAAGGATTCTAGAACATATAATACCGTTTTAACTGCAATATCGGAAGGCAAGACAAAGTTAAATGAAATTGCGAGCTTATTTGATAATAAAAAGAATGAGGTGGTTAAATATTTAGATATGCTTAGGAAAGATTTTAATTTGGTGAGAAAAATTACTCCTTTAACGGAAAATCCTCAAAAATCTAGAATTGGAAAATATGAAATAAATGACAATTTTCTTTCATTTTGGTTTTATTTTTATGATAAAAATCGTTCTTATATTGAACAAGAAAGATTTGATGAGTTGAGGAAGTTTTTTAATGAGCAATTTAATAGTTATCTTGGAAGAAAATTTGAGAAATTTATTATTGAATTAATAAAAAATAAGAAGATTTTATCGGAGTTTAATTTTAAGAGTATCGGAAATCAGTGGGGCAAGTGCGAGAAAGGAACTTATGAAATTGATATTATGGCCATAAATGCAAAAGAAGAAGTATTATTCGGAGAATGCAAATGGTCTGAAGGAGTTAATGTTTTAAAAATTCTTAATGAACTTAATGAAAAGACGCAGGGTGTAGATTATGAGCGAAAATTAGAAAAAGAAATTTTTGTAGTTTTTGCAAAGTCTTTTTCTAATAAGATTAATGAGTTTGAAGGTAGGAAGGTTTATTGTTTTGATTTGAAGGATTTGGGAAGGGCGTTGAAAAAGACGTAGGATTATTTACAAATCGCTTTGATGCCCTTTTTTCGATAAAATGATAGGCTGCCCGGACAAGGGTTAAAAGATTTTCTTAAAATCGTGGGGCTCCGTGTGGTGGGAGTAAAAGAAATTCTGAAATATGCGGGCGTAATTCTATTGATTCTATCTATTTTTATTTTTTATCTCTCTCATCAATTTCTTTTTGTAATTTATAATAATACATTTCTTTGTAGCCAACAATTTCTGCTGGTTGCGTCAATCTAAATCCACATTTAATTGTGAATAATAATCTCTCAATTAATCCTTTATTTTTTAAACTACCACATGAGTCTAAATATCCTTCGAGATACTCCCTTGAGTGGCTTTCAGATTTAACTATAGCTTCTCTCACTGCATTTCGATACTTTGGAGATTTGTTTCTTTGAAAATCTAATGCTTTTTCTGTTAAGCTTTCAATTAATTGTTCATTCATATTATTTTCTCAAGAATTCGCTTGAGCGACGAATCGCCTCAAAATTAAGCACATTGATAGCTATAAAAATCTATCGAAGCCCGCGTTTTTCAGAAAAAGTGTTAAACGCCAGGACCAGGAGTTTAGTCACAAACTGCCTTTATTCTTCTAATTCCACTGGCTACTGATTCTTCCTTGGTGATTTTGAAATGGTGTAATTCTGAGGTATTGGAGACGTGTGGGCCTGTGCAAATTTCTTTTGAGATGAATGATTTTTTGTCTTTACTTTGAATAGTGTAGACGCTTACTAATTCAGGATATTTTGCTCCGAATTCAGATTGGGCTTCTGATTTGATTGCATCATTTAGTGGAATTTCTTCTCTTGTGATTTCTAAGGATTGTTGGATTTTATTATTTACCCAGTCTTCAATTTTTTTTAATTCTTCTTCGGTTAATTTACGAGGGAAGTTGAAGTCGAAACGGAGTCTTTCAGGATTTATGTTTGAACCTTTTTGTTTTATTTCTTTACTTAGGCATTGTCTTAGTGCTTCATTTAGAAGGTGAGTTGCAGTGTGAAGTTTTTTTACTGCATCTGAATTGTCTGCTAATCCTGATTTGAACATTCCTGCGCTTGCGGTTCTACTGAGGGTTTGATGGCGTTCAAATTCTTGATTGTATTCTTCTAAATCTACTTTAATGTTTTTTTCATCTGCCAACTCTTGAGTAAATTCAATTGGGAAACCATAGGACTGAAAGAGGAGGAATGCTTCTGTTCCCGAGATGAGTTTGTCTGAGGTTAGTTCATTGAATTTCTTTAATCCTTTTTCTAAGGTGGCATTGAATTTAATTTCTTCTTCATCCAATTGTTCTTTAATGAAATTATGATTCATGTGAAGTTCTTGGTAGTCGGGATAAATTGGAAGAACTGCTTTTGCTATTTTGGAAGTGAAACTATCTTTTATTCCCAGCATTTTTCCATACCTTATTGCTCTTCTAATTAAACGTCTAAGGACATAGCCTTGGCCGACATTGCTTGGCTTGATGGCTCTGATGTCTCCTAGGATGAATGTGGCTGCTCGGATGTGGTCTGCTAGAATTCTCATTGCTCGTTCATTTCCTTTATAGGATTTATTTGAAATGGATTCTATTTCTTTTATTATTGGAAGGAAGATTGAGGTGAGGTAATTATCTTCTAATCCGTTTAGAACTGCTAAAGTTCTTTCTACTCCCATTCCAGTGTCAATGTTTTTTTGAGGGGCAGATTCATAATTTCCAGATTTTGTTTTATTATACTGCATGAGAACATCATTCCATATTTCTACCCAAGTTTCATCTTCAGGATTGAATTTTTTTGGTGCTGGTTTGTTATTTGATTTCCAGTAGAACATTTCTGTGTCTGGTCCGCATGGACCTGTTTCTCCTGCTGGACCCCACCAGTTATTTTTTGATTCTAAAACTCCTCCTTCAAGATATGCGATTCTTTCTCCTGAGATTCCTAGGTCTAACCAGAGATATGCAGAATCTTTATCTTTTGGTACTTGGGGGGTTCGATGGTCCCCACCGAAACAAGTTACTGCAAGTCTGTCTTTTGAAAGTTTTAGAATTTGAGTGAGAAATTCGAAGGAGAATTCAATTGCTTCTTTTTTGAAATAATCTCCTAGACTCCAGTTGCCCAGCATTTCAAAGAATGTGTGATGGCAAGAATCTCCTACTTCATCTATATCTTGAGTACGAATGCATTTTTGAACATCGCATAATCTTTTTCCAAGAGGATGTTTTTGTCCTAGCAAGTATGGAACAAGCGGGTGCATTCCTGCGGTTGTGAAAAGAACTGTTGGGTCGTTTTCTGGAATAAGTGATGCAGAAGGAATATGTTTATGGTGTTTTGATTTAAAGAATTCTATATATTCTTTTATTAGTTCTTGACGAGTTGAGATTTGTTTCATGAATCTTTAAGAAGAGGGAGGTATTTAAGATTAATCTTAGGTTTTACTTGGGTTAATTTCAGGTATTAGTAGACACTATATAATAGTAACATTTATATATACTTTTTGAGAGGGATTTTTATGACTACATTAAATTCAAATGAACCAAAAGAAATGCCTTTTCCTTCGGACTTAGAAGGAAGATTGAATGCAGTTTTAAATTCAGTTAATTCTGAACTTAAGGGTGCAACACTTATTCATTTAGATGAGGGCTATTCATTAGGAGCAGATATTACTGCAAGAATTAGACGAAGTGTTCCAGGAATTAAGCTTCCAAGGGTAGAGAATTTTGATTCATATTGTAAACATAGTTTATTTCCAATTGGATTAGTGGCTAGGGAAAATTTTGTTATGTCTGGAGGAAATTCTGAAAGAGTAGGGTATGGATTAACTGAGGCGGGTAAAAAATATGGGCAACCCATTGCAGTATTTTCTTTAATTTATGCAGTAGATAATAATTATAGTTTGTTTAATTTATTAGGTTCTACGCATACTGATGGTAGCACTCGTTCTCCTTTAAATAAGGTAAAAATTCTTAAATTTTTAAGAAAACAGAGTGGTAAAGATATTTCTGTACAAAATATTGCTGATGGAATTGGATTAACTCCAGTTTTAGTTTGGGATGCAGTTATTAAACTGCAAAGTGGGGGATTTTTAGATTATGATTCAGTTGGTGAAGATAGAACTTTAAGATATGATTTTGTTTCTAATAAATCTGGAGAAGTAAAACCAGTAAACTGCCTTATGACTTTGACTCAGCAGGTTTATGGATCTATAAAAAGAAGAGGATTTGGAGATGCGCAAGTTGTTTCTAAAGAAATTGATTATCCCCATTCTTCAGTTGTAAGCAGAGTGCTTATTGGATTAGCAGAACAAGGATTTGTAAAGCGTGTTGGAAGATGGACTAGAAGACAATGGAATACTGGCTCTATTTTTTCGGAAGTAGGAATATCTGAGAAGGGATTAAAATTTATAGATAATTTTATTGTTCCAGTTGAAAATGCATTGAGCTCTGATGAAGGACTGGCTGATTTGAATGAGATTTCCGATATTTGTATGGGGGATAGGGAGTTGAGAAGAGAATATCTTACACAAGGAATTAATCTTTATCGTTCAGTTTCTCCGGGAATGAATGCAGTTTCTAGGGCAGAAACAAATTCAAAGATAATTACTTATTTGTCTAAGAATCCTGGACAAAGATTAAAGGAGTTATGTACACATACGGGTATAGAAAAAAGTACTTTATGTCATCATTTAAATAGATTAGTTAAATCTGGAGAACTTCGAAGAGATGGAAAGCATCCAGTTATAAGATATTTGGTAAGCTGAAATTAATCTTCTGTGCTGTAACAAAGAGGCATCCAATCAAATTTATACTCTTTGGGAAATATTATAGTTTCAAATCCTTTTATTTCTGGAAATTTCTGTCTAAACTCATCTATAATATCATAAAATTGTTTATTATTTTTAACTATGAATTCTGCTTCAAACGGCCAACTTCCAACACAGAAGACAAAAAATCCAAGATTTGGAATTATTTTGCAATATTCAATTAATTTTCTTTTTTCTTCTGGAGATAATAAATTCAAATTTATGGTTGCTTTAAAAAATTGCATGTCTAATAAATCTAAATTTAACGAGGTAGTATAGCCTAAAATTATTCCTATTTTTTCGAGGTTTTTCATTCTATAAATCACTTTTCTTTCTGTTGAATTTATTTTTCTAGCTATTTCGGTCGAATTCATTCTTCCATTATTTGCTAAAATCTTTAATATTTCTATATCAGTTTTATCTATGGGGATATTTTCAACTCTGCCTCCAAATCTGAATATTTTTCTTTCAGTAGAATTCTTTTCAAGAATCCAATTTTTACTAAGTATTCCTACTTCTAATGTGGTATTAAATTCCTGTTCTAAAATATATTTTCCATATTTTGAAATGAATTCTGAGAGAATTTCGTCAAAATGATTTATATCTTTTGCAAATACGGTTAAATTTAAGTCCCATCTTCCTTGAGCCAAAGCAACCCAATAGACATAATTATTCTTAATTAAGTAGGAAATCATCTCTTTTTCTTTTTCTTTGTTTAGGTTTTGAAATTTGAAGAACATCTTATAGATAGAATATCCTAGCTTAACTGGATTAATCATCGTTACAAATTTTCTTATAATTCCTTTAGAGACTAGATTGTTTATTCTATAATTTACTTTTTCTCTGGATAGACGCAATTTTTTTGAGAGCTTAGTGGTTGGCATTCTTGCATTTAGGTCTAACTCATAAATAATTCTTCTGTCGGTGTTGTCTATTTCGTAGTTCATATTTAACATAAGCTACAATTAGTATTTAAATATTGTTATTTATGTTCATAATAGTAGTAGTAAATAATAAATAATGACATTACTTGAGAATAGCAACTAAAAGCGAGAAAATTGCACAAAATAAAACATAAAGGATAAAACAAAATGGGATTCGCAAAAGTAGTCGGAAAGTTGGCGTTGATAGTCGCACTGGGATATGGTGCAAGTTGTATCACTGATGACTGTTATGAATATGAATACGATGGACAACTAAACCACGAGAAAATAACATTTACGAATGAAAGTAATCATCGAGATTTAATAGTTACTAGGATGGATGGAAGAAAAGTTCATTATCGAAGTTCATCGTGGCATAAACCCTTAAAAATACACGGCGTAACAATTCACAAGGGGACAAATGTACTCGATTATGATGATTTTTTCGATCTTGGAAGTTCGGTCGATGAAATTGTTGTTGCGGAAGGGCAGAAACAATTTGATTATTATCTTAAAAAGATTATAGAAGCAAAAAAACAACAAGAAAATGAAAAAATAAAGGAAGGATTAGAGGAAATTACAAAAGGTTTTTCAACGAATTAAAAAAGAAAACTATGGTTAACTTCTTACGCATCTTGCTCTTTCTTTTTGTAAAAAGAACCAAAAAGTTAGTCAACCTCACAAACTAAAAAATGCACGTCAGATTAATTTTTCCCTCTACGTCTTCTTACTAAAAATAATAGCTTAGAAATTACACTTAAGAGCAAATCTTGCAAGGTTTAACAACTAGGGGTTCTGAATTTGCATAAATATGTTTTTTAGGAAAACTCGTCTAATCTTAGGTTTTAATCGGGTTAATTTCAGGTATTAGTAGACACTATGCAATAGTAACATTTATATATACTTTTTGAGGGAGTTTTTTATGACAATGTTAAATTTAAATGAATCAAAAGAAATGCCTTTTCCTTCGGACTTAGAAGGACGACTCGGTGCAGTTTTGAATGTAGTTAATTCTGAGCTTAAGGGTGCAACACTTATTCATTTAGATGAGGGCTATTCAATTGGAGCAGACATTGCTGAAAGAATTAGACGAAGTGCTCCTGGAATTAAGCTTCCCCATTCTTCTAATTTTACTGCATATTGTAAACATAGTTTATTTCCATTAGGATTGGTGGCTAGGGAAAATTTTGTTATGTCTGGAGGAAATTCTGAAAGGATAGGATATGGGTTAACTGAAGCAGGTAAAAAATATGGGCAACCAATTGCAGTATTTTCTTTAATTCATGCAGTAGATAATAATTATAGTTTGTTTAATGTATTAGGTTCTACTCACTCTAAAGGGAATACTCGTTCTCCTTTAAATAAGGTAAAAATTCTTACATTTTTAAAAAATCAGAAAGGTAAAGATATTTGTGTACAAAATATCGCTGATGGAATTGGACTAGATTCTCAGTTAGTTAATGCCTCGGTTGTTCAATTGAAACGTGGAGGATTTTTAGATTATGATTCCATTGGTGCAAGTGGAACTTTAAGATATGATTTTGTTTCTAATAAACTTGGAGAAGTAAAATCGGTAAAACGTTTGAAAACTTTGACTCAGCAGGTTTATGAATTTATGAAGAAGAAAGGATTTGGAGATGCACAAGTTGTTTCTAAAGAACTTGATTATACTCATTCTTCAGTTATAAGTGCAGTACTTGTTGGATTGGAAGAACAAGGATTTGTAAAGTATGTTGGAAAATGGACAAGAGAACATGATAATATTGGCCGCATTAATTCGGAAGTAGGAATATCCGATAAGGGATTAAAATTTATAGATAATTTTATTGTTCCAGTTGAAAATGCATTGAGCTCTGATGAAGGACTGGCTGGTTTGAATGAGATTTCCGATTTTTGTATGGGGGATAGGGAGTTGAGAAGAGAATATCTTACACAGGGAATTAATCTTTATTGTTCAGTTTCTCCGACAATGAATGCTGTTTCTTTGGCAGAAACAGATTCAAAGATAATTGTGTGTTTATCTAAGAATCCAGGACAAAGATTAAAAGAGTTATGCACCGGTGTAGGAATGAGACCTGGTATTTTATGTAATCATTTAACGCGATTAGTTAAATCTGGAGAACTTAAAAAAGATGGAAAGCATCCAGTTATAAGATATTTTGTAAGGGGAAATTAATTTAAAATTATTGCAACATTGCAAGTTTTCTTTTTATGTCGTCTAATTGGGATTTCATATCAAATGAGCGTTTCATTTCTTGTTCTGTTTCTATTGGTGTGGTGTCTTCGGTGTCTTTTGGACGAGGGGAGTGGATTTTTTCTGGGTTGAAACGAGTTTGAGGCATGGCTTTTTCTAAAAGATCTATACTTTCTATTGCTTGAGTAATTAGAGTTTTCATTTTAATTTTTAGATTTAATTCTTCAAGACGAAGTTGTTTGTAATTATGAAGTGCTTCGACTGAGTTAAGAACAGAGAGTTCTGAATTTAAAAGAGATTTTTTTGTTTCTTTATATTCAATTGTATTAAAGAATAGATATTCTGAGCCCATTTTATTATCCTAGTTTCTCAAAGAGACTCTTAGATACGCTCTCGATGCGCGATTTTAATTCCGAAACCTCTCTTTCCCAGGCGGACAATTCCTGTTCTTCGCGCATACGAGTTTCACGTATCTTTTTAAGAGTATTATCTATTTCATTTAATTTTTGGTCTATTACAAAAATAGTTTTTTTTGCAGATTGGAATCTCTCTAGTTTTATGAATATGTTACTTTTAGATTCAGGCATAACCTCTGGAGATTCTTGTCTTATTTCTTGTGAATGCCAATTTGATATGGACTGTTCGTTTTGAGGTTCTTCTAGGGTTTCTTCTTCGTCCATATCTCTAGAAGAGATATTTTCATGGACTATTTGTTCTTTCATATCTTGATAGTGCGGAAGAGCAGGAAGTGCAGATGGTTGTCTTATTTCTTCTACTCTTTCTTCTGGAAATTTAGGTATTTTTAGAGCTGGCAGATCTGGCAAGCTATCTTTTTTATTATTTTTATCCCAAAACATATAGAGGAGGGGCGATTTTTATTTATATAGGTTTATATTAATTATATAATGGTAACACTTGATTAGAAACATTTTTAACTCTCTTCTTTGAAGAGTAAATATGCAACAGATTGCCTTTCTTAAAACAGTAGTGAATTCTATCGCAGGAAGTGGTTCTGCAGCGATAGTTGATTTGCTGTTTGGGAAGAAGAATGTTAATGAGTTTTTGATTGCAAAGAAGTTAAAATTGACTATTAATCAGGCGAGAAATATTTTGTATAAACTTGGCGATGCCGGATTAGTTAGTTTTGTTAGAAAAAAGGATAGTAAGAAAGGCGGATGGTATACTTATTTTTGGACTTTGAATGTTGCTAGAGGATTGGGGAGATATATGGAGATATTAAATAAGGAAGTTGATGTTTTGAAGTCTAGAGCTAACACTAAGAAGCAGAGTAGATTTTACATTTGTAAAAATTGTCATATTGAATTTGATGAGGAGAATGCATTGTTGCATAATTATTCTTGTCCAGAGTGCGGAGAGGTTTTGGAAGTTAAAGATACTACTGAAGAAGTTTTGGGAATTGAAAAAGAGATTGGTAAATTGGAGAGTTCTATTGGAAAAATTAATGGGGAGTTAGTTGATGTTCAAGCTGAAGAAGCAAAAGCTAGAAATAGAAAGTCTAATGCTGCAGATAAGAAGAAAAAGCAAGAAAGAGATTTGAAAAGAAAAGCTAGGCAGAAAGAAAAGAAGAAACTTTTAGAAAAATCTCCTGCTAAAAAAGGTAAAAAGAAGAAATGAGTTTTGCTAAAAATATTTTTAAGAGTTTGATTTCTGTTGTTTCGTATACTAATTGGATAATTTTGATTAATGTATTTTTGTTTATTTTATTTTCTATTCTTTTGAAAATTTATCCTTCTTGGATGCCTTACATTGAAATTAGTTCTGCTTCTGTTTTGGGAAGTTTCTATTTTTGGACTTTGTTGACTAGTGCGTTTATGCATCAGGGAATATTACATTTATTTGTAAATATGTTTTCATTGTATTTTCTAGGAAATTTAAGTGAGAAGATAATGGGAAGAAGTAGATTCTTATTTTTGTATTTACTTGCAGGAGTTGTTGGAGGATTATTTTTTGTATTTGGAGCATATTTTGGTAATTTGGTTGGATTGGAAAGTGTATTCGGCGGAGTTGGAGATTTTGCTGCGGGGGCTTCAGGAGCATTATTCGGATTGCTTGGATTTTTAGCAGTTATTATTCCTACTATGCGAGTTTTCTTGATTATTGGGCCTTTGATAATTATTGTTTTGCAAGTTATTTTGGAATCAGTTTTGCCGATGCCTATTGCAGGAGTTGCTTCGGTAATATTAAGTATATTAATGATTGTTAGTATATTTGGAATGTTTTCTTCAAATAGAATATTACGAAAGTTGGCTTTTCCAGTTGAGATTAAGTTATGGATTGCTCCATTTTTAGCTATTGTTCCTTTAGTTGCAGTTAGTTTCTTTGTTAAATTACCTATTGGGAATATGGCGCATATTGGAGGATTGGTGGTAGGAGTTATATATGGGGTTGTGCTTAGATTGAAGTATCCTAGAAAAGTAGAATTACTTGGACAGGTATTTAAAAGATGAAGACTAGAAGAAATAAAATTGTTAGGCAAGAAGGTAAATTTAGAGTTGCTTGGAATTATTTGAAAGAGAGTAGGAATTATGTTTATTTTTCTGCGGGATTGTTTTTGGTTTTTGCTTTATTTGGATTTTTTTATTCAAGTCATTTGGTTTTTTTGGATGAGGTATTGAAAGGATTGATTGAAAAGACTAAAGATTTGCAAGGTACGAAATTGATTTGGTTTATATTTCAAAATAATTTATCTAGCGCATTCTTTACTTTGTTTTTAGGATTGTTTTTAGCAATTTTTCCTTTATTTAATGTTGGAGTCAATGGAGTTTTGTTAGGATATGTTTTTGCTAAAGTTTATTCTGTTTCTGGTTTTAGTGATTTTTGGAGAGTTTTGCCTCATGGAATATTTGAATTACCTGCGATATTTATTGCAATAGGATTGGGATTTAAGCTCGGAGGAGTATTATTTTCTAAGAATTTGAAGAATGATTTTAAGGAGAGAGTAATGAAGAGTTTTTGGGTGTTCTTATGTGTTATTTTGCCTTTGTTGATTGTGGCTGCGATTATTGAAGGGTTGTTGATTAGTTATATTAATTAGTTACGATTGTAACTAGAGTTTGGTTACGAATGTAACTAAAGATTTAAATAGATATTCGTTCTTATTATCTTATGAAAGTTGAAGATCATTTAAGAAATATTAAAGAAAGTTTTGAAGTTATTCGTGAAAGTATTGAAAAAGGGTTACAAGAGAGGCAAAGAAATTTAGGATTTAATATTTCAGTGGTATCGGTTGAAATGTTAGAAGTTTATCTGCATAAGCAAGAATTAATTAATCCAGGAGCCAATATTAAGCACGATTGGTTCAGTTCTATAAGAAAAGCTAATGAGAATTTGAATTTCAGTTTTAAGAATAAAGAAGAGATACTTACGTTATTAAATAATATTGAATTAAAAAGAACTCTTTTATGTTATGGCAAAGTTCAACCTATTGAATTAATAAGGGAGTTTTTGGATTCTTTTAATAAATTAAAAAAGATATTTGAAAGTGAGGGATTAACATGGAATTGATAAGCTATGCTGGGGATTTTGTTTCTTTTTATGTTCAAAATACAAAGTATCTGAAAGTTGTACGAGCTATAATCTTATTCGGAAGTTCTGCAAGAGGCGAAGCAACGGATAAAAGTGATGTAGATATTTTTATCGATGTAATAAGTCCTTCAAAAAAGATTGAAGAAGAATTGGAGCAAATTAAGAACAATTTCTATGATTCTTTTAAATATAAAGATTATTGGAAGGCATTTGGAATAACTAATGATTTACATCTTATTATTGATAAATTGGAAAATTGGAAATTGAAAGATAGTATGCTAGGTAATTCCATTGTTTTGTTTAAGCATTTTACTCCTTCTTTGGAAAAAGGGAAATCTAAGGTTATTTTAAGCTGGGGAAATATTAAATCTGAATCTAATAGGGTATTATTAAATAAGAGATTTTTTGGATATAATCATTATGGTAAGAGATATTCGGGATTGGTTGAAAAATATTCTGGGCAAAAATTAGGTAGTAATGTTATTTTTGTTGGAATTGAGTATATGAATTTGTTTATGCAGCAGTTTAGGGAGTTTAAAATATCTGTAAAAATAAAAAGAGTATTTGAATATGAGACATAACTATAATACTTGATTTTCAAATAGTTTTTAAATGGGCTTTGTATTTGATATTTATGGAGTTGAGTAAGGAAAGTCTTGAAGAGATTGATGATTCTGCTGAAGAGGAGAGCAGGAAGAAGGTTGAGGCGGCGTTGTTTATTTCTGGAAAACATATGAGTATTGCTGAACTTGTTTCTTTGACTGAAGTTAATCCTTTACTTTTGAAGAAGATTCTTGAGGATTTGAAGGAGAAGTATAAGGAATCTGGGTTGAATGTGGTTCATCAGAATAATTTATGGAAAATGGATGTGGCTTCTGAATATACTTGGATGGTTAATAAGTTGGCCACTGGAAGTGCGGAGTTTAGTAAATCTGAAAGGGAGACTTTGGCGATTATTGCTTATAAACAGCCAATGAAGCAGTCAGTATTGATTAAGATTAGAGGAAATAAGGCATATGATCATATTCATAAGTTTGTTGAGATGGGATTGATAAATAGGAAGAAGATGGGACATACTTCTGAAATTACTTTGAGTGAAGATTTCCATGATTATTTTAGTTTGACTAAGGAAGGGCAGGAAGTGGAGGAAGTAGAGGTTGGGGAAGTGAAAGAGGAAGTGAAAGAGGAAGTTAAAGAGGAAGTTAAAGAGGAAGTTAAAGAGGAAGTTAAAGAGGAATTAGGGGAAGAAGGTAAGGAGTAAAAATGAATTGGATTGATTTTGCATTCTTTTTTTATATGTTTGTTGGAATTTATATGCTCAGTCTTTTGATAATTACTAATTATTCTAAAAAAGAACAATTATTTTATTATCCTAAAGGTAAACCTGAACCTGTGAGTGTTGTTATGCCTTGTTTCAATGATTCAGAGCATTTGGGAGAAGCGATTGAAGCATTGTTGGCTTTGGATTATCCTAAAGAAATGCTAGAAATAATAATTGTGGATGATAAGTCTAGCGATAATTCTGTTGAAATTGCTAAACAATATGCGCGCAAATATAAAAATATTAGATTTATTCAGAGAAAGACTAATTCTGGGGGCGCGGCTCAACCAACTAATGATGGAATTTTGAATGCAAAGTATAATTATATTGCAGTTGTTGATTCAGATTCTACTCCTAGAAAAGATGCTTTAATAAAAATGATTGGATTTTTACAAAATGATCAAAAAGTGGGGGGTGTTACTTGTGCGGTACTTTCTAAACCTCCAGTTACTTTTTTTCAGAAGATTCAGGCAATAGAATATGCAATTATTGCATGGAATAGAAAGTTGTTGGATACTTTAGATGCAGTTTACGTTACTCCTGGGCCTTTTGCGTTGTATCGTAAAAAAACTTTAATGGAGATTGGACTATTCGACACTAAAAATCTTACTCAAGATATTGAGATTGTTTGGAGATTAAGGTCTTGTGGCTATGTTGCTAAGATGTGTTTAGATACAAGAGTTGAATCTGCTACTCCTACTTCTTTCAAGGCATGGTTTAAACAGAGGATTAGATGGAATATTGGAGGAACTCAAACTCTTTTGAAGTATAAATCTTATATTATGAAAAATGGAACTTTAGGTTATTTTATTATTCCTTTCTTTTGTATGAATTTATTTTTAGGATTAATTGGTTTGGGACTATACACGTATTTATTATCTAGGAAAATATTCCTATATTATCTGACTACATATTATTCTTATATTGGGGATACTTCTTTATTTGTTCTAAAAGACTTGAGTTTTAGTCCTTCAATATTGAATTTTCTAGGGGCTGCATTGTTTATTGCAGGACTTTTATTTACTTTGGAAGGATTGGGAGTTATGAAACAAGAAAGGTTTGGAAAAGGTAATCTTTTTAATATCATGTTTTATATAATAGTATACCTTGCAGTCTATCCTTTCATTATGTTGACTGGATTGATTAAATTGATGACTGGAAGATATAAGTGGTAATATGGAAAATAAAAGAATATTTTGGCAGGCTTTGTTAAGTACTTTGTTAATATTTGGAATAGGATTAATTTTGGGACTTTTTTTGGAAAATTATAGAAGCGATAATGCGGAAGTTATGTTAATTAATTCTGAAGTTAGAATATTGGATGAGCAATTAAGAATAAGTTCTTTGGGCGTTATTAACGTAAGTTGCGATACTGTTAGGAGCAATACATTTGATTTTGCAAATGAAATTTATCTTGAAGCATTAAAACTTGAAGACTATGATTCATCTCATAAGTTTAAGGATACTTTCTTAGTTTTACATAAAAGATATGATTTGCTAAGATTTTTACTTTGGACAGAGGTTTTAGGGTTGGAACAAAGATGTGGGCAGACTTTTCATACAATTGTTTATTTGTATGATTATAGTTCTGATGATTTACAACAGAAAGCAAGACAAAATTATTTTGGAAGGTATTTGGGAGAGTTGAAGGAGAAATATCCTGAAGATATGCTATTGCTTCCTATTGCTGCAGATATGGACTTAAGTTCAGTAAATTATGTGTTAGATAAATATGAGATAGCTAACATGCCTGCAGTTATATTTGATGGGCAAGTTGTTATAACTGAAAATGATGATTTAGTTAATTTAGATAAGTTAGTCAATACTAGTTTGGAATTACCTATTGTTTCTTCTGGGAACTCTTCGTCTAACGCCACTTTTTCATCACAATAAACAATATAAATGGTGATTATGACTTTGATTTATGGCAGATTATGGTTTTGGGTTGGATAAAAAGGAGATTATGGTTGAGGCTCTTGAAGAGGGGAAGATTGTTCGGGTTTCGGAGAGTTATGCTCGAAGAGAAGGATTACTTGTTTTGAGGAAGGAGCATCAGATTAATCCAAATGTGACTAAGCCTGAGACTCAGGGGGGATTTGTTACAAGAAATGAGAGAAAGGGATTGTTGAGATTTGAGGAATTTAGGAGACCTTTGAAGGGGGCTAATAATGTGACTAATGAGCTGGTGCAGAATTTTCAATGGGTGATTAATCAGAGAAGGAGAGAAAGAAATATTACTAGAAAGCAATTGGCGGCTGGAGCCGGAATTTCTGAATACGAATTGAAGATGATTGAAACTGGAATTTTGTTGAATGATGATTTTGTTTTAATTAGTAAGATTGAGAAATTTTTAGGAATTAGTTTGAGAAAGGATGGTAAGGATTATAATAAATCTGCTTTGCAGGCCTTGAAGGAGAATCCTATGGGGAGCAGAGGGAGAATGAGAATTGAGGGAACTCATAGGGTTGAAGAGACGAAGGTGGAGAAGAAGGGTGAAAATTCTGAGGAATTTAGTGGGGAAGAAATAGAGTTGGATGAAAATAGGGAAGATAATTAATAATATTTGGTTTGAGGATTAATAATTAAATTATATCTATCTTATGTTCGATTTCGATATATGATATTCTGAAGAGGATTTATGGTAAATATTATTAATATTGACTGGAAGATAGATGCGACTTATAGTTATCTAATGTTTGACTTAAATTAGATTAATGTGCTGAAGAGGATTTATTAATGAGTTAATATTAATGAGTTAATATTAATGTTGTTGAAGGAGATAACTATTTGATTGAGGAGTTAGAAGGGCATTAATCGGTTATAACTCTTCTAAAACCCTTTGGGGAAAAGGTTTATAAATTGATTTTTGTGGCTTAAGTTATGCAAGTTGAAATAATAAGTGAAGACAAGGGAGAAGCTGAAATTCAGATGGATAGCCAGACTGTTGCTGAAATTCTTAGAGTTTATTTGAATGAACAGGGAGTTGAATTTGCTGCTTGGAGAAGAGATCATCCTTCTAAACCAATTATATTAAAGATTAAGGCATCTAGTGGAGTTAAGAAAGCAGTTTCTTCTGCTATTGCTGGAATAAATAAAGATTGTTCGGCACTTGTTAATGAGTTGAAGAAGTAAAGTTATTTTTAATGATTGGCTTTTGATAGTTATCTGATGTTTGATTTTGAATGAGTTTTATGTGAGGATTTATCGAATTGAAATTAATCTTGTTGACAGATAATTATAGACTTCTAGCAGTTAAATTTAGGAAGAGTAAAAGGTTTATTAAGGGTAAATTATTCTTTTTTATATGGAGGTGCTTTATGTGTAAAACTGTTCCAGTTGTTGCGGGAGTTCTTATTGCAATTTTGGCTTTATGGCCTAATTTGTTATCAGCAATGGCAAGTAAGTGGATTTTGCTCGTATTGGCTGTTGTAATGATTATACATCCATTCATGTGCAAAGTTTGCGGATGTGCTTGTTGTGAGGAATGTAAACCTGAAATGCCTGTTAAAAAGGGCAAGAAGAAGTAAGAATTTATTTTTTATTTGATTTTGTTTTTCTTCTTTATTATTTTTCGAGTATTAGTATGTAAATTATAAGTGAGTTAATAATGGAAAACTATTATCTTATGTTTGATTTTGAATGGAAAGATTTAAATATGAGTACTCATATGAGTATATATGGGTAGTGTTAATATTGCAATTAAAGATGAAGCATATGAATTTCTTAGTAGTCTTAGAAAGAAGAATGAAAGTTTTTCAGAAATAATTTTAAATTTTAAAAATAAAAAGAAAGGAGATGCTTTAGATTTGTTAAAATTTTTTGATAATAAACGTTTTCCGAGGCCTAAAGTTGATTGGAAGGATAAGGAAGAAAGAATGAAAGATTTTAGAGAATCTTTTGATAAGAGGGCGAAGAATGATAGGGATTGATACTGGAGTACTTATTGATTTATTTAGAGAAAATGAAAGTTTAAGAAAATTTCTTGAAGGGATTGATGAGCCTTTAGTCACTACTATTATTAATTATCAAGAGATATTTTTTGGAATTAATCCAAAAAAAGAATCTTTTGTTGGAGAATCTAATTTTTATAATGAGTTATTTTCTAATTTAGAGATTTATCAGTTGGACAAATTTTCTTCAGATAAATCTTCAAATATTTTTTGGTATTTAAACAATATGGGAAAAGATATTGGCAAATTTGATTCTTTAATTGCAGGAATATTACTTGCTAATGGCATTGATAAAATTATTACTAAAAATGCTAAACATTTTGAGAATGTTAAAGGGTTAAAAGTTTTGTCTTATTAATATGCAGAGCATAATTTATTTTATATAGTATGAATTTGTTGGGATTTTATGACTAAAATCAGTGCTGGCTCGTATGATTTGAATAAGTGGTTATTTGGAGGATATGAGACTGATGTATTGACGGTTTTGTATGGGGCATCGGGAACGGGAAAAACTAATTTTTGTTTACTTACTGCGGTTTCGCAGGCGAAGAAAGGGAATAAGGTAGTGTTTATGGATACTGAAGGAGGGTTTTCTGTTGAGAGGATTAAGCAACTTTGTGATGAGGAGGATTATCAGAAAGTTTTGGAGAATATATTTTTATTGAAGCCTACGTCTTTTTCTGAGCAGAAGAAAGATTTTGATAAATTGCTTGAGTTTTTGAAGAAAGAAGTTTCTCTTATTGTTATTGACGGGATGACTATTTTGTATAGACTGGACTTTGCTGATGCGAGGGACAAAAATAATGGGGAGATGCAGAAAATAAATTCTGAACTTGCTAGACAGATGAGAACTCTTGCAGAGATTTCTAGAAAGAAAAATATTCCTGTTCTTGTTACAAATCAGGTTTACAATTGGGACGATGAGAGTAAAATGGTTGGAGGAGATATTTTGAAGTATTGGAGTAAGTGTCATATTGAGCTTACAAATGCGAAAGGAGTTAGAACTGCATTTCTGAGGAAGCATAGAAGTTTACCTGAAAAGAGCATGGAGTTTGAGATTGTTAATTCTGGGGTGAAGAAGAGAGGATGGATTTAGTTCGTAATAATAATATTTATATATCTATTAGTTTAATGTAAATTGTGAAAAAAGAGTTTATAATTGGAATTGCAATTGTTATTGTTGCTTTAGTTTTAGTATTTTCTTTTTTTCCAGGTAAGATTCCTAATTTTAATCCTGGAGTAAGTGGAAGTGGGGGAAAAATGTGTGGTTCTAGTCCTTATGATCAATCTACTCAAGGGTGTTGTAACAATAACGAAATATACCTCCTAGATAATAAAATCTGTTGTAATCGTGGTGCCAGAGATGTTCCTTCAGGAACTGATCCAGATGATGCCTTGTGCTGTGAGTACCGTTACTGGGGTTTGAAATCCAACGCGTATGATCCTACAAAAAGCATATGCTGTTCAGCAGGAGGTGTTGGAAGTATTCCGGCAGGTGGAACTTCGGCGAACACAAGTTGTTGTGGAATAGATCGCCAAGATAATGCAGGAACATATGATACTGCTACTCAATTTTGTTGTATAAAAGGTGCAGGCTCGCTAACTCGAGGACAAGAAATACGAAACAAGCCTGCGGGCGTAACAAATGCGGCTTGTTGCAGAATGACAACTACGCAGATTATTGCAAACACTTATACTGATTATGATACTGATGTTAATAAGTGTTGCCGAGCAGACTATATATCTGGAGAATTTATTCCTGGGAAAATTATTCCTAAATCTGATTCTTGTTAATAGCAAGGTTCTATTGCCTAGCGATTAATTAAGCATGGAAATGGTTTTTCCCATACCCCTATCTTATTAGTCTGCATTTCCATTATAGGTATAATGTTTTTCTCCTTATTCTTCTGATGATTGCAGTTTATGTGTAAATAATAGTCTTGCTGCTGCAGGACATGGTGGAAGAGCTTTTCCTTGGTGGGGAGTTGGAGTTTGATTAATATTTTAAAATGAATTATATATGAATGAATGTTTTTTCTGGGGTGAAGAAGAGAGGATGGATTTAGAAAGATTTTATTGAGCGAGTATGATTTTTTTTGTAAAAATAATGAGTATTGAGCTTCTATTGTCAGTAGAAACTAGCTTCTATTAGCAATAGAAACCGGGGGTTTCCATTACGGATGGAAATAAAAGGGCATAAGTTTCCATTACGGATGGAATGGTTTAATATTTAATTAGATTTTGTGTTGGCTTGTAAATAAGTTTTAGAAGAAATTAAATAGCTAGGAAATTTATTACTAATATGAAATATCTAGAGGTTGTTGAATTATATGAGCAGTTGTCTGGGACGACAAAGAGACTTGAGAAGACGGAGATATTGGGTGAGTTCTTTAGGAAATTGAATGGTGTGGGGGGAAATTCAAAGTGGATTTATCTTCTTATGGGGAGGGTTGTGGCTGATTATGATACTCAAGAAAGTGGAATATCTGGGCAGTTGGCTATAAAGGCAATAGGAAGTGCATATGGCATTTCAGAAGAGAAAGTAGTTGAGAGATTTAGAAAGATAGGTGATTTGGGAGAGATTGCTCAGGAGTTTAGTGAGAAGAAAAAACAGGTCGCATTATTTTCTAAGCCATTAAGTGTTGATAAAGTATTTGAGAATTTGCAAAAGGTAATGGATGTTGAAGGAAAGGGAGCAGTTGATAGAAAGATAGGATGGATTTCTGAATTATTGGGAAATGCTAGTGCTGTTGAAGCTAAGTATGTTATTAGAACTTTATTGAGTGATTTGAGAATAGGAGTGTCTTCGCCGACTATTGTTGATGCTCTTGCTTTGGCTTTTGAAATTAATGGGGAGAAGGTTCAGGAGGCATATGATTTGGCTAATGATTTTGCTTTAGTTTTTGATGCGTGTGCAAAGGGAGAAAAAGAATTGGAAAAAATTGGACTTGTTCCTGGAAGGCCAATAAATGTAATGCTTGCAGTAAAAGTTAATTCTATTGATGAAGGATTTGAGGTTGTTGGAAGACCTGCGGCGATAGAAGAGAAATATGATGGATTTAGAGTTTTAATAAATAAGGATGATAAAGGAAAGATATATTTGTTTACTAGGAAATTGGAAAATGTAACTAAACAATTTCCAGATGTTGTAAGTGCTATTGAGAAGAATGTTCATGGGAAAAGTTTTATTTTAGATTCTGAAGTTGTGGGATATGATAGTAAGACTGGAAAGTATAAACCATTTGAATCTATTTCACAAAGGATAAAGAGAAAATATGACATTGATAAGCTAGTGGATGAATTGCCTGTTGAGATAAATGTTTTTGATTGTTTATATTTGGATGGAAAGAGTTTGATTAATCTAGGATTTATGGAAAGAAGAAAAGTTGTTGAGAAAATTATTAAGGAAAAGGAGAAAGTGATTAGGCCTGCTGTTCAAATTGTAACTGGAGATGATGAGAAGGCATTGGAATTTTATGAGAATGCATTGGAGATTGGGGAGGAAGGAGTAATGATGAAGAAGATTGACGCGCCTTATCAGCAGGGAAGGAGGGTTGGATATATGGTTAAGATGAAACCGGAAGTGAATGATATTGATTTGGTAATTGTGGGAGCAGAGTATGGAACTGGAAAAAGAGGAGGTTGGTTGACTAGTTATATTGTGGGATGTAGAGATGGAGGAGAGATTGTTGAGCTTGGAAAAGTTTCGAGTGGGTTAAAGGAGAAAGAGAGCGAGGGATTTACATTTGAGCAGATGACTAATTTGCTTAAGCCATTGATTGAAAAATCAGAAGGAACTTATGTTAAGGTTAAACCTGAAGTTGTTGTTTCAGTGTTGTATCAAAATATTCAGGAGAGTCCTAGTTATAGTTCTGGATATGCTTTGAGATTTCCGAGAATAACAAGATATAGGCCAGATAGGAGTGTTAAGGATATTGTTTCTCTTGAGGAGATAGAGAAAGAAGTTAAGAAGGCGAAGAGATAGATTTAAAAACTATAGATAATCTATAGGGTGATGATTAGTACAATACAATTAAGAGAGAATGTTAAACAGGAATTAGCAGGTTTGAAAGAAAAAGAGAATGATAGTTATGAAGATGTTATAGTTAGATTAGTTAATGTGACAAAACTTCAGAATAGACAAAAAAAGGAGTTATTGATTGAGGGATACATAGAAATGGCTGAAGAAAGTTTAAAAATATGCAAAGAATTTGATACTATCGAAGAGGATTTTGATTGGGAATGGAAATAAAAAGAGGAGATATTTTGATTGTAAATTTTGAACCTGTTCAAGGGAGCGAGCAAGGAAATATTCGCCCCGCAGTTGTTATTCAAAATAATGAGGGTAATATATATAGTCCTCTGACAATTGTTGCTCCGATAACATCTAAGAAATTTTTAAAAAATTATCCGACAAATGTGTTTATCAGTAGAAATGATTCAGGACTTGATAAAGATTCAACAATTTTATTAAATCAGATAAGAACTATTGATAAATCTAGAATTTTACATAAAGTCTCTATTTTGAATAATTTTGTTATGAATGAGGTAGACATGGCAATTAAGGTAAGTTTAGAGTTAGAGTAGAACTATTTGATGTCGTACTTGATAGACATAATGAATTTCCAAAATTCCCTAAAAATTAGGCATTAGGTTTCTTATTTGATTGAACATAGCGATGATAATACAAACGGCTACATCCCAAATAGATTTTTGAATAGAAATCTAGATCATTAAATGCAAAT
>ERZ1292629.1525-Hain-H43-01um-R1-1525-length-22085-cov-9_pt1 | contig 22085 bp, 38 predicted proteins | sample MGYA00564399_ERZ1292629 | MGnify/ENA primary metagenome ERZ1292629 (study PRJEB36523, sample SAMEA6512636) | groundwater metagenome | collected 2019-01-08 | study: AquaDiva: Metagenomics assemblies of 32 groundwater samples | reverse complement strand
AGCGTCATAGCAACATTTTACCGTATTTGGTTAGTGCTAATCTACTCTAGACCCACTGCATTTTCCGTAAGATAGAAGTCTTTGATACGATCTTGGGTTGTAGATTGTTGGGTCTTCATCAAAAAGAAGGTCACCACACTTCCGACGACTGCGCCAGTGACGGCTGAAATCAATATAATTTTTATCGTAACCTCAAGTTTCATAATTCTAGTATACACCAATATATGACTAAATAGGTCCCTCGACTTTGATCGGAATAAACTGCATTAACCAATATTGCAGACAAGGATGTGGCGGCTCCGCCGCCCTGTCTACCGTCAGAGCTTCGAAAAGTGGTTCTAACTTTTTGATATAACCCGACGTAAATATTTTGGAATTAAAAGAAATTCATCCGAGTTGAAGTAGTCAACAAATATGCTATAGCATATTTGTTGACTATTATAGATACTATAATTATTTACAGGTTTTGGCTTTGGTGAAGCCGGCATTTTGCGCTTCTTTCTCAGTACAAAACCAATTCTCTCCCATGTCTTTTTCGACAATGGTAAATTTGTATTGAGCACAATCTGGAAGATAATAATTGCGCCTTGTTGAGTTGTCGTCGATATTCCCCTTGATGATACACGTGGGATTTTCTGGAGCATTTGGTTGGCATATACCATACACGCCGAGCGTATTTGTTTTTGCCGTATCAGCTGCAGCTTTAATCTCATCTGTTTTAGAACTTACATCATGATGATACCGCACCCAGCCGCTTGAGAGCATTTCTTTGTTTATGAGAGAATTTCCTACATACACCAGTGCCATGCCGCGACCATATTGATCTGGGATAGTTTCTTCTATACGTACAGACTTTCCAATTACCAATTTTTCAAGCAACTTTGTGGCTTCTTCATATCCGCATAGTCCTTTCTCTGGTGCGTCAATGAAACGCAATCTTACTCGAGACTTCCCCTCTAAAACGACAGTGTCACCATCGATAACGCCGATAACAGGAATACCAGAGGAGGCCAAAAGATTACTGTTTACAAGGAAAAAAATATTAAGCACGAGAGATGCAATACACACCGGTATCCACCATGAACTCAATGACTTTTTTACCATACTTTTACTATACACCCCTAAAGGATTTTAAAGGAAACTAGAGGAATTTAATATTTAAAAAAATATGTATCCAATTTATCGTAGTCAATAAATATGCTATAGCATATTTATTGACTACTTCATCACAACAGATGATCACTAGATGGCTTTCAGATAAAATCTGAACACTATATACTGTGTTCATGCAACAGAAACGATTAGACCGTATTGCTACTGTCGTACAACAACGTCGAAACGACGTCGTTGTAGTACTTGAAGACATCCATGACCCGCATAATTCGGCGGCGATACTACGCACATGTGACGCGATGGGGATTCAAAACGTCCATTTTATTTTTGAAAAAGAGAAGCAATTTAATCCCAAACGTATCGGCAAAGCTTCCAGTTCGTCGGCCAACAAATGGCTCGACTTTACGATATTTCATTCCGTGTTATCGTGTTTTAAAACATTAAAACGCGAAGGGTATACGATAATCGCGACAGCACTTACGCCACAAGCAGAAAATCTCAATCAGGCACTATTTAATGAAGAAAAAATTGCGTTGCTTGTGGGAAACGAACATAGTGGATTATCTCAAACTGCGATAAAACTATCAGATCGAATTATCATGATACCAATGAAAGGATTTGTGCAAAGCTTCAATGTATCCGTATCAACAGCACTTGTATTATGGGATATTTTCTCAAAACGAAAAATGTCACCGCTTGGAAAGACTGAACAAAAAAAACTTATCGAAGAATTCTCTAAACGATAAATTTCATAAGGCCTATCGTTTCGGTGACTGTTTTTTGGCGCGGGCGGCGTGTGCAAAACCTGCCTTGCGGCGTTCCTTGGCTCGAGGATCACGAGTAAGGAATCCACGTTTCTTAAGTATTGGTCTAAACTTCTCAAGATCTACCTTTATCAGTGCGCGTGATATGCCGTGAATCACGGCTCCTAGTTGGCCAGTGGTGCCTCCGCCGGTAGTCGTGACGCTTACCGCAAATCGACCTAATGTATTCGTGGTTCTGAATGCTTCCTGATACATCTTTTTAAACACTTCGCCTTGAAAATAACTTTCAGACGTTCGGCCATTTACTATCATATCGCCCTTTGTCACTGTAACCCCATTGATCACAATTGATGCGTCTTTAACCACATAGAGTCGCACACGTGCAGTAGCATTTTTGCGTCTTCCCACAGCTTCATAATACGAAATGCCTTTTTTTTCAAGTACTTTTTCTTCTACAACTATCTTTTCCTTTTTGTCTGTCATAGTATTATTTGATAAATTTATCGTTGTATGGATGTTTGTCATCGGCGTATATATAGAGCCGAGTAATCATTCTATTGCGTAATTTATTTTTGGGCAACATACCCATAACTGCTCGTCTTATAATCGTAGTAGGCCTTTCTGAGCGCACCTGCCATAAAAATTTGGTCTTTAATCCTCCTGGATATCCTGAATACTTCGTATACAATTTTTCTTTTTCTTTATGTCCTGTGACGGCAACTTTTTTTGCATTTATGACGACAACGAAATCGCCACAGTCTAAAGATCGCACAAAATACGGCTTGGTCTTACCCATCAATTTTGATGCGATCTCTACAGCCACACGACCAAGCACTGCACTTTTGACATCGATAAGATGCCACGTTCTTTTGATTTGTTTAACTTTTGTAGATCCTGTCGAAACTTTCATACTATTTGATTTGTTTCACAACTTTTGTTTTTACTATTTTTTTTATTTCTGGCAATGCATCAACAAATGATAACTCAACTGTTTCGCTTGCGTCTCCCAATCGACGTCCTACCCGAACGAGTCTCGTAAACCCGCTGGTTCTTTTGGAAAACCTTGTTTTGGCCCAATCCATAAGGATCCCGACGGTCACACGATCTGCTAACGCTTTGCGAATTTGACGCATATCAGCACTTTTCCCATGTTTGGCTTTTGTAATAAGCTTTTCTACCATCGGACGCACTGCTTTGGCCTTTGCCACAGTCGTCACAATTTTTCCCACACCGAAAAGCGAACGCAAAAGGATCATAAATAAACGTCTCCGTTCATCTATTGTTCTATGTAATTTTCTTCCAAATATTGCATGTCTCATAAATGGTTACTTCGTTACACATTTAACGCTACGCCTTTTTCTCGAAGCTTTTCTTCCACAATCGTTAATGATTTTCCGCCTAAATTTTTTATCTTCATAAGCTCAGGTTTTGGCGTCCCCAACAGTTGACCGATTGTCTCGATACTGCCTCGTGAAAGTGCATTGACGATACGGGTAGGAATATCGAGTTCCTCTATACGCATTTTCAACACTTCATCAGACACTGACGGTGTAACGGCGACACTATCTTCTGGTCCTTTGGCTTTTGGCTCATACACTTGCAAAAAGAAAGAAACAAGGCCCTTTGAAGCTTCTTTGAGCGCGTCTTGTGGAGACAATGTCTCATCTGTCCAGATCTCCATAACAAGCTTGTCTAAATTTGTCATGCGTCCGACGCGAGTGGCGTCTACACGATAATTCACACGAAAAACTGGGCTAAACAATGCATCCATAGGAATTTTTCCAAGTTCCCCAACTTCCATTTCATTGGCGTGTACATAGCCATATCCTTTGCTTACCGTTGCTTCAAGATTTAATTCAGCCTTCTTATCTGATAACGTTGCGATCACCAACTCTGGATTAACAATGGTAACTCCGGCGGATACATCAAAATCTGCGGCAGTTATGACACACGGACCTTTTTTGGATAATTTAACTGTTGCTGTATCAGCGCCCTCCAAAGTCAAACGAACTTTCTTTAAATGCATAATAAGTTCAACAATATCCTCTTTAAGTCCTGATAATGCAGAAAATTGGTGACTCACTCCATCAATCTTTACACTGATAAGCGCTGTCCCTTGAAGGGAAGATAAAAGAACACGTCGAAGACTATTGCCTAACGTGTGCCCGTATCCCGAAACAAGTGGCTCTATAACGAACATTCCGTATCCTGGTTTTTCTACCTCTACTTTCACTACAAAATTTGGTTCTATCATACTAACATCCTCCTTCTAACGTGAATAATATTCGACTATTAATTGTGTATTTAAGTCTTCTTTTACATCGGTGCGCTCTGGCAACCGAACAATGTTTCCCACTGGACCTTTGCGAGCGAGCCATTCTGCTGGTACGTATGTTTTATCTTCTAATTGTTTTTTGACTGCTGGAATTTCTAATCCTTTTGGCTTTAACGTGATAACGTCTCCCACTTTTACCATGTAGGATGGAATATTCACGCGGTTGCCACTGACTACTGTATGTCCATGAGAAACAAGTTGCCGAGCTAACGATCTTGTAGGAGACAACCCTAATCGATACAACACATTATCGAGACGTAACTCAAGAAACTGCACCAACATGTCTCCTGTATTCCCTCGAAATTTTCTCGCCAACTGAAAATTTTTGCGAAACTGCCTTTCTAATAGACCATACATACGTTTCATCTTTTGTTTCTCGCGAAGCTGTACGCCAAACGCTGATTGCTTTCGTTTACCTTTAGCACCATGTTGTCCTGGTCCTATATTTAATCGGCGCAAAAGTGAAGCATGTGATTTGGATCCAACAGTCTTATATCCTAAATCCATACCTTCTCGACGTGCTATTCTATTTTTTGGTCCTGTATATCGTCCCATAATTTATACCCTTCTTTTCTTTTTAGGTCTCACACCGTTGTGCGGAATCGGTGTCACATCTGCTATAAGACTTATGCCTAAACCTACGGATTTTAATGCCCGAAGTGACGCGTCTCGACCAGCACCCGGTCCTTTTATATACACGGCTACTTCTCGCATGCCTCCATCTAGCGCTTTTCTAGCCACCGTCTCTACAGCAGTCGTCGCTGCATATGGCGTGGCCCTACGTGCCCCTTTAAACCCAACGAGTCCAGATGATCCCCAAAAAAGCGTATTTCCCTGCTCATCAGTAAGCGTTACCAGCGTATTATTAAATGTTGCGGTAATATATATTTTTCCTTTCACAGGAATTACTTTCGTAGATTTTGTTGCCATATTATGCTTTTCCTTCTGTTGGCTTAGTAGGTGTATCTAGCTTTGCTCGATCTTCTTTTTTCAATGCTCCAACAGTCATGCGTTTGCCGCGCCTCGTACGAGCGTTTGTTCTGGTTCTCTGACCTCTAAGCGGCAATCGTTTACTATGCCTCAATCCTCGATAAGATTTTATTTCGATAAGCCGCTTTATAGATTCTCCAATTGTGCGCCTGAGATCTCCTTCAACAACTGCTTCTTTTTCTATAAGCTTTGTCAACTTACTTACTTCATCATCCGTTAACGTTTTCATGCGTCTTGTAGGATCAAGCTTTGCTTTTTCTAATATACCAATTACGTTTGATCGACCGATACCATACAAGTACGTTAATGATATATCGAGTCTTTTTTCACTTGGTAAATCAATGCCTGAGATACGCACCATACTTTATCCTTGTCTCTGTTTATGTTTTGGCGTGACGCAAATAACAAATACGCGCCCCCTGCGTCGTACGACTTTGCATTTACGACACATTGGTTTGACACTTGCTCGAACTTTCATACGTTTACTTTGATCTATATATTATTCTGCCCTTTGCAGGATCTTGTGGCGACATTTCAAGTTTGACTTTGTCTCCCGGCATAATGCGAATAAAATTTAATCGCATCTTCCCTGAAAGATGGCATAAGACCATGTGACCATTTGCTAATATTACTCGAAACAACGTATTTGGCAAACATTCAGATACTTCTCCATCTATTTCAATATTTCCTTGATGCACCATAGTTTACATTAAACCCGAAAAAAACAAACGAATATCCCGCTTAAATCTTAGCGGGAATTGCGATTACTGCTTATTGTACCCTATACGATGGCTTTGGTCAACACGAAGGGCTCTCCATCTGTAATTACAATCGAATGCTCAAATACTGCGGTAAGTGATCCGTCTTTTGTTCCTATAGACCACCCATCATCATTGACATACGCCACATCAGGGCTACCCATCGTATAGATTACTTCAATAGCAATCGTCATACCAGCAGTTAATACAGGCGTGTGTTCAATCTTTCCTTTTAACATACCAGGTATCTGCGGGGCTTCATGCAAAGTCTTTCCTACGCCATGCCCTACAAGCGATCGCACAATACCATACCCTTCGGGTAACACAACGTCTTGAATAGCTTTTGAAATATGTCCCACCCTATTTCCAGCTCTGGCCATAGCAATTCCTGCCCAAAGCGCCTTTTCTCCTGCAGACAAAAATTGTTGCACCTCTTTGGTCGAAACCCCGATAACTTTGCTCCATGCAGTATCTGTATGAAATCCATCACGAAGCATACCTATGTCGATCGTTAATACATCTTTTTGTTTGAGCACATACTCTGTGGGGATACCATGAACAATCACATCATTGATGCAAAGACAGGTCGCCCATTTATAATCAGCAACTGTGGTAAAGGACGCGCTGCCACCCTCTTTTTTTATTTTTGCCATCGCTTGTGATTCAATCTCTTGTAAGGATACACCTGCTTTTGCCATATCTAAAAGTTCTCCTAATATCCCACCGAGCGCCTGACCAGCAGACTGCATGGCGATAATTTTATGTTGATTGATCTGTTTCATACTATGTTCTTTGACACCAAAACCAATTGTGCGATGAATTCTTTCTTCGTTTTATTATTCATCACAAGATAATCAGCTATAGCAATCGGACCACCTTTGTGTAAATTTTCTATCTCTGCTCTGTCTCTGGTTCGCGCTTCCTCTATAGTCAGAGGTCTCACTTTTCGTATCATAAGTCGTTTGTACCGGACATCTGGAGAGGCGTACACACACAAAAGAATTAATTGTGGAAATCGACGTTTCAAATACACATACTCTTCCCATGAATATAATCCGTCAAGCACTATTCGGTTTCCTTTCCTGCTTTCCTCAATAATACGTGGCTCAATCTTTATTGCCATTGCGGCCATACCAAGATCGGCGCGAAGCTTCTCTCGATACCAACGCTCATTTTTTTCATTACGGGAAAGGTTATGCTCTTTGAGTCCAATATCCGTCTGATCACCGAAGCGTAACACTGGAATGTTTCGTTGTTTAAAAAAATCTGCAGCAACGCTTTTGCCAGCTCCTGGCATACCAACAAGGCCGATAAGATGAAACGGAGTGCTCATGATACAGAAACTACAATATCATCATGGACCTTTTCAATGGCGTTGTCTGCATTAATTTCAATAAGAATTCCTTTTTCATGATAAAAATTAAGCACATCTTTCTCTCCTTCTTTGTAGATAGCGAGACGTTGTTTGATACGCTCTGGTGAATCGTGAAGCTCTGTCGATCCTTCATGCAATGGTCGAGCACGCTTAATTAATCGTTTCATCGATTCCTCTTTTGAAAGGCTTAAATAAATGACTCGTTCTACTTTGTACCCATACTTATCTATTTTGTCATCCAAAAATTTTGCCTGTTCAACATTTCTCGGAAAACCATCCATAATCCATCCGCCCTTGGCCGCTTCTTCTTTAAGTCTCCATTTCCACAAAACAAACATTTCACTATCCGCAACATACTTGCCTTCTGACAACGCTTGGCGACATACTTCACCAATAATACCTTTATCATTTAAAGCTGCATCACGCACAAGATCTCCGGAACTTAAAATAGGAAGTCCGAGTTTTTCGCTTAACAACTTTGCTTGTGTTCCTTTTCCAGATCCTTCAGGGCCATAAAAAACGATATGCATATCTACTCCTTTAAAAATCCTTCATAATTTCTCATCACAAGTTGTGCTTCAAGAGCCTTGACGGTCTCCAATACGACTGATACGACGATAAGAACACCTGTACCCCCCACTAACAATGTAGACACGCCAGTAACCGAACGAGCGAGTGATGGAAATACAGCCAAAATCCCTAAAAATAACGCACCTGCCAACGTAATACGCGTTAAAATATAATTTAAGTACGCTGAGGTTGGCGTACCGGGACGTATACCTGGAATAAATCCTCCATGTTTTTGAATCTCTGCGGCAATTTTTCCTGGATTAAATGTAATAGCGGTATAAAAATATGTAAACCCAATCACCAACAAAAAATAGATCAAATTATATGAAATGCTCGTGGGATTAAATAATCCCGTAAGCATTCGACCGAGTCCAACAAAAGCTGGATTTTGCGTTTGCTGTAAAAATCCACCCAATAATGATGGCAGCAATACGAGGGACACTGCAAAAATAATAGGTATAACCCCTGCTTGATTCACGCGAAGTGGCAAATAGGACATATTCCCGCCATATATCTTATTTCCCCGCACGCGGCGTGCATAGTGGACGGGGATTCGTCTCACGGCTTCGTTCATAAAAACCGCTCCGAATATTACAACTATAGCTACCCCCATAAAAAGAATCATACTCGTAACTGACTCAGCAGTAACAACGCTTGCTGTTTGAAATACCGTAACTGGCAAACGACCAACAATTCCTGCAAAAATTAATAGTGAAATACCATTCCCAACTCCATACTCGGTGATAAGCTCCCCCAACCACATGACAAACAGCGTTCCTGCAGTCATGGTAAAAACAACAGAAAGAAGTGTCAATGGATTTAACGTCTGCACAATGCCTTGATTTCGAAGCAGCATATACATACCGATGGATTGTACAACCGCCAAAGGCACGGTGATAAATCGCGTGTACTGATTGATTTTTTCTCGACCAAAATCTCCTTCTTTTGACAGCTCTTCCAATTTGGGAAATACGATGGTAAGAAGCTGCAATATGATTGATGCGTTTATGTACGGATTCAATCCTAACGCTAATACGGAAAAGTTGACAAGCGTTCCACCAGAAAAAATATCCAAAAGCCCCAAAAATTGATTCTGCGAAAATAATTGCGCGAGTCTGACGCGATCAATACCTGGTATTGGAACATGAGCAAATATACGAAAGATTACAAAAAGCCACACGGTAACAAGAATCTTGCGACGCAATTCTTTGGTTCTCCAACTGTTGGCAAAAGCCGAGAAAAATGTATTCATAGAAACGACACGCGTTATTTTCCAACTGATCCGCCGGCTTTTAGAATATCCTCTTTAGCTCCTTTAGATCGTGGTATCGAAACTGTAAGAGCCTTCGTAAGGATTCCACCACGGACAAGCTTTACTGAAACAGTGGATGTATCTACGATACCATACTTTTTAAGTGTTTCAAGAGTGACATTTGTCCCAGAATCCATAATCGACAATCTGGAAAGATTGAGTGTGACCGTATATGGTCGCATAGACTTATTGCGGGTTTTGCCACGAAGGAGGGGAAAACGCTTTGTAAGCGCCAATTGTCCGCCTTCAAAATCTCGTGGCACCGTACCTCTCGCTTTTTGACCCTTCGTCCCGCGACCTGCAGTTTTACCGCGACCTGACCCTGACCCACGCCCTAAACGTTTCATCTTTTTTTTCACCAATGACGGGAGTGCGTGTAATTTCATAAATTTTTTATACCATTTGCTTTATAAGCTTTAGCTTTTTTAATGCCGCCATTGTTGCGTAGACATTTGATGCTTTGTTATTCGTTCCTATAATTTTAGAGACGATGTCGCGTATACCAACTGCTTCAACCACTGCTCGAACTGGCCCACCTGCACGAACACCTGTGCCCGGTGGGGCAGGCTTTATCATAATACGGGCTGCTCCGAGCTTAAGTTGTACCATGTGTGGAATGGTGGTCCCCTTCAACGGCACGGTGATAATGTGTTTTCGGGCATAGACGACAGCTTTTTTGACCGATGATTGTACGTCGGGAGCTCCGCCAAGACCTACGCCAACTCGACCTTTTTTATCGCCAACAACGACCAATACAGAAAATCCTACTTTATTGCCACCTTTCGTTTTTTTCGAAACACGATTGACCTGAATCACTTTTTCTTCAAATTCACCCGGTGGTACTACATGTTGCTGTCTTTGTCTGTTGGAATTATTATTGTTAAACATACTCCATACCTTTCTCTTAAAATATTAATCCTCCGGCTCGCGCTTTTTCTGCTACTTGCTTTATGGATCCATGATACCGAAATCCGCCACGATCAAATACAACTTTCTTAATTCCTGCAGCCTTTGCCTTCACTGCTATCGCTTCTCCTAACGCTACAGCTGATGCGTTATTCTTGCCTTTCACCCACGCAGAAGCCAATGAGACTGCTTTGACATCATCGATAATTTGAGCCGAAAGTCGCGTATTTGATCGATATACAGCAAGGCGCGGTACTTTCGCGGTGCCACTTAGTCGCGCACGTATACTTGCTTTTCGTTTCTGACGCAATTGTCTTCGAATTATCATTTCGCTCCTCCCACTGCTTTTGCTGACTTACCGGCTTTCCGTCGTACATACTCGCCAGTGTATTTAATACCTTTGCCTTTATATGGTTCAGGTGGTTTTATCGCTCGAATCGAGGCCGCTGTTTGCCCGACTAAATACTTATCTATACCCGATACGAGCACCTTGCTATCCGTTATACTAAAAACAATACCGTTTTTCGGATTTACCACTACTGGGTGAGAAAATCCGACAGAAAAGGATATGCCCGCTCCCTGCATGGTCGCTCGATACCCAACTCCAGATAACTCAAGTTGCTTGGTCCATCCTTTGGTCACTCCTACAATGTTATTTCGTAGTAACGCACTTATCGTCCCATGCAACGCATTAAGTTTTTTGCTTATACCTTTTTTCTCAACAAGAAACACGCCATCTCCCGATGGAACTACTGAAATTCCTTTTGGTATAGAAAGCGTGAGTTCGCCTTTAGGCCCTTTAATGACGACACTTGCCCCATCGACTGTAAGCGTCGCATCTTTTGGTACTAAAACTGGTGTATCGCCTATTCTGGACATATAATATTACCAAACTTCACACAATAATTCTCCGCCAAGCCCAAGCTTTATCGCATCTTTTCCCGTCATAACACCTTTGGGCGTACTGACCACTGAAATACCCGCGCCCCCCATGACAACTGGAATTTTCTTTTTCCCTACATACCAGCGAAGTCCGGGCTTACTTACTCGTTTAATCCCGATTACCACTGGTTCTTTTCCTTCATACGTGAGTTCCATATGAAGCAGTTTTCCAGTACCCGCTCCTGTTACCTTTACATCTTTGACATATCCTTTTTTGGAAAGAAGTGTTGCCACTGCCACTTTTAATTTACTCGTAGGCAACTCAATGACTCTATTATGCGCCATTGCTGCATTTCGAATTCTCGTCAACATGTCTCCTATCGGATCATTCACCATCATAATTTTCTCTCCTTTACCACGATGCTTTTACCACTCCTGGAAGTGCCCCTTTATGCGCTAGTTCTCGAAAACAAATACGACACAGTTTAAATTTACGCATATATGCCCTACTTCTTCCACAAAGCATACAACGATTCACATGTCTCACTGTAAATTTTTGCTTATGTTCAAATTTGACGATATCTGATGTTTTTGCCATAATTATATTTTCGAAAACGGCATGCCCAGTGCTTCAAGAAGCGCTTTTGCATGCTCGTTTGTCTTAGCGGTCGTGACAAATGTCGTTTCAAACCCTCGAATTTTGTCGATCATACCATACTCAAGCTCTGGGAAAATAATCTGCTCTGACAACCCCAATGTATAATTACCGGTATTATCAAATGCTTTATTTGATACGCCGCGAAAGTCGCGAACACGAGGGAGAGCCACCATGGTAAGCCGCTGAAAATAGTCATACATCCGTGTACCTCTTAACGTCACACGAACTCCAATCACATCACCCGCACGCAATTTAAATGTCGAAATTGCACGCGTGGCCTTACGAGGCTGTGGCTTTTGGCCGGTAATGACAGCCAGTTGCTGGCTCACTTTCTCGATAACTTTTTTATCTTTAAGCGCCTCACCAAGCCCAACGTTCACAACAATTTTGACAAGTTTTGGTACTGCCATGACGTTTTTGATACCAAGCTTTTTCATAAGTACGCCTGCTATTTCGTCGTTATATTTTTTATGTAATAGATTCATACGCTATATCTTTTTATGACATTTTCTACACACACGAACTTTTTCATTCTTGGCAACCAAATACCCAATGCGCGTTTGCTTGCTGCACGAAGGACAAATAAGTGCAATTTTTGACGTGGCTATTGGTTTTACGATTTCCACAATGCCGCCGGCATTTTTTTCATCTTTTCTTTTCATATGCTTTTTGACAATGTGAACACCCAGTACTTTCACCTCATTGGCCTTTGGAAAAACCGCATCGATTTTCCCTTTGCGACCCTTATCTTTTCCCAGTGTTACGATAATTGTGTCTCCGATTTTAAATTTCATAGTGTGTAATTAAAATACTTCTGGTGCAAGGCTTACTATTTTATCAAATCCTTTGTCTTTTAGCTCACGGGCAATTGGACCGAATACTCGTGTGCCTCTCGGATTCTTGTCTTTTCTGTTATCGATCACCACTCCTGCGTTGTCATCAAACCGAATATAGGACCCATCTTTTCTGTGAAATTCTTTGTGTGTCCGTACAATCACCACTTGTACCATCTCGTCATCTTTGACGATGCCGGTTGGATCTGCTTTTTTCACCACACACTGCACAACATCACCAATCGTTGCTTTCATTCTCTTAGAAGCACCATAGATATGAATAACCACCATTTCTGTAGCACCAGAATTATCAGCAACTGTTAATTTTGTGCGTCTCTGTATCATACAAATACCTTTCGATCAGCTCGAGAAATTATAAGAAAATGTTTTGTTTTACTCATCGGTGGAATTTCTTTCATAATGACGTCATCTCCCACAGAAAGGTCCATATTGACTACATGGGCGGCAAATCGTTTGGTTCGTCGCACTGCTTTTCTGTACATCGGATGACGAGTCATTCGAATAACTTCTACGATGACGGTATCTTTATTCTTCGTAGACGCTACAACCCCACGTATTGTGCGTGCTTTAGAAACTACTGATTTAGCTCGTTGTACTGTGTTTTTTTTCATACTACTTCCCTTCTCCAAATAACTTAGCGGTCAATGCCGTTTGCGCGACTGCTAATTGAATGCGTAATTCTTTTGCTACCCGGACATTTTTGCCTGGTGTACTATAGCGTTTCATTTTTTCCTCAATGATTGATTTTCGCAATTCTGTAACCTTTTTTTTCAGTTCAGCAACGGTCAAACTCAATAATTGATCTTTTATTTTTCGTTTCATATGCGTTTCTCCCGTTGTACAAATTTGGCGCGAATTGGTAATTTTATTGCAGCCAACCTCATCGCTTCTTTTGCTAGTTCCTCAGCGACGCCACCCATTTCAAACATAATACGCCCTGGTCGGACTACACAAACATATTCCGAAACATCACCTTTGCCGCTACCCATGCGTGTTTCTGGCGGCTTCTTGGTAACAGGCTTATCTGGAAAAATTCTAATCCAAACGCGCCCTCCCCTTCGTATTGTATGCGTCAATGCTTTTCTGGCCGCCTCTATTTGTCTACTAGATACCCAGCCTGGTTCTGTAGCCTTCAACCCAAAGTCACCAAACGAAATCACAGATCCTCGTATGGATTTGCCCTTCATTCGGCCTCTAAATTGTTTTCTGTGCTTAGCTCGTTTTGGTGCTAACATAATTAATTCACTTTTTTACAAATCCATACTTTTATTCCTACATACCCTGATTTTGTAAGACACGGTACTTCTGCATAATCAATATTTTCTCGTATCGTTGACAATGGAATAGATCCCTGCTTGTACGTTTCTCGACGGGCAATTTCAGCGCCCCCAATTCGACCGGCTAATTTAATTTTGACACCTTTAGCTCCGGCCGTCATAACGCGGTCAACCATTTGCACGCAGATCCTTTTGTGTGGCATGCGCTTGAGCATCTGTTCGCCAATGTTGACCGCAACAAGGTGTGCATTTAAGTTTGGTTCTTTAATAGGCTCAACGACAATTTCCACCTTCATCTTGATTGGATCAAAAACAGTTTTATTCAACTTTTTTTCTCTCCCAATCGTAAGTAATGTCTTTTCGACAAATTTCTTTATATCCTCAAGTCCAGATCCGCCTCGACCAATAACCATACCAGGTCGAGAAACATGAAGGATCACTTTGATCTTATTTATCGATCGTTCAATTTCACAAAGACCAAGCCCTGCGTTTTTAAGTTTCAAAAACATCTCCTTTCTAAGCAACAAATCTTGGATAAGAAGCCCTGCATATCGTTTGTCATCAGCAAACCATCGAGAGACCCATGTATACAAGGGCCCAAGTCTAAATGCGTATGGATGTACTTTTTGTCCCATAAATTATTTCTCCTTTTTTTCCTCTGTCAGTGTGACTGTCACGTGTGACATGCGCTTTTTGTACGCATGCGCTGAGCCTTTGCTCACCGCATGCCAACGCTTCATCGCTGGACCACCATCAACTTCAAGTTTAAAAATCACTAACGGACCAACTTTTGCGTTTTTCACCTTTGCATTTGCTGCTGCTGATCGTATAAGGACTGCCAAGGGCTTGCCACTTCGTTGTGACGCAGCGTCTAGCCCAGCTAACGCTTCTAAAACACCCATTTTACGAATACTATCCGCCATAAGACGCAATTTTCTAGGACTCATGTGAATGTATTTGGCTGTCGCTTTGTATTCCATAGTTGTTACGTTTTATCTGCAGTTCTCTTGGTCACTTGTCCATGTCCTCTAAATGTACGAGTTGGAGAAAATTCCCCAAGCCTGTGTCCCACCATTCCCTCTGTCACAAACACCTCCACAAAAATTCTTCCATTATGAACTGCAAACTTATGTCCGACAAACTCAGGAGATATTTGGCAACTTCTCGCCCATGTTTTTATCGGCGTGAGATCGCCCCCCGCCTTTTGCTTGTTTATCTTGGCCAAAACGCGTGGATCGATGTATGGACCCTTTTTAGTGCTTCTCGACATATATTATTTCCTCCGCTTCACAATGATACTATCAGAATACTTTCTTCGTTTACGTGTTCGTTTACCAAGTGTCCGTTTGCCCCATGGACTTTTGGGTGATTTCATCCCGATTCCCGACTTTCCTTCTCCACCTCCGTGCGGATGACTTCGTGGATTTTGAGCAACCCCTCGAACCGTTGGGCGTATACCTCTATGACGCGCATTTCCCGCTAATCCTATCACTCTATTTTTCCAATCAATATTGCCAACTTGGCCAACCGTCGCTCGGACAAGGCTTGAAAAAAATCTGACTTCGCCAGATGGCAGCTTAATTTGTACGGTATCGCCATCTTTGGATAATAAAACAGCGGCATTTCCTGCTGATCGAACCATTTGCGCACCCCGCCCTGGTTTAATTTCAATATTGTGAAGTAAAGTTCCGACTGGTATATCGCGGAGTCGTAAGGCATTGCCGGGCTTAGCTTCAATATCCGTTCCTGATTGTACCGTCGCACCGACCACAAGGTCAACGGGTGCTAAAATATAGCGCTTCTCTCCATCTTTATACGTTAATAATGCGACATCCGCTGTACGATTCGGATCGTACTCGATAGCAGTTACTGTCGCACTAATACCATCTTTGTCGCGTTTCCAATCAATCATACGATAAAAACGCTTTTGCCTGCCGCCTTGGTGACGCACTGATATATGACCGAACATATCACGTCCTGAATTTTTTGGAAGAATAGTCTGCAATGATTTGGGTCTTAATCGTGCCATAATTATTTTCCTGATTGTTGTGATGCTTCAAAAACACTTATTTTTTGGCCTTTTTCAAGTCGTACTAAAGCTTTTTTCCAATCTATACGCGTCACGGGTTTGGCTTTCTTGCCTACTTTTCTCGTCTTGCCTGCCACGCGCATCGTACGTACCTGACGCACTGAAACAGAATACAACGCATGTATCGCTTTTACGATATCTTCTTTGCGTGCCTTAAGCGCTACAGCAAATGTGTACCAGCCGGTAGAAGCTAAAAACATAGATTTTTCTGTAATGATTGGTCGTTTTATTGTGTCCATATATTAAGCTTTAATTGCCGACTTCATTATAATGATATTTTTATGTGACACCAGTGCATACGGATGAACATGGGTCATCGGTAATACATCAAGATCTTGTATGTTTCTTGCAGCTCGTAAAACATTGGTCTTTTCTGATGATTGAAGAAGCAATATTGATCCTTCGATACCCAATCCGTTGATTAATGTGGCTATATGTTTTGTTTTTGGTGCTATTGTTTCTAATCCATCTACTACATAAATCGCTTTATCTTTTAACCGTGCGCTAAATGCCGATTGAAGTGCAACTACCTTCATTTTTTTTGTCAATGTTCCTTTAAAGTTTTGGTGTGTGGGACCAAACACAACGCCGCCACCGACGAAAATATGCGCTCTGATACTCCCGTGTCGAGCACGACCCGTACCTTTTTGTTTATAAATTTTTCTTGTCGATCCCTCAACTTGACCGCGGGTTTTCACAAAAGCTGACCCTGCTCGCTGATTGCCTTGATAGACTCGAATGGCTTGTGCCAATAGCATTGTATTCACTTCTGCCCCAAATAACTCTTTTGGAAGTTTGGTCGTTCCTTTTGACGTACCCGTTGCATCAAACACGGGAACTGTCATTCCCGATGTCACTGCAGCTTTTGCCACGGTTTTTATAGCTTTTGGCTTTATAACTTTCGTCGTCTTTTTAACAGTTTTTACCATATTAGTGTTTCGTACTTATTTTCTTGACTGACTCTTTTGCAATAATAAGAAGTCCATTCTTTGAACCCGGCACGAGACCTTTGACCGTAATAGTGTGTTTTTCTAAATCAATGCCTACAATGGTCAAATTACGTACAGTCACCCGATCTGATCCCATGCGGCCGGCCATACGCTTTCCTTTAAATACACGTCCAGGTGTAGTTGTAGATCCGATAGAGCCTGGTGCTCTTTCTCTGTCTGACTGTCCATGAGTTCTCGGTCCACCTTTAAATCCATGTCTTTTGATAGCGCTAGCAAATCCTTTGCCTTTTGAAGTTCCGGTGACGCGTATAGTGTCTCCCACAGCAAATACATCTCCAGGCTTTATTTCTTGGCCCAAAGATACGTCACTTATGTCGCTTACGTTACTTATCGGAAATGAACGTAAAAAACGGAGCTTTTTATCGAGCCCCGCTTTTTTTAAATGTCCAATTTCCGCTTTTGATATATTTTTTATAGTGCCAATTCCAAGTTGAATACTTTTACCCATCGCACTATCGTCAATTTTGGTAATATAGTTTGGACCCGTCAAAATAACCGTGACAGGGATACGCATCCCGTCTTGGGTAAACGTTTGTGTTTGCAGTCCCTTAATACCTAACATTGCAGTCATCATAGTTATAAACCAAAAAAAACGACCCCGGCTGAGGTCGCAATATCGACTCATCCGAGACTTTTGCTCCACTTAAAGGAACAGAGTATCTCTTACATTTTTAATTCAATATCAACTCCTGCTGGTAAATCAAGATGCATGAGTTGATCAATCGTCTTGTCAGTCGGCTCTACTATGTCGATTAGTCGTTTGTGCGTTTTCACCATAAAGTCTTCGCGACTATTGCGATCTATAAACGTCGCTTTCGCGACGTTAAAGTGCTGTTTACTCGTCGGAAGCGGCACTGGTCCCACGACCCGTGCGCCTGTACGAATAGCCGTATCCAATATTTTCTGACAACAGTCGTCAATGACCCTGCTGTCATACGCTTTTAACCTGACTCGAATACGACCTTTTGGCATAGTATTTCCTACCTCGACAAATTAATGTGCTAAACGATTTATACTGCTTTGAATGCTGACCTAGTTCCCGCAGCAAAATATCGAGAACCCCTCGGAAAATCAGTTGGACCTTCTATTTGTACACCTCTTTTAATTAACACAGTAGCTGCTCCAAACCTACTATTCTTTAAAATCCTAATCCATAACGAACCAAGATCTATGTCTGAATCAATAGGAACTTTTATAAAATCTCTTGTTCTCTTGCCTCTGCCTACTAGTTCAACACCAGCGTCTGTAACTATTCTCACATGCAGTGCGTCGTCTTCAATTTGCTGAAATGTCTTCATGTTTATTAGCTCAAATTCATTGTTACGCGATGATTTTTGTAATGACTCCGGCGCCCACTGTGTGCCCACCCTCACGAATAGCAAATCGCAACCCTTCTTCAAGAGCAACTGCGACGATAAGTTTGACATTCATCTTTGTACTATCGCCAGGCATAACCATTTCAACGCCTGCCGGCAATGTCACTTCTCCTGTAACGTCTGTCGTTTGGATATAGAATTGTGGTCTGTAGCCCGTGAAAAACGGCGTGTGTCGTCCGCCTTCTTCTTTGGCAAGTACATAGACTTCTGCTTCAAACTCTGTATGCGGTTTGACTGAGCCTACTGCTGCCAATACTTGGCCACGTTCGACCTGTTCTTTTTCAATTCCTCGAAGAAGAACGCCGACGTTATCGCCGGCCAATCCCTCATCAAGAATTTTGCGAAACATTTCAACCCCGGTAACTACCGTTGATTGCGTTGGCTTGATACCAACGATTTCAATCGTTTCACCGACTTTGACCTTGCCGCGAGTCACACGTCCTGTCACCACTGTTCCTCGACCTTTAATCGAGAAAACGTCCTCTACAGGCATCAAAAATGGTTTGTCTAATTCTCGCACTGGATCCGGGATGTATTCATCGACCGTGCTCATAAGATCAGTAATCGACTTTTCGGCATCCGCATCGCCTTGAATAGCCTTAAGCGCTGATCCACGGATAACGGGAATCTGATCTCCTGGATAGCCGTATTTGGTAAGAAGTTCTCGAACTTCCATTTCGACAAGATCCAAAAGCTCTTTGTCGTCTACCATGTCACACTTGTTCATAAACACAACTATTGCCGGCACTGCTACTTGCTTAGCAAGTAGAATATGTTCCCGCGTTTGCGGCATTGGGCCGTCGGGCGCTGATACGACAAGGATTGCTCCGTCCATTTGAGCGGCACCTGTAATCATGTTCTTTACGTAATCAGCATGACCCGGAGCGTCAATGTGTGCATAATGGCGTTTGGCGGTTTCGTATTCTGAATGATGGATGTTAATCGTGACGCCTCTTGCCTTTTCTTCAGGAGCATTATCAATTTCATCGTATTTTAACGCTTTTGCCATACCTACTTTTGCCAAAACGTGGGTGATAGCAGAAGTAAGGGTCGTCTTCCCATGGTCAACGTGACCGATGGTACCGATGTTTAAATGTGGTTTGTTTCGAATAAATTTTACTGAATCTGCCATAGAGCTATCCTCCTTTAAAAACAATAAATAAAATACGAACTACGTGATCGCTAGTGTCCATTGTAGCATCAGGCTACAGTTTTGGCAATGATCTTTTCTTGAATGTTTTTGGGTACTTCCTCATAATGGCTCGGCTCCATATAATACGTGGCTCTGCCCTTTGAAAGGCTACGCAATACTGTCGCATAACCTGACAGCTCAGCTAACGGAACGGTGGCAAGAATTACGGTAACTGTTCCTCTCTTTTGCGTACCGACTACTTGCGCTCGTCTGGAAGCCAAATCACCAATCACATCTCCCATATATTCATCGGGTGTTGTGACCTCAGTCTTCATGATAGGCTCTAAGATGGTAGGCTGGGCTTTCTTCACCGCGTCCTGCACAGCCATGGATCCTGCGATTTTAAACGCGATTTCTGAAGAGTCGACGTCGTGATACGAGCCATCGTAGAGGGTTGCTTTTATATCTACCAACGGGTAGCCGGCAAGGATGCCATTTTCAAGTGCTTCTTTAATCCCTTTGCCAACCGCCGGAATATATTCATTTGGAATGGTACCGCCTTTAATCGCATCAACGAATTCAAACCCCTCACCCCGGCTTTTTGGCTCGATGCGGATGAGCGCATGACCGTATTGGCCTCTCCCTCCGGTTTGGCGAATATATTTGCCTTCTCCTTCAGCTTTTATCTTAATCGTTTCTTTGTACGCCACTTGCGGCGCACCGACACTGGCGTCTACTTTAAACTCGCGCTTCATACGATCAACGAGAATCTCAAGATGCAACTCACCCATGCCGGCAATAATCGTCTGATTGGTCTCATGGTTTGTTTTGATCTTAAACGTCGGGTCTTCTTCTGACAGTCTTTGCAATGCAAAACCCATCTTTTCCTGATCATTTTTGGTTTTCGGCTCAATGGCCAAAGAAATAACCGGCTCCGGAAAAGTAATTTTTTCAAGAACTATTGGATATTCTCCATCACAAACAGTGTCGCCCGTAACGGTATCTTTAAATCCTACGACTGCAACTATTTCTCCAGCATACGCTTCTTTAATTTCTTCGCGCTGATTGGCATGCATAAGAAGGAGTCGGCCGACGCGTTCTGAAACATTTTTGATGGAGTTATATGCGTAAGAACCTGACTCAAGCTTCCCTGAATAAATACGAACATACGTAAGTTTACCCACATGCGGATCGATTTGAATTTTAAACGCAAGACCGCAAAACTTTTCTTCGTTTGTGCGTTTTCTGGTAATTTTCTCTTCGGTTTTGGGATGAATTCCTGTAACGTCTGACAAATCAAGTGGTGAGGGAAGATAGTCAACGACCGCGTCAAGAAGAGGTTGTACTCCTTTGTTTCGTAGACTGGTGCCGCAATAAATAGGCACAAGTTTATATGCAATAGTCGCTCGGCGAAGGGCAGCTTTGAGTTCCTCAACCGTCGGCTCTTCTCCGCCAAGATATTTCTCCAAAAGTGCGTCGTCTGTTTCACAAATGCGCTCAATTAAATCATGTCGGCTTTTTTCTACTTCGGAAACGAGCTCTGCCGGAATTTCCGGCAATATCTCAACTTGCGAGCCTAACTCATCACTTCCCCAGACCATCGGCGTTTTCGTCAATACATCAATACTCCCTCTGAAGGTATTCTCGCGACCAATGGGCACGACCATGACAGCGGTGCGACACCCAAGTTTTGTTTCAATCTGATCAATCGTTGCGCGAAAATCAGCCCCGATCTTATCCATTTTGTTTACAAAACAAATACGCGGCACGTTGTACTTATCCGCCTGATGCCAGACAGTCTCTGATTGAGACTGCACTCCCTCTTCCGCATCAAGCACTGTAATGCCGCCGTCGAGAACACGCAGAGAACGTTCTACCTCTGCGGTGAAGTCGACGTGTCCTGGGGTATCTATAATATTGAAACGATACTCTTTCCAAAATGTGGTCGTTGCCGCTGAGACGATGGTGATACCTCGCTCTTTTTCTTGATCCATCCAATCCATTTGCGTCGTACCCTCATCTATATCACCAATTTTGTACGTACGACCAGTGTAATAGAGAATGCGCTCCGTCGTGGTCGTTTTCCCTGCATCAATATGGGCAATAATTCCGATGTTTCGCACTTTATCAAGTGCGATATCGCGATTGAGAGTAACTTGTGTTTGTGGTTGGGCCATAGTAATAATGAATATCCCCCTTCGTCCCGCTAAGCGGGACTTCGGAGGGATTGATGGTTAGTACACTCGTTCGTATGAACTCACTCGCTAACTAACCAATCAAAAAAAGCTCCCCGACTTGGGAAGCATTGAGCTTCATCAATTCAACTCATTGATTATACGAAATATTTCCTTATGTGTCTATGTTTAGGATAAACCGCCAGGTCCTACTTGTGTTTGAGCCATAGCAAGCTGAATATAGAGTCCTGCCATTTTAAGCCCATCAACAAATTCTTTTTTGGGCTTCGCCTGTAATTCTCGAAGCTGTTTTTGAATTTCGCTCACTCTAATTTTTGCGTCCATACGTTGCCCTTCTTTATCAGGTGCAATCATATTATGCATTGCTATTTCACTCATAATTATTTCCCCTTTCATAAAAATAGTACTCTCTCTCTCTGCAGATTGCAAGGTCGTGTATAAGTCAAGGACATTTGCGACATTCCTCCGTTGTCGACCAAGTATTGTAAT